>Ga0209640_10001858_pt1 | contig 18209 bp, 17 predicted proteins | sample RifCSP10_1_FD_184018 | JGI IMG/M metagenome (GOLD analysis project Ga0209640, IMG submission 184018) | Soil microbial communities from Rifle, Colorado - Rifle CSP2_sed 10_1 (SPAdes) (version 2) | ecosystem: Environmental > Terrestrial > Deep subsurface > Rock core/Sediment | place: Rifle... | reverse complement strand
TCAAGTCTATCAGCCCTTGAGCCCTGAGCCCTAAGCCTTGAGCCCCGCTAAGCCCTAAGCCCTAAGCCTTGAGCCCTGAGCCTTCTTCCCTGTGGTACCCTTCGCACGTGGATGAGCGTCATTTCTTCACCGAAAAACCTGAACAGCGTCCGGCGACGTTCCAGTGCCCTCGCTGCCGTCGCACGAACGACTACTCCATTAAGTGGATGCGACGCACCAAGAAGGCGCAGGTGCCCGCCGGCGCCGACGCGCGCGACCGCGTGATCTTCAGCAAGGTCAAAGATCACCTCATCCGCGTCGACGACGACCTCGTCTGCAAGACGTGCAACAAGCGCTTCGAGATTCCGTCGCAGCGGGCGCTGATCTTCCTCGAGGAGCTCGAGGGACTGCCTCAGGACGACTATGAGGAGTAGCGGGTGCTGACGCTGAGACGTCTGTCGGTCGCATGCGTCCTTGTTCTCGTTGCCGGGGTGGTGCCTCCGGCGCTGGGCCTCGCCGGTCAAACTGCTGACGGAAACGCACTGGTGACGCGTGCGCGGGCCGACATCGCCCGGGGTCGCTACGCCGAAGCCGAGGCCGTGTTGAGCCGCGTCGCCGCTGCGCAGCCGGAGAGCGAGGCGGCGCTCGAGATGGGACTGCTCGAGTTGTACCTTGGCCGCCGCGCCGACGCCCGCCGCCGGCTGCGGCTGCTGGTCAGCCGGCTGGACGGTCGCACGGCTGCGGAGGCTTTCCGCCTGGCGCTGGCAGCGCGCGCCCTTGGGGCATTCCAGGATGCGAACGGGTTTTTTCGAGACGCCAACCGCCTGGCTCCCAAAGACCCGGGCATCAATGCGGCGTGGGGCGAGCTGTTCCTCGACAAGCACAACCCGGGCGACGCGATGAAGTCGTTCGAGCAAGCGCTCGGTACGGACGACAACCACGTGGCCGCGCTCGTCGGGGCCGCCCGTGTGGCCGCCGGGAGCAATCCTCCCGCCGCGAGGACCGCCCTCGAGCGCGCCCTCAGAGTCGATCCAAGCTCGGTTGCCGCCCACCTGCTGGCTGCCGAACTCTCGCTCGACGATCGCGACCGCGAGCAGGCACGGAGCAGTGTCTCGAAGGCGTTGTCGATCAATCCGAACAGCCTCGAGGCCCGCTCGCTCGAAGCCGCCATGGCGGCCCTCGAGGACAAGACCCAGGAGTTCGAGCGGCAGGTGCAGGCCACGCTGAAGATCAATCCGGTGTACGGGGAGGTGTACCGCGTTGCCGGCGATCACCTGGCCCGCAACTACCGGTTCGACGAGGCCGTCGTGCTCGTGCGCCGTGCCCTGGCGCTCGATCCGGAGAACCCGCGCGCGTACGCCGACCTCGGCACGCATCTGCTTCGCACGGGCGACGAGCCCGGGGCGCGCGCGGCGCTCGAGCGCGCGTTCAAAGACGACCCCTTCGATCAGACGACGTTCAACCAGCTGGCCCTGCTCGACACGCTCGACAAGTTCGTGACGATTACCGACGGGAACATCATCATGCGCTTCGACCCGGCCGAAGCCGGCGTCATGCGTGAGCACGCCCTGCCGCTTGCCAAGGAAGCGCTCCAGACGCTGTCAAAGCGCTACCAGTTCACGGTGACCGGCCCGATCCTCATCGAGATGTTCCCCAAGCACGATGATTTCGCGGTGCGGACGATCGGGCTTCCGGGGTTCATCGGTGCGCTCGGCGCGTGCTTCGGACGGGTGGTCACGCTGGATTCACCGAACGCGCGCGACCCAGGAGATTTCCACTGGGGCGAGACGCTGTGGCACGAGATCGCCCACGTGGTCACGCTGCAGATGTCGAAAAACCGGTTGCCGCGGTGGCTGAGCGAGGGCGTGTCGGTGTGGGAAGAGCGGCGGGCCCGGCCCGAGTGGGGCCGGGAGATGGACGTGCCGTTCGCGCAGGCGCTCAACGAGGGCAAGGTCCTGAAGCTCGATGTGCTCAACGAAGGCTTCAGCGATCCCAAGATGATTTCGCTCGCCTACTACCAGGCCTCCCTCGTCGTCGATCACATCGTCGACACCTACGGCGAGTCGGCGCTGTGGCGGCTGATACGCGCGTACGGGGACGGCCTCGAAACGGAGGCAGCCGTGAAGGAGTCGCTCGGCGCCAGCCTCGACCAGATTCAAGCGGCGTTCGATGCACGGCTCGAGAAGCAGTACGCAGGCCTGCGCAAGGCGCTGCAGACGCCGAAGCTCGATGCCAAGCCCACGCGCGACGATCTCGAGAAGCTGGCCTCGTCGAACCCCGACAGCTTTGCCGTGCAGATGCAGCTGGCCGTGGCGCGACGGGAAGCCGGCGACTCTCGGGCGGCGATTCAAGCGTTCGAGCGCGCATCGCAGCTCATCCCAACCGCGGCTGGTGAGAACAACCCCAACAAGATGATCGCGGCTGTGGCCACGGAGATGAAAGACACGCCGCGCGCTATTCGAGCGCTCGAAGCCGTGCTCGGTGTGGACAATGCCGACGTCGAGGCGGCGCGGCAGTTGACAGCCCTGCTCACGCCGCAGGGCGATGCGCGGCGGACCGAGAACGCCTACCGTCTGCTGGTCGGGATCGATCCGTTCGACAGGGACGCGCAGGCTGCGCTCGGACGGCTGGCGCTCCGGCGCAAGGACACGGCCACGGCCCTGCGTGCCTTCCGCAGCGCGCTTGCCGGCAACCCCCCCGACCGTGCCCAGGCGCACTTCGATCTGGCGGACGCGTATCTGACCGCCGGCCAGCGTGCCGAGGCGAAGCAGCAGGCGCTGGCCGCGCTCGAGATCGCGCCCTCGTTCGAGCCCGCGCAGGATCTGCTGCTCCGGCTCATCGAACCGTAGCGAACTCCCAACCACTGTCGCTTGCCCAACTCCCAATCAGAATCCAGTTTTGTTTGGGCGTTGGGCGTTGGAGGTTGGGAGTTGACGCTCTTCAATTCTCTTCCCACCGTTTGGCGCCTTGGCGGTACGGCCGCCTGAACACGAAGACGCCCACGAGACCGGCGGCGAAGCCCGCCACATGTGCCCAGAAGGCAATGCCCCCGCTCGGTTCCCCCGCGGCGGTGGTGGCGACCGAGCCCACCCCGCTCAGCAGCTGCAGCACGAACCAGATCCCAAGGAAGTAGAAAGCCGGGACCTCGACGACCTGGACGAAGATGAAGAGGGGCAGCAGCGTAATGATGCGCGAGTGCGGATAGAGCACGAAGTACGCGCCCATCACGCCCGCGACCGCGCCGCTGGCTCCGACCATCGGCACCACGGAGTCCGGGCTGGTCAGCGTTTGCCCGAGCGCGGCCGCCAGGCCGCACAGCAGGTAAAAGGCGAGGAAGCGCCCGTGGCCCATCCGGTCTTCAACGTTGTCACCGAAGATCCACAGATACAGCATGTTGCTGGCCACGTGCATTACTCCACCGTGGAGGAACATCGATGTGAGCACGGCGAGCCACGAAAACGAGGCTGGAATCAGGCCAAATTCGGTGACGAACTCGTTGATCGCCGGCCCGAGCGACAGTTGGTAGGCGAAGGCCAGCGCGTTGACAGCCAGCAGCGCAATCGTGACCGAGGGCGTCGTTCGAGAGGGGATGACGTCGCGGAGGGGGATCATGTCGGCGGTAGGGTCAGACCCCTTGACTCGGATCGACTCAAGGGGTCTGACCCCAGTACATTAGCAAAGCCCAAGTCCCAACTCCCAATGCCCAAACCTGATCCCTGATCCCTGATCCCGACTCCTATGATCTGCAAGCACTGCCAGACCGAGATCGCCGACAAGGCGCTGATCTGCTACCGGTGCGGACGCGCGACCGAGGAGCCGACCGTCACGCCGCCGGCCGCGGAATCGCTCTTCCAGGGCCGTCGCCGCTCGCGGTTGCCACTGGTGGTGGCGATTGTCGCCCTGATCGTGGTGGCGATTGTCGGCTGGATCCTCTGGCCGTAAGTGCAAAGTGCAGAGTTCAAAGTGTGCGAAGTAAGTCAGGAAGTCGTTGGGCTGCGCCAACTTCGAACTTACTTCACCACTGTGCCCTTCTCACTTCGTACCTTCAACAATTCGCTGCTCTATCTCCGGTATCGCCGCAAGGACCACCTCACCCACCGTTTGGAGGCTGCGGGCGCTCACATGCTCGAGATCGTCCTGCGGCGTGTGCCACGTGGGGTTTTCGAGGTCGATGAGATCGGCTGCGGCCACACCCGCCCGTAGAAACGGGATGTGGTCGTCTTCGATGGTTGTCAACTGGCTCGAGAAGGTGCCGCCGTGTCCCAGTCGCGCGGCGGCGTTCCAGAGGATGTCGACGAGCCACGGCGTAGAATTCGAATCCCGCCTGATGGTCAGCTCCCGATCTCCGATCATGTCGAGGAGCACGAGCGCCTTCAGTCCCTTGAGGTCGCCGCTTTTCTGCGCCGCTTGCACGTAATGCCGGCTGCCGTAGGTGTTGTCGGTGCCGCGCCATTCCGTCATCCGTGCTTCTTCGCCGTCGAGGAACAATAGTTCGATCGTCAGATCGTGTCGGCGTCCAGCGAGGGCGCGGCCGAGTTCGAGCAGCGCGGCCGTCGAGGAGGCGCCGTCGTTGGCGCCCACGAAGCGGAATTCGCGAAACAGTTTCGTGTCGTAGTGGCTGGCGAGCACCAGGCGGTCGGATCGCTTGCCGGCGATCGTGCCGATCACGTTGGCCATGGACACCTCGCCGAGCGGCGTCGTGGCGACGAAGGCTTGTTCCCGGACTGCGACGCCGGCCGCGTTGAGCTGCTCGACAAGGTAGCGGCGCGTCTCGACAATGGCCGCGGAGCCCGACGGGCGGGGGCCGAAGGCCACCTGACGACGGAGGTGCTCCCAGGCGCGAGCGCTGTCAAATATCAAGGGTGCGACAGTGCGAGGGTTCGACGGTGCGACGGTGCCCTGGTTCGAGGGTGCGCCGGCAAGCTGATTCGCGGGTTCCGGTGGCGGCGCGGCGTCGGGCATCGAGGCGGATCCACTGCAGGCGACCAATAGCGCGGCACAAGCGACGGTGCTACCAACCTTCATTGGTCAGCACCCCGCACTCTCGCACCTTCGCACCTTCGCACCCCGCACCCTCGCACCCCGCACCTTCGCACCTGCGCACCCCGCACCGCTACGCTCTCTGTTCAAGCGGCGAATAGTCCCTCCTGGGCGCCCCGATGTAGATCTGTTTCGGCCGCGCGATTTTTTGTTCCGGGTCGAGCAGCATCTCCTCCCACTGCGCAATCCAGCCCGCGGTGCGAGGAATGGCGAACAGCACCGGGAACATCGTCACCGGGAACCCCATCGCCTGGTAGATCAGGCCCGAGTAGAAGTCGACATTCGGATAGAGCTTGCGCGAAATGAAGTATTCGTCCTGGAGGGCGATGCGCTCGAGCTCGAGGGCGATGTCGAGCAGTGGATTGCGGCCGGTGACGGCAAAGACCTCGTCGGCCGTCCGTTTGATGATCCTCGCTCTCGGGTCGTACGACTTGTAGACGCGGTGCCCGAATCCCATCAAGCGTCCTTCGCCAGCTTTGACGCGCTTGATGAACCCCGGGATGTTCTGCACCGAGCCGATCTCGTGCAGCATTCGCAGTACGGCCTCGTTGGCCCCGCCGTGGAGCGGCCCGTAGAGGGCGGCCACGGCCCCGGCCATGGCGGAGTAGGGGTCCACGTGCGAGCTGCCGATTCCCCGCATGGCGCTCGTGCTGCAGTTCTGCTCGTGATCGGCGTGCAGGATGAAGAGCACGTCGAGCGCCCGCTCGAGCGCCGGGTTGACCTGGTACTTGAGCTCGGTCATCCGAAATAACATGTTCAGGAAATTGCCGGTGAAGCTGAGGTCGTTGTCCGGGTAGACGTAGGGACGGCCGATGCTGTGACGGTACGCGTAGGCGGCAATCGTCGGGACCTTCGCGATGAGCCGGTGGACCTGCTTCTTGCGCGACTCCTCGTCGAAGATCTTCTTGGCGTCGGCGTAGAAGGTCGAAAACGCGCCCACGGTGCTGAGGAAGACGCTCATCGGGTGGGCATCGTACTGAAAGCCCTCCATCAGCTTCTTGATGTTCTCGTGCAGCATCGTGTGCAGCGTGATCTGCCGGGTCCACTGCGCGAGCTGCGCCTGGGTCGGCAGCTCTCCGAAGATGATCAGGTACGCCGTTTCCAGATAGGTGGAGCGCTCGGCCAACTGCTCGATCGGATACCCGCGGTACTCGAGGATGCCCTTGTCGCCGTCGATGTAGGTGATGCGGCTGCGGCACGCCGCCGTGTTCATGAAGGCGGGGTCGTACGTGCTCAGGCCGTGGTCGTCCGGCCCGACCTTGACCTGGCGCAGATCGGTGGCGCGAATCGCCCCGTCGGTGATGGGAAGCTCGTACTGCTTGCCTGTGCGATTGTCGGTAATTGTCAGCGTGTCGGCCATATGAAAGGGAGTTGTCAGTCGAGCTCGACGTCACTATCCACGCTATCGGGGAGGGACGAGTCGCCAGCCACGTGGTAGCGCCCGTCGGCCCACCTGGCCAAGTCTTCGTTTCGGCACCGCTCGCCGCAGAACGGGCGCCACTGCTCGTTCATCGGACGCGCACGGCACAGCACGCACAGCACCGGCTTGCCCATCCGAGCAATGATAACCCCCAACTCCCAAGAACTCCCAATCCAGCAACGCCCAACGCCCAATCGATTCTTGTCCCAACGCCCAATTGGTGCGGTGTGGTGAGCGTTGAGAGTTGGTAGTTGTTGGGTGTTGGGCGTTGTTGGATTGGGCGTTGGGTGTTGCGGAGCTCAGTCTTCGGCCGGTGCCGGCTGATGATGCCGCACGTCGAGGGCCGAGACCATGAAGATCACATCTTCGGCGATGTTCGTGGCGTGGTCGCCGATGCGCTCGAGGTGCCGGGCAATCAGGATGAGGTCCAGGGCTGGCTCAACCGTGCTTTGATCCCGCAGCATGTGCGCGAGCAGATCCCGGAATACCAGCGTCTTGAGGGTGTCCAGGTGATCGTCTTCGTTGAGGACGTGGCGAGCCAAGGTCGTGTCGCGCTTCACGTACGCATCGAGCGCATCGCGCAGCATCGTCTGGGCGATCTCGCCCATGCGCGGAATATCGACGAGCTGCTTCACGGGAGGGTGGGCCAGACACCGCTTGCTCGCCTCGGCGATGTTCACCGCCAGGTCCCCGACCCGCTCCAGGTCGGTGTTGATCTTGACCGCGGCCACGATCACCCTGAGGTCGGAGGCCATGGGCTGGTGCAGGGCGAGCAGGCGGAAGCACCGGCTGTCCACGTCGATGTGGAGCTCGTTGACCGGTTCGTCGCCGGCGAGCACCTGGTCGACCAGGTCGTGATCGCGCGACACGAGCCCTTGGACGGCGGCGCGCACGCGCTCCTCGGCCAGGCCACCCATTTCGAGCAGCCGACCCTGCAGCGCTTCCAGCTCTTCGCGGAAATGCGGGACGGGCCGCTCCATCAACCAAATCTCCCGGTCACATAGTCCTCTGTGAGCTTCTCGCTCGGAGCGGTGAAGATCCGCTCCGTGCGATCGTACTCGACCAGCCGCCCCAGCCAGAAGAAGGCCGTCTGGTCGGATACCCGCGCGGCCTGCTGCATGTTGTGCGTGACGATCACGATCGTGTAGGCCTGCTTCAGATCGTAGATGAGTTCCTCGATGTGCTGCGTGGCGATCGGGTCGAGCGCCGAGGCGGGTTCGTCCATCAGGATGATGTCGGGCCGGATGGCGAGGGCGCGCGCGATGCACAGGCGCTGCTGCTGCCCGCCGGACATCGCGAGGGCGGATTCGTCAAGCCGGTCTTTCACCTCGTCCCAGATCGCGGCCTGCTTGAGACACTCCTCGATGCGCCCGGCCAGTTCGGACTTGCTCCCGGCCATGCCGTTCACCCGGAGGCCGTACGCGATGTTCTCGAAAATCGACTTCGGAAAGGGGTTCGACTTCTGAAACACCATGCCGACCCGGCGCCTGAGGTGCACGACGTCCATGCCCGACCCGTAGATGTCCACGTTGTCGATGAGCACACGCCCCTCGACGCGCGTCCCGGGGATGATGTCGTTCATCCGGTTCAGCGTGCGCAGGAACGTGCTCTTTCCGCAGCCCGACGGCCCGATGAAGGCCGTGACGACGTTCGGCTTGATCCGGATCGAGATGTCCTCGAGCGCCCGCTTCGCGCCGTAGAAGAAGTTCAGCGAGTCCACCTCGACCTTGGCGGGCAGGTCGGGGCGGTCGGCCGCCTCGGCTCGCATCGCGGTCAGCGCCCCGAGTGAGGCCAAGGATCGGGGGGCCGCGCTCACCACGTGCCCCGCTTCTGATGGCGGTCCCTGAGCCAGATGGCAGCCGCGTTCATCGAGAGCAGCAGCGCGACGAGCACCAGAATCCCGCCCGCCGCGACGGCCTGGAACTCGACCTGCGGGCGTGAAACCCAGTTGAAGATCTGGATCGGGAGCACCGTGAATGGCGACCAGATCGAATCCGGCGCGAACGTGATGAAGGTCACGGCCCCGATGGTGATGAGCGGCGCGGTTTCCCCGATCGCACGCGACAGCGCCAGGATGAGCCCGGTCAGGATGCCGGGTGTCGCGACGGGCAGCACCTGGTGCCAGATGGTCTGCCACTTGCTCGCGCCGAGCGCGTAGGAACCCTCTCGAAGTGATTTCGGCACGGCCCTCAACGCCTCGCGGGTCGAGAGGATGACGACCGGCAGGACGAGCAGCGCGAGCGTCGCCGCGCCCGCCAGGATGCTCCGTCCCATGCCCATCATCCGCACGAACAGTCCCAACCCCAACAACCCGTAGATGATCGACGGCACAGCGGCGAGGTTCGTGATGTTCAGCTCGATGATCCGGGCAACCAGGCTCCGTCCGCCGTACTCTTCGAGATAGATCGCGGCGGCTACTCCAACGGGAACGGCCAGCACGGTCGTCACCAGAATGACGAAGACACTGCCGGTGAGGGCGTGCCAAATGCCGGCCTGCGACGCGCGTCTCGACGAGAAGCTGGTGATGAAGCTCCACGACAGCGCACCCGCTCCGTCGGATACGATGTCCCAGATGAGGGTGCCCAGGGCGGCGAGCGCGACGAACAGCACGAGCAGCGCCAGAGCGCGGAAGGCCGCGTCGGCCCTGCGGCGCCAGACGATGCCGGGGAGCGCGGCACTCACGCGTATTCCTCCCGGTACCGCTCGCGCAGCCACGTGCTGACCAAGTTGAGGCCAAACGTGCCGATGAACAGCAGCATCCCGACGGCGAAGATCGTGCGGTACTCGAGCGTCCCCTGAGGCGTGTCCCCGAGGCTGACCTGCACGATATAGGCGGTCATCGTTTCGACCGGCACCCTCGGATCCGCCGTGAGCCTGGGCTGCTGCCCGGCGGCGATGGCCACGATCATCGTTTCCCCGATTGCCCGCGACACGGCCAGGATGAACGCGGCCGTGATACCCGAAAATGCCGCAGGCACCACCACGCGGAGGCTCGTCTGCATCTTCGTCGCGCCGAGGGCATACGAGCCTTCACGCAGCCCCCGCGGCACCCCGCGCATGGCGTCCTCCGAGAGTGAGGACACGAGCGGGAGAATCATGATGCCCATCACGAGGCCAGGACTGAGGGCGTTGAATCCGGCGAGGGTCGGCGCGACGGCCTGGAGCAGGGGCGTGACGAACAGAAGCGCGAAGTAGCCGTACACGACGGTCGGCACCCCGGCGAGGATCTCGAGGACAGGCTTGACGGCCCGCCGGAGCCGCTCATCGGCATACTCGCTGAGATACACGGCGCTCAGCAGGCCCATGGGAAGTGCCACGAGCATCGCGATCGCCGACACCAGCATGGTGCCCGCGACCAGAGGCAGCACGCCGAAACGGGGCGTCGCAAAGAGCGGCGTCCACTCGGTGCCGAAGAGAAAATCGGCAATCGGGACCTGGCGCAGAAAGCTCACCGTCTCGATCGTCAGGACGAGGATGATGCCGATGGTCGTCCCGATCGAGAGCAGCGCGCAGCCGAACAGTCCCCATTCGATGAGGAACTCGACCCGCTTCATTGCTCCCGGGTCAGCAGCTTTTCGAGCGTCATGCCCACCTGTGATCCCCCGGCGCCGAAGGCCGTGCCGACCCGACGCTCCGCGAAGTGTTGTGCGGCCAGGTCGTAGAGTTGAGGCGTCAGTTCCACGTACCCGACCTCACGCATCAGGGCGGCCGAGCTGAAGTAGGACTCGACGAAACGCTGGACCTCCGGTCGCTCTGCCGCCTTGCGCGCCACGTAGATGAACAGCGGACGGGAGAGTGGCTGATAGGTGCCGTTGCGAACCGTCTCGGCAGTGGAAGTGACGGGGCCCTCGCCGTTGTCCGCCTTGCCGTCATCGACGGGTACGAGCTTGAGCTTGGACCGGTTCTGCTCGACGTAGGCCAGCGGCAGGAACCCCAGCGCCAGCTCGTCGCTGCTGACGCCCTGCACCAGGACGTTGTCGTCTTCGCTCGAGGTGAAGTCGCCGCGGCTGGCCCCTTCCTTGCCTACTGTGGCTTCGGTGAAGTAGTCGTAGGTGCCCGAATCGACCCCTGCGCCAAACAGGCGGATGTCACGATTCGGCCACGAGGCGCGCACCTGGTTCCAGCGCAGAATCTTGCCCTGCGCTTCGGGGGTCCACAACGTCTTCAACTCGGCGACCGTGATGTGGTCCGCCCAGGTGTTCTTCGGATTGACCACAATCGCCAGGCCGTCGTAGGCAACCGGCAGTTCGATGTATTCGATGCCCGCCTTCTGGCAGGCCTCGATCTCCGCGGGGCGGATCGGTCTCGAGGCGTCGCTGATATCGGTTTCCGCCCGGCAGAACTTCTGAAATCCGCCGCCGGTGCCCGAGATGCCGACCGTGACCCTGACGTTCGGATTGGCTTTCTGGAATTCCTCGGCCACCGCTTCACTGATCGGAAAGACCGTGCTCGAACCGTCGAGCTGGATGAGAGCGGGCGTGGCGTCGGCCTCAGAGGGAGCCGAGCCCCCGCCGCCGCATGCCGTGAACGGGACGATCGTGAGCGCGAGACCACACATTCGAAGATAGCGATTCAGCATGAGACTGACGCTATCCAACGGGAATTTCACACCCGTTTCTGTGGTGTTAAATGCGTGTAACGAACAGGAATGCCCGGTCAATGCAGAAGGCAGAATTCAGAATGCAGACATGAAGAGACACGCCGAAACCGCCATGTCTGCATGGTGCGTCTTGAATTCCGCACTCGGGTTGCTGGCTCGTCCAGCCACCTGCTAGGCGAGGGCGTGGCGGCGAGGGCGCGCAGCGTCTCGTCGAGGTGACGCGTGGCCGCCCTCGTCCCCGGCGCGGCGGCCCGGCTTGGTCGCGGGAGCCGGGCTCTGGCGCGCAGCGGTCGCCGCTTCCAGGTGCACCGGCTTACCCACGAGTTTTTCGAACGGCTCCAGGTGGCGCTTGGTGGCCCAGACCTCGAGTTCGGCATCGCCTGAGGTGTGGACCTGCAGCAGCATGTCCTCGCCGCGGTCGCGCAGATCCAGACCGGAGATCGTCTGAGTGTGGCTGCGGTCGAGGCTTTCGGCGACGCGCAGAATCGAGGCGAGCGTTCGGACGGTCCGCTGCAAGGGCGCTGGCAGGCGGGCGTACTCCTCGTGCGAGCGTTTCGGGGTGCCGCGGCGATGGTACCGGGTGACTTGCGCGATGACCTCGATCTCGTCGGGATCGAAGCCGCGAAGGTCGCCGTTTCGGACGAGGTAGGCCGAATGGCGATGGTGACGCGCGTAGCTGATGTGGGTGCCGATGTCGTGCAGCAGGGCCGCGAATTCGAGCCACTCACGCTCGCGATCGGTCAAGCCGTGCACGGTCCGCGTCTGATCGAAGATCGCCACGGCGAGCTGGACGACCTGTTGGGCGTGTTCGGAGTAGTAGTTGCACCGTTCTGCCAGTTCGAGTGTGCTGCGGCGTCGCACATCGGGAATGCGCTCGACCTGGGCGATGTGCTGGCTGTTCTGGCGGATGTAGTCGAGCACCAACCCTTCTCGCAGCGCCAGGTCGCAGAGCGTGAGGTCTTCGGCGCCGAGCCTGCGTAGGATGGTATCGAGCAGCACGGCGCCGGCGACCACGATGTCCGCCCGCCGGGGATCGAGCCCGGGAAGCGCCAGGCGCTGCTCGAGTGAGAGACCCACCAGCTCCTTGCGGAGGTGCCGAATCTGCTTCGCCGAGACGCGCAGGTTCCGCAGTTCGCTCGGTGGCGGGCCTCCGGCGCGCGCGGCGGCGAGAGCACCCAGGCTCAGGATCGTGCCCGAGGTACCAATCACGCGTTCGAATCCGGCCGTCGTGATCTGCTCGCAGTGCCGGTCGATCTCGGCCAGCACATGCGCAGCGATCCTGTCCTCCTCCCGTTGCGAGAGCGGATCGCTCTTGACGAATCGCTCTGTCAGGCGGATGACCCCGATCTTGAAACTGCGCGCGGCCTGGATCGACGTGCCGGTACCGTGGGTGATCTCGACGCTGCCACCGCCGATGTCGATCACGACCGCCCGGGCGCTGCCGACATCCACCCCGTACACGGCGGCCTGATGGATCAGGCGGGCTTCCTCGGCGCCGGTGATCACGCGCGGCCGGATACCGGTGTGCGCCTCGATCTGCGCGAGGAGCTCGCCCCCGTTTCTCGCCTCGCGCGTCGCGCTGGTGGCCGCCGCAACAATCACGTCCACGCCGTGCGAGTCGGCGAGGCGCTTGAATTTCGAGAGCGCCTGGAGCGCACCGTTCATCGCGTCGGCCGTGAGAGACTTGCCGTCGAGGCCCCCCGCGCCGAGGCGAACCATTGCCTTCTCGCGGTCCACGACCTCGAACGACAGATCGGGTCGCACGCGGACCACAATCATGTGGATGGAGTTGGTGCCGATGTCGATGGCTGCGATCTGCACGGCGTCGATGCCAGTTGGGCCGATCTATAGTAGCCGAGACGCGTAACGTCCCCATGACCGACGCCAGCGCATCGGAGATCATGATCCGCCAGCGCTTCAGTGCGCTCGGTCGGACGCTGCCCGATGCCAGGAGCGGTGAAGTCGAGGCGATCCACAAGGCCCGAATCGCCACACGGCGGCTGCGTGAAGCGCTGCCGCTCGTGGCGTCTGGCTCGAGGGGCCGCAGGCTCGAGAAGTTCGCTCGTGGGCTGACACGGGCACTGGGGTCGGTGCGCGAACTGGACGTGGCCCTCCTGACGCTCGATGAGATGCAGGCGGATGGCGAGGTGCCGCGCGCTCCTATCGCGCTGCTGCGTCGGGTGATTGGCAAGGAGCGGCGGCGGCTATGCGTGGACATGGCCCGTCGAATCGAACGCTGCGACCTGCACAAGCTCCGTCGAAAGGCATTGGCGGCGCCGCGTCGGCATCGGCCCAAGGGCCAGCGTGGACGAACGGGGGTGAGTGATCCGAAGCGCCTGGCCTCCGCCGAAGCGCGCGCCGCACGGCGTGCCATGGGCCTGCGGGCCGCCATTGAAAGCGCGGGCGGGATTTACGTGCCGGATCGGCTCCATCAGGTGCGGATTGCGGTCAAGAAGCTTCGCTACGCGATGGAGATCACACGTGAGCTGCGCGGATCCCGGGCGACCGCGCGCATACGGATGCTCACCGGCGCTCAGGATCTGCTGGGACGGATTCACGACCTCGAAGTGCTCATCATGAGGATTCGAGCCCTTCAAGGGTCCGAGCAGGCGCCGGATCTCAAGCTGTCAGCAGATCTGGACCGGCTCGTCCGGCGACTCGAGACGGAGTGCCGTCAGTTACACGCTCGATACATGGCGTTCAAGAGGATGTTGCTCGACCTCTGCGATCATGTCAGGGTGGTCGCTGCCGAAGGGCGAGACGCCCCAGCGGCATAGCGGCGCACCACCAGATGCCTCCTAGCCAACTTTACCTTGTGCGGCACGCCATCGCGGCCGAGCGCGGTGAAGACTGGCCCGACGACGACAAGCGCCCGCTGACCGAACACGGTATCGCGCGGTTCAAGGACGCCGTCGCGGGTCTGCGCTGGCTGGACGTCGTCCTCGACGAGATTTTCACAAGCCCGCTCGTCCGCGCTCGGCAGACCGCCGCGCTCCTGTCGGCCGGGCTCGACGGCGCGCCGCCAGTCAAGGTGCTCGCCACGCTCGCACCGGGCCACGATCCTGGTGAGGTGGTAACCGCGCTTGCGCGGGTGGCCAAACGTCGGCGCATCGCGCTCGTGGGTCACGAGCCTGGTCTGGGCGAACTGGCAGCACATCTCATCGGCGCCGGATGGCCGCTGGCCTTCCGTAAGGGTGGCGCGTGTCGAATAGACGTTGGCAGCCTGGGGGGTGGTCAGCCAGGAACGATCGTCTGGTTCGTGACGCCCAAGGCGCTGCGCCGGCTGGGGCAGTAAGGTCTCTCGGTGCCCCAGCACGTCATCATCATCAATCCCATTTCCGGTGCGGGCCGGCGTCCGGATGCCGCTCGTCGTCGTGCAGAGATGGCGGCATCGTTCGTCGAGGAGCAGCGGCTCGACGCCGAGGTCTTTGTCACCGAGCGCCAGGGTCACGCACGCGAACTCGCCCAGGTGGCGCTTCGACGTGGCGCGACGCGGTTCGTGGCGTGGGGTGGCGACGGGACTGTGAATGAGGTCGCGTCGGCGATCGTGCACACGGACGCCTCGCTGGCGATTGTGCCCAGTGGATCGGGCAACGGCCTGGCGCGGGAGCTCGGCATTCCCCTCGATGCGGAGAGAGCGTTTCGCGTTGCGCTCGAGGGTCGTGCGCGGGTGATGGACGCGGGCGAGCTGGACGGACATCTGTTCTTCAACATTGCGGGCTTCGGCGTTGATGCGCGCGTGGCGCATCGGTTCGCCACCGGTGGACTCGTCCGTCGGGGTGTTGCCCGCTATCTGGAACTCGCGGCGCAGGAAATCTTCGCCGACGAGCCCGTGGAGCTGTGCATCACGACGAGCGGGTCCACGCGCCGCATACTGCCTCTGGTTGTTGCCATCGCCAATTCCCGACAATACGGCAGTGGCGCGATCATCGCACCCAACGCGCGTATCGACGATGGGAAGTTGGATCTGATTGTGGTGGATCACCGGTCATCATGGATGGCGCTGATGCAAGCGTGGCGGCTGTTCTCCGGCACGCTGGGGCAGGTGCCTGGCGTGTCGATGACGCAGGAGATCGCCGTGGACCTTTCGTCCTCGGTGCCGCTCGTCTACCACGTGGACGGGGAGCCGCACGTCGGGGGACTTTCGGCTAACGTCCGCGTGCATCCCTCGGCCTTGCGCGTCATGACCGCCAGACGGTGACAACTCCCAACGCCCAAACTCGCCAACTCTCAACCTCCCAACTCCCAATTTCCGATTTCGAATAATTTCGAATTCCCAAATTCCGATCAGAGCTACCAACTCCCAGCCAAATTTACATAACGTTTACACCGCGTTCATCGGTAGCGAGGTATTAGCGAGGTATAGATCGATCGCTATGTATGCGCGAAAGTTTCAGAAGGCCGGTCAAACCAAACGGTTCACGATCAGCGAGGGCGGCGTATCGGGGTGGTACGTGCGGGAAGAGCAGGACAGTCGAGTGATCTGGAGCGCCCACTACACAGACTGGCACCGCGTGGAGCGGGCCCGGATGACGTTCGCCCGCGAGGCCGAAGCTCTGGCGCACACGGGGTGGGAAGAGTCCTGATCTACTCCACGAAACGATAGCCCAGTCCGACCACTGTTTCGATCTGCCGGCCGGCCTCGCGCAGCTTGCTGCGCAACCGGCCCACGTGCACGTCAACCGAGCGTGTCTCCACGAGGCGGTCATACCCCCACACTCGTTCCAGCAGGCGGTCGCGCGACAACACGCGATTGCGGTTCTCGACCAGGTACCGCAAGAGCTCGAACTCCCGGCGGGTCAGCCGTACCGACTCTCCGTCCACGCTGACCGCCACGGCGTCGAAGTCAGCCACCAGGTGCTTCCCGCGGTACACAAGTGCCTCCGGGCCGCGTGCTGCGTCGCCTGATTCCGCGTGCCGCCGGCGTAGCACGGCGCGAACCCGTGCGGCGAGCTCTCGAAAACCGAACGGCTTGGTGATGTAGTCGTCGGCGCCGACGTCGAGGCCGGTGACGCGGTCACTCTCGCTGGTCCTCGCCGTCAGCATGATGATCGGCACTTTGGCGCTGGCCGGGCGAGCCCGCAGGATGCGGCACACTTCGAGTCCGCTCAGCACTGGCAGGTTGAGGTCGAGGACGATGAGATCGGGCGTGCGCTCGTTGACGGCCTTCAGCGCGCCGTCTCCGGTTGAGACCACCTCGACCTGGATTTGGCCGCCCTTCTCCAGGCTGTGCTTGATGAGGCCGGCAACGTCCGGTTCATCTTCGACGACCAGCACATGTGTGCGGGCTGCTCCGCGCGCCATCACGGGTGGCTGAGTGGATCGGCTCGACTGTGGGATGTATTGCACTGGGACTCCATGTCAATGGCCTTTACAACGGTCACGATATGCAACGCGGATTTCTGGTCGGTGACGGGAGGGTTAAATCTGGGTAACAGCGAGGGATCGCCGCACGGGGCTGATGAAGTAGGATTTTGGGCACGATGACCAATCCTGGAGACACCGAGGGGTCCGCAGCCGGCCCCGAGGTCGCCGAGCGCTGGCTTCCGGCGCTGTTGCTGCTGTTTGTCGGGTCTGGCTGCGCGGCCCTGATTTACGAAGTTGTCTGGTTTCAGCTCCTTCAGCTGTCGATCGGCTCTTCGGCCGTATCGCTCGGGGTCTTGCTGGGGGTGTTCATGGGTGGCATGTGCCTCGGCAGCCTGCTGCTACCCAGGTATCTGAACCCGAAGCACCATCCCCTGAGGGTCTACGCGGCCCTTGAACTGGGCATTGCGTGCTTCGGCGTGATCGTGCTCTTTGCGGTGCCGGTGGTCGGTCGTCTGTACACGCAGATTGCTGGCACAGGCCAGGTGAGTCTCGTGCTCCGCGCCGTGGTCGCGGGCATTTGTCTGCTTCCGCCGACGCTCCTGATGGGCGCCACCTTGCCGGCGATCGCCCGCTGGGTCGAAACGACGCCCCGAGGCGTGTCGTGGCTCGGCTACTTCTACGGCGGCAATCTCGCCGGCGCCGTCGCGGGAAGTCTGCTGGCGGGCTTCTATCTGTTGCGCGTGTACGACATGCCGACGGCAACGGCCGCAGCCGTGGGCCTCAACGTCCTGGTGGCCGGATTGGCGGCTCTTGTCGCCACCCGGACGCCGCACACGGTGATCACGGCAGACGCATCGGCGCCCGACGCACCTGCTGCTTCCGCCGAGGGCGCTCGGCTGGTCTATGTGGCGATTGCGTTGTCAGGGCTGACGGCCCTTGGCGCCGAAGTGATCTGGACGCGTGTCTTGTCCCTGCTGTTTGGTGCGACGACCTACACCTTCTCCCTGATTCTGGCCGTGTTCCTGGTTGGCCTGGGCATCGGCAGCAGCCTGGGGGCCACGTTCGCACGCGGTGTTGTGAGTGCCAGACGGGCCCTGGGCTGGGCACAGCTCGGGCTGTGCGTGTCACTGGCCTGGGCCGGGTACGCCACGGCAGAGTCCCTGCCTTACTGGCCCATCAATCCATCGATCTCGACCTCGACGTCCTTCACCTTTCAGCTCGACCTGATGCGGGCCATCTGGGTGATGCTGCCGGGGGCGCTGCTGTGGGGGGCGAGTTTCCCGCTGGCGCTGGCGGGTGTCGCCGCCCGCGGCCAGGATTCGGCTCGTCTGGTCGGCAGCGTCTATGCCGCCAACACAGTGGGGGCCATCGTCGGCGCGCTCGTCACCAGCCTGGGCCTGGTCGGTACGGTCGGGAGCCAAATGGCTCAGCAGGTGCTCATCGGCGTGGCCGCCATGTCGGGCTTGCTGATGTTGATGCCAGAGGCCGGGGAGAAGCGAAGGGGCCTGGCCTCGACGCCCGTGGTCGTCATCGGAATCGCGCTCGTGGCCGGGCTGCTCGCGCGGTCGGTGCCTCCGCTTCCGGGGCTGCTGGTCGCCTACGGACGCTATGCGGCGACCTGGGTGGGGCAGAACGAGATCGTGTACGTCGGCGAAGGTGTGACGGCATCGGTGGCGGTGTCGCGGACGCCCTCGGGGGTGTTGAACTACCACAACGCCGGCAAGGTGCAGGCGTCGAGTGAGCCGCAGGACATGCGCCTTCAGCGCATGCTGGGCCACATCACGACGCTCGTGCCGAAGACACCAACGAAGGTGCTGGTCATCGGCTGCGGCGCCGGTGTCACGGCGGGCGCTGTCTCGATCG
>Ga0209640_10001855_pt1 | contig 18223 bp, 13 predicted proteins | sample RifCSP10_1_FD_184018 | JGI IMG/M metagenome (GOLD analysis project Ga0209640, IMG submission 184018) | Soil microbial communities from Rifle, Colorado - Rifle CSP2_sed 10_1 (SPAdes) (version 2) | ecosystem: Environmental > Terrestrial > Deep subsurface > Rock core/Sediment | place: Rifle... | reverse complement strand
ATCCGGTCCGTTGGTCTTCGATGATGCCAGCAACCTCCTCAATAACTCTTATGTGCAAATTGTTTCATTAGACCCGGAGACACTCTACCGGGCGAGCATGTCGCTTGAATCCGGTCCACTCAAGCGGCCCATCTCCATGCTGAGCTTCGCATTGAACCATTATTTTGCGGGCTCATTCGACGACAGTACGCCGTACAAACTCACCAATATCGCGATACATGCAATTAACGGGCTGTTGCTTTTCTGGATGATGCACCTGGTTTTTTACCGGATTACGCACCTGCAATCACCGACCCGAGCAAGATCGGGTATCAACCGGAATAGCTATTTGTTACTGGCCTCGATTGTGGCTCTTGTTTGGGTCATGCACCCGATCCAGTTGACCAGCGTGCTTTACGTGGTGCAACGCATGACGGAACTCTCCGCCTTGTTCACCCTGCTGGCACTCATATGTTATCTCACCGGCCGGCTCCGGATCTCTGCGAAAAAGCCTGGCGGCTTCAGGCTCATTCTGGGAGGGACATTCTTTTTCGGAACGATGGGGATTTTCTGCAAGGAGACGACGGTATTTTTGCCGGTATACATGCTGGTTTTAGAGCTGACCCTATTCAACGCCGAATATCCGTGGAACAAATGGCGTCATTTGAATGCAAAGATCAAAGGCGCAGTGCTGATCTTTGCCGCGATTTTCGCAGTGGCCATTCTTACATGGGCAATACTCTATTCTCTGCCAAAATACATCATTCGCGATTTCAGCCTGACGGAGAGACTGCTGACGGAATCACGGGTTGTATTTTTCTACCTATCATTGATTCTCATCCCCCGCCTGGATCAATTCAGCCTGTTTCACGATGACTTCCAGTTTTCCACTTCCTTATTGTCTCCCTGGACAACACTACTCTCTGTGACCGGTATCGTTTTTCTGATCGGACTGGCGTGGCTGAAACGCCGACGGCAACCACTGCTGAGCCTAGGGATATTCTGGTTTTTCGCCGGACACCTGCTCGAATCGACGATACTGCCACTCGAACTGGTGCACGAGCATAGAAATTACCTTCCCAGCCTCGGTCCCATCCTTGTCATTGTCCACGTCATCAATGCAGGATGCATTAAACTTCGCCGGCGCTGGTTATGGGGGGTATTGGCCTTGCTCATTGTCACGGTGGCGATCGTCAGCCACATGCGCTCCGAGCAATGGGCTAATAATTATTCATTGTTCCTGTATGAAACCTCGCATAACCCCAATTCCGCCAGCATTTCATCCGGATTTGCTCTTAGACTGATCGAGGCGGGCAAATACAATGAAGGGATGCAGGCTTTCCGTCGCGCCGCGGAACTGGCCCCGGAAGAGGCCACTTATCTCTTATACATGAATATGTTTGCCGCCAACGCCGGGGAGAAATTTGATCAGGCCGGTGCTGATGAGACACTCAGACGCCTCGCAACGGGTCGCATCACAGCCACGACCGGGCAGGCGCTGCAATACCTGGGAGATTGCATCCTGACCTGGTGCCGATCCTTGGGACCCGCTATGGAGCTCTGGATGAAAACGCTGCTCAACAGAGAAAATCAAACCGGAGTTGACAAATCTTATATTAATTTTCTGCTGGCACGTTCGTTTGTCAGTCAAGCCAAGATCAAAGAAGCAATAACAGCGTACAATCTGGCTCACGATGCCGACTCGCATTATCTGCATCCGCTGTTCGACCTGGCCTATCTCTATGTGCGAGAAGGGGGTGGCGATATGGCCCGAGATACACTTCGCAGACTGAGAGAAGCCAACAAGACAGCCCGGAACCCGCGAACCGAGCAAATTGAGGAGACTGAAAAGGACATCGAGAACTTGCTGGAAGGCATGCAAAAGAACTCTCGTGTAACAAAGCAAAAACGATGAAGGCCTTGCGGGGACAGGGACGGCTCGCGAAACTTCTCGCTGCATTTTCCATCCTTGTCGCAGTGTTTGCGGTTTATTTCCCGGGACTAAACGGGCCGTTTGTCTTCGACGACGAAATCCACATCCGGTCAGATCCCGAAATCAGGATGTCGGTTCTCAATGCTCAAAGCCTTGCTAACGCCATATTCCTCGAAGATGGGTCACTCACTGCTCGGCCGATCGCCAAAATCTCCCTGGCATTCAATTATTTTCTGTCTGTGGGGACCGCCGGGGCGTTCGGATACAAACTCACCAACCTGGCGATTCACCTTTTGAACACCAGTATGGTTTACTGGTTCTCGTTCTTGTTACTGGTGCAATATTGCGCGCGGTCCCCTGCTATCAACAAAAACACGCTCCACTGGACAGCGCTCCTGGTGGCCGCACTCTGGGCGCTACACCCATTGCACCTGACAACTGTACTTTATGTCGTCCAACGGATGACCAGCCTGGCCACGTTTTTCGTGCTTGCGGGTTTAATTTTCTTCATCCACGGGCGACGTCGTATACAAGAAAAAAAACGCCTTGGCTATGCATTCATGGCCGTGGGTGCAATCGGAGGGTCGGTCCTGGGACTTGCCTGCAAGGAAAATGCCGTCGTGTTACTCCCGCTCATGCTGGTCATTGAATCCATTTTTTTCAACATTAAAGCTGAATCTAGTTCGGACAGGAACAAACTCATTCTTTTTTACAGCCTGACGGTGGTGATGCCGGCAATAATGCTGAGTTTGTGGCTGATATTCCAACCTGATTTCATTCTGGATGCCTATCTAGCGCGGGAATTTACTCTTATTGAGCGCCTGCTTACCGAAGCACGAGTTCTGTGGATTTACGTCGGCCTGTTATTCTTTCCTGATGCGAAGCGATTCGCGCTTTTTCATGACGATATTCCCATCAGCACCGGATTTTTTGATCCGTGGACGACATCACTGGCCATACTGTCGATTTTCTCCGTTATCCTGCTTGCCATCTTGGCGAGAAGGCGATATCCCTTTTTCAGCTTCGCGGTTCTATGGTTTCTGGTTGGCCACAGCATAGAGTCGAGTGTGATCGGGCTCGAGATTGCCCATGAGCACCGCAATTATCTTCCAGATATAGGCATCCTGCTTGCGGCAGGTTACGGTCTCACCGCAGTTGCACTGAGATTCCAGAAATACGTGCGTTACGCCATAACGTTGGCGCCTGTCTTAACGCTGGGTTTTATAACGCACACCATGGCATATACCTGGGCGAGCGAGGAAGGCATTATCGAGTCTCTCGCCCGACACCATCCCGATTCGGCCAGAGGTCAGTACATGCTGGCCGAGCTATATGCTGAGAAAAAGCAAGATTTTGATAATGCCCTCTTGCACTACCGGAAAGCGGCGAAGATGGCGCCACATGAAACGGGATATATCGTTAAATCTGTAATAACGGCTGCGAAAATTGATACCGGATTCGGCAAATATACTCAGGCAGCTTCATATACGGCGGAAAACAGTGATCTCATCGGACACCAACTTAAAAATAAACCGGTCACTCCATCAACCTTGCACATTCTTGAGCAACTTACGAACTGCACCAATCAATCCACGGAATTATGCAAGCAGATATATCCGAATATGAAAAGCTGGTATACCGCGGTAGTGCAAAATCAACACATCGATAACAAGGTTCGACGCAATTTCATCGTATATTTGTTCAATCTAGGAACAGAACGTCCCGATCTGAATCTATCCCTGGAGGCGGCAAAGTGGGGAATGAAATTTGAACCTTCCAATCCAGTCTATGGCATCATGGAAGCCAATGTTTACCTGCTCCGTGGAGACCTGGAAATGGCGGAAGACCAGTTGAAAATGGTAGCAAAGAATTTCGCCGACGAATTGACGGATGAGATGAGAAAGGACACCGCTGTGTTAGTCAGGGAAATTTACTTGCGTAAAAGTAAACTTCGAACACCACCGAATTATCCGAAGTGACAGTCCGTTGAATCAGCTTGACTGATACGATGAACGTGTTCCAGAGAAATGACCACATTTCACGGCTGAAATACTGCTTATCATTCGGCCTAGTTCTGGCTGGCCTGGCCCTATTGATTTATTATCCTGGATTGTCGGGCCCGTACATCTTGGATGATAACGAAAATATTACCAAGAACGAGGCGTTGGCGATTGAAGAAATCAGCCTGACAAGTCTCCGGCGCGCTATGCAAAGCAATGACAGTGGCCCCTTCAAACGCCCGCTCGCGACCCTTACTTTTGCATTCAATCATTATTTTTCGGATGGATTCGAAAATACTTTTGCCTTCAAGTTCACGAATCTGATCATCCATACCACCAATGGCATACTGGTTTTTATTCTGACTCTGGCAATCGTGCGTGTCACAGCGGCTGGCAGGAGATTTTCATCGCGGGAACAGCTTTACATGGCCGGCCTTGTAGCTGTGCTATGGACCGTGCACCCCATTCAGTTGACAAATATCCTTTACGTGGTCCAGAGAATGAACGGCATGTCAGCACTGTTCGTCTTTCTCGGACTTATCCTGTTCGTTCATGGTCGTCATCATTTCGAAGATTCCCCAACAAAAGGGCTGTGGCTGATGGCGACCGGCCTTTTTTTTGGGACTTTCCTTGGCATGGCCTCCAAGGAAAACGCTGCTTTGCTGCCGCTATTGGCGGTGGTAATCGAATATTCATTTTTTCAACGCGCAGAGCTCAATACCTACAAACGCGTTCAACTCCACTTAATCTATTCCATCACTCTCGCCACACCAATGGTTGCCTTTTTGGCGTATCTCTTCGTCAATCCCGAAATTCTGACCGCGGCTTACGAAGTCCGCCATTTTTCTATGAGTGAACGATTGCTAACAGAAACCCGTGTGCTGTGGAACTACATCGGCCTGATTGTTCTACCTTACACGCCTAATCTTGGCCTGTTTCACGACGATATTCGGATCAGCCGCGGATTGTTCTCGCCTCCGGAAACCGTGGTGGCAATCTGCGGGTTAGCTGTTGTGCTGATGATAGCCGTTATTAAACGGAAGCAGGTTCCGGTGATTTTTTTCGCTACCTTCTGGTTCCTGGCGGGACACCTACTCGAATCAAGCATGTTCGGTCTTGAAATCGCCTACGAGCATCGGAATTATTTACCGGCCTACGGAATCTTATTCGCCATATCGTACTTCTATATATGGGTCAGCCGATTTTGGAATGCTCGACTTCGCTTAATTGTCGTCACAGGCGTAATTCTTACGCTCTGTTTCACCACTTGGGCACGGGCACACACTTGGAAGGATCTATACTCCATTGCCGAGGCCAATGTGGTGAATCACCCGGAGTCGCCACGCGCCAATGAACTGGCTGCACGCATAAGCGCCTTCGAAAAGGGTGATCTGGCCGCTGCAGTCCGATACACCATTCAGGGACTGAATATCGCGCCCGACGAAGTGGCTTTTCATCTGAATCTGCGTCTTTTTATGGCGCTGCTTTCCTCACAGATCGATGCGGGCATGAAATCTTCCGGACTAAGGCTTTCAAATGACGCGGGGTTAACATTTACCGGATTGCCGCCTGGAATTATCGCAACCATCAACCATAATCATGTCCAGCTTGATTACCCTCCGTCCTCAACAAATACTGTCGAGAGTTTACTCGGTACTAAGCCCATTACCGTACATACCCTGGCATCCCTGGAAGGGTTAGCTCGATGCCTCGTCGAAAAACCCGACCTCTGCCGATCGTTAGCGAAACAGATTTTGCGATGGCATGCTATTGCGACGGACAATCCGGTTACGACAAAGAATTACAAAGCCTTGCTCTTGCATAACGCGGCGGAGTTACACGCGAATACGTCGGATTACCAGAGCGCACTGAGATACATTGACAAAGCGACTCAGATCCGTCCCGATATCTTGTTTTACAGGTTGAGGAAGATCGAATATCTGGTAAAACTCGGAAATCTGGATGAGGCAAAACTGCTGCTTGAAAGTGTCAATAAAATCGATCCGGAAAATGACATCCGGATTTTCAACAATCGGGCGATAATCGAATCCGTGCGAAATTTGTATACTGAAACCAAGGAGCGCCAGATCCCGGTAATCCGAAATCACCACCGGTAAACTTAAAATCCGTCGCTTGAGCGAGCAGGTCGTCCAGTAAAATTTCCGAGTCCAGTTTGGTCTATAATTAGCCGGGGCCATGGTCATTCACATGGGCACTTAATAGATACTTTCAAAGACAGAAAGCGACATGATCGATATGGCCAACGACAAGAATAAACCATCTCCTGTCTCGATCATTCTGCCGGCCAAAAATGAGGAAAAAGGGCTTGCGGAAATCCTTCCCAGACTTATTCAGAAGTACCCCGAGGCTGAAATCTGCGTCGTGAACGACGGTTCCACGGATGCAACATCCAAGATCTGTCTAAAACATGGTGTCAAAATAATCAATCATCCATACAGCATGGGCAACGGAGCGGCTATTAAATCAGGGGCGCGCGCTGCGAGTGGCGAGATCCTGTTATTCATGGATGCCGACGGTCAACACCAGCCGGAGGACGTCCGCCGGTTGTTGGAGCGACTGGACGAAAACTATGACATGGTCGTTGGAGCGCGGGATAGCGATTCACAGTCAAGCATAGGCAGATCCTATGCCAACAAAATATATAACCGGCTGGCGAGCTGGATGGTGGGGACACGGATAGATGACTTGACATCAGGATTCCGAGCTGTCCGCGCCGACAAATTCAGGAAATTTCTCCACCTGCTGCCGAACGGATTTTCATATCCTACGACGATCACGATGAGCTTTTTCCGCGCCGGTCACCCGGTCGCGTACGTCCCGATCGTCACCGGCCAGCGCGAAGGCAAAAGCCATATCCGTATCGTCCACGATGGAGTTCGGTTTTTGCTTATTATTTTCAAGATTGGCACTCTTTACGCGCCACTGAAGCTGTTTTTCCCTGTCAGCCTCGGTTTTTTTCTCACCGGCCTGTTTTATTACCTCTACACGTTTATTCAGTACCAGCGATTTACCAACATGAGCGCATTCCTTTTCATCACTTCCGTGCTTGTATTTCTCATCGGTCTGGTATCCGAACAAATTACCGCTTTGAATTTCAAAGACAGTGAAAAATAGACCAATGCCCGAAGCACGAAAAGCCGCTATCATCGATACACTGGTGACACCCGCGCCAAGGTATCTGATGCGGCTGGTGTTAATCGAACAATTCGTGGAGCGACTGCCCTCGAACATCCAATCATTCCTTGAGATCGGCCCCGGAATGGGCGACCTGAGTCTGTATCTCGGCCGTCGATTTCCGGAAGCGCGCGGTGTACTGCTGGATTTTTCCAGCGACTGTATCGATATCCTGCGACAACGAACCTCAGGCAATCCGCGACTTCAGTTACGCACCGGCGATTTCATGACCATGTCTCATGAGGGAAACTACGATCTCATCATTGCCTGTGAAGTCTTCGAACACATAGACGATGACAAGACGGCCTTTCGAATCGTTTCGGGGCTGCTTAATCCCGGCGGGTATTTCATTTTTTCGGCGCCGGCCTTCATGCGGAAGTGGCAACGTGCTGATGAATATGCCGGCCATTATCGCCGCTATGAGCGCGCCGAACTCATCGAAAAATTCACTATCCACGGCTTTCGCATCGATGCCATGTGGTCCTTCGGCTTTCCCGTTACCGAACTTCTCTACCCGGTCCGCCAGCTTTATTACGGCCTCTCCCTCCGCGGAAAAAAATTATCGAAAGAAGATTCCACCAAGCGAAGCGGCATCGAGCGACCACTGATCGGCAAAAACAGTGCGCGGTTTCTGGCCAATCTTCTTCGGCCTTTCTATTTTCTGCAAAACCGGGTTAAAAACACCAATCTCGGTGACGGGTTCCTGGTCTTGGCGCAAAAGGTCCGCCCGGCGTGAGCTCCGGACGAGAGAGAAAGCACGACAGACAGGAACCCGTGGAAGTCACCATCCTCGGCGTGCATGTGAAATCCGCGGGATATCCCAACGTAGCCTTTCGCGTACGTGACCTGGTTCGCTCACCCGTGCTGCAAACACGGGAAATAAATTTCCCCTTTAGCGCCACTCCACCTTATGGCGGTTCCTGTTCACGTGTCTTGAAACCATTGAAATGGTTGTGGATCACGCTACGTTTTTTTTATGCGCATATACATGTTTTGTCTGCCTATTTCTGGCGAGGCTGCCCGCGCAGGCTATATGTCCCCTATCCCTCTGCCTTGGTGCTTTTTTGCCTGTCGCTGCTGCCCAAGTTCTGGCGCCCTAGGCAGATGATCGCGGACTGTTTCATTTCGCTTTACGATACGGCCATCACCGACAGAATGCTTTTTCAACCCCACTCGTGGTTTGCGCGCACCCTGAGATCGGTGGAATCGCGTGGTTACCGGGCCGCCGACATGGTGATTGTGGAAACGGATTTGAATGCCGCTTATTTCACTGAAACCTTCGGGCTCGCTCCAACAAGAATCATGGCCCTGCCACTCAGCATCGATGAGACCTGCTTTCGGCCGGCACCGTACCAAGCACACGAAGGTCCGTGCAAGGTGCTCTTCATAGGCACTTTTGTCCCCTTGCAGGGAGTCGATGTGATCGCGCATGCGGCGGTGGCGCTGGAATCCCGCCGCGATATACGATTCCGGCTCGTAGGATTCGGACAGACGGCAAAGGCTGTGGAGCAAATTTTCCGGAATCACTCCCCGTCAAACGTTGACTGGATCACACCATGGATGGACAGCGAAGAGCTGGCGCAGGAAATCCGGAGTGCTGACATTTGCCTTGGGATTTTCGGCGCGGGCCCCAAGGTACAGCGCGTATGGCCGCTCAAAAACTATGCGTACATGGCCGTCGGGCGTGCCATTATTACCGCAGACACCTTACAGGCTCATCAGATGTTGCAACGTACGGATGCCGCGCCATTCTTGACCGTTCCGCCGGGGGATCCCGCCGCGCTGGCGACCGCCATCGCCGGACTCGCCGCAGACCCCGAACGACGACGAAGGTATGCTGAAAACGCCCGTACCTTTTACGAAAAAAACCTGTCCTCGCAGGATGCGGTAAAACAGATTGTTATGCTATTTACACGCGGTCCTTCCACCACCCCTGCTTGACATATCCAGAAATCACAGGAATGAAGATCGCGCTCCTGATACTGAAACTAACCATAACGGCTTCGTTATGCATCTGGTTATTTACGCGCGTCGATCTACAAGCCCTGCAGGAGGGACTGGCGCGCCTGGGTGCGATACCCATCGTCCTGGGTGTGATGCTGCATGTTGCAGTCGTTATTCTCAGCGCATTGCGCTGGTGGATTCTACTGCAACATACTCACGCTGCAATCCCATTTTTCCGGGCGTTTCCCAGTTATTATCTGGGCGTATTTTTCAATAATTTTTTGCCGACAGGATTCGGCGGCGACACGGTGCGAATACTGCACATGCGTATCCACGGCGTAAGCATGAAATCGCTCGTGAGCGCGAGCGTGGTGGACAGATCCATCGGGTTTGCGACCATCTTCATCGTTGGCTTGTTCGGCGTGGTCGTTACCGATGAACTGCGCATCCCCAATCATTCGAAGATCATTCTGTTCGGTCTTTTCCTCGGCTGCCTGTCGGCGGCGGGCTGGTTGCTTTCGCGGCGTGGCGGTCGACTTATCGAATCGCTGGGAAAAAAATACCGGCACACGCGGGTGCGCAGCTGGATACTGGACGTCCTGCGCACCTGTTACTCCTACCGGGCGGAAAAGACCCGCATTCTCCTCGCGCTTGCGATAACGGCCACCGGGTATGCCTTTGTCATTCTGACTTATTATTTACTCGGGCGCGGTTTGGGGTTGGATATCTCGGTTACCACCTATATCGTGACGATTCCGGCGATTTTTCTCGCCGCCAGCCTGCCAATATCGATTGGAGGCCTGGGTATCCGTGAGGGCACTCTCGTGGCCATGCTGGTCGCGGCCGGCGCAGACTTTCACCTGGCTATCACCCTGTCACTCCTTTATCTCATCGTGTTATGGCTCTCCACCCTTCCGGGCGCCCTGGTGCCATTGCTCAGCCGCACCGGTAAGATTACCGTCTCATGAGCACGCGGTCAGAACAAATACGGCTTCATTTCGACGCACTGTCAACCGAAACTGCCCGGTCCCGGCGGCAGAAACGCCATTATCACCGCGAGCAGACACGCTATTTCAAATATCTTGTCACGGAAAACAAACGCGTGCTGGAGCTTGGTTGCGGCAGCGGCGATCTGCTCAATGCCCTCAATCCGTCATATGGCGTCGGCATTGATATCAGCCCGGGAATGGTAAAGCTCGCCCAGGAGAAATATCCGCGCCTGACTTTCCAGGAGGCCGACGCCCAGCGGCTCAACCTGCTGCCGCAGGCCACCTACGACTATATAATTCTGTCTGACGTTGTCGGCTATCTGGACGACATCCAGGCGTGCCTTGAGGGACTGCAACCTTTCTGTGGTCCTCATACCCGTTTGATCATTTCTTACTACAATTTTCTCTGGGAACCGGTCCTTAAATTCGGCGAATTTCTCGGTTTCAAGACGCCGACCCCGGAACACAGTTGGCTGACCCCGAACGATATGCGAAACCTGATGTCGCTTGCCGACTACCAGGTGGTGAAAACCGAACGGCAGCTTCTGTTTCCAGTTTATATTCCCGTGATTTCTTGGTTGCTCAACAACTTGGGAACGCTGCCGGTAATCAACAAAGGCTGCCTCTGCCATTACACCGTCGCCCGCGCCTCACCGAGTCACGAAACTAAGGAATTTTCGGTTTCCATCGTCATCCCCTGCCGGAATGAAAGAGGCAACATCGAGCCTGCCATCCAACGGCTTCCGCGTTTCGGGACGAGCCAGGAAATCATCTTTGTCGATGGACATTCCACCGATGGCACACAGGAGGAAATCAAACGTGTGCAAATGCGCTATCCCGACCGCGACATCAAACTTGTCGTTCAGGATCAAACTGGCAAGGGTGATGCCGTGCGCGAAGGATTCCAGGAGGCCCGTGGGGATATATTAATGATCCTCGATGCCGATCTCACCGTTCCGCCGGAGGATCTGCCGAAGTTTTATCGTGCCATTGCCAGTGGCAAGGCCGAATTTCTGAATGGGTGCCGGCTGGTCTACCCCATGGAGGGAGAGGCTATGCGCGTCCTCAATTTGTTTGCGAACAAGCTATTCGCCTTAACCTTCAGCTGGCTGCTCGGCGAACGCCTCAAGGACACGCTGTGCGGCACCAAGGTGATGTTCCGGGATGATTATCTGACGCTGGTCAGGAATCGGTCATACTTCGGTGATTTCGATCCCTTCGGTGATTTCGATTTGCTGTTCGGAGCCAGCAAAATGAACCTCAAGATCATCGAAGTCCCGGTACGTTACCGGAACCGCCAGTACGGCGAAACGAAGATACACCGCTTCCGCCACGGCCTGATGTTGCTGCGAATGGTGATCTACGCCTACCGAAAGCTCAAGTCCGCCTGATCATTCACGTTATGACTCGTCCGTCACTGGCCATGATGAACACCCGGACAAAGCTGCGCATAGCGCGCGCGCTCTACCGAACGGTGATGGGCTTCAGACGTCTGCTGGGGCGTACGGACAGCGCCCTGGTCACGCGACGCGGCATCCGCTGGCAACTGGATCTGCGGGAGGGGATTGATCTTGCGATTTATCTGTTCGGCGGTTTTGAATACGACACATTCCGTGCCTACCGAAAACTATTGAAACCCGGAAACACCGTGCTCGACATCGGCGCCAATATCGGCGCCCATACCTTGCCCCTGGCCCGTTGCGTTTATCCCGCGGGACGAGTCGTTGCCTTTGAACCCACGGCCTATGCCTACGGCAAACTCCGGCAGAATATTTCGCTGAATCCAACGATTGCCGGCATGATTCAGGCTGAGCAGATCATGCTGGTCGGCATAGACAACTCGCAGGTAAAACCGCGGCTCTACTCAAGCTGGCAGATACATGAAGCCTTACCCGACACGCACCCGAAGCATGGCGGGCGCCTGATGGACACCACCGGCGCGCGCCACATGACGCTGGATCAGTTCGTCACCCGGTACAATGTCGCCGCTGTCTCTCTGATAAAACTGGATGTGGATGGTCATGAATGCCAGGTGCTGCGCGGCGCCCGCGAACTCCTTCGGCGCGACAAACCGGTCCTGTTGACGGAGATCATGCCCTACGGGCTTGAAGAGACGGGCGCCTCCCTGGATGAGCTCCTGGAAATCCTGGCTGCTCACGGATATAAGCTCTATCAACTGGATGGACGAACCGCCCTGCCCACCGATAGCCGCATCAGGCAGAAAATCCCGACCGCGGGTGGGATCAATATTCTTTGTTACGCGAGGTAACGTATCCAGACATCAGTAAAGGTACCTAAGGCGCCTGGTAAATACGAATTCCCGGATTGATAATAGAAAAATCCATGGCCTGGAATAATCCGGAAAAATCTACTCCCAAGAAATTCATCGGTAATTTAATTTCTGCGACGAGTTTCAACTTCGCATTTACGATGTTTTCGTAAAATTCTCGCACTTCTTTTCTGGGATGCTGGCTACCGAGCCTTTCCATGTCGGCATAAAGCAGTTCATGGAGGACAAGATAATCAAACATTATTGGCGTAAATAATTCACGACTATCACTACCTTTAAACAAATATGCGGCTGAAAGGCTATGATATGGTGGGATGGTCGGATTGAAAAATTCATCTTCAACGTAGCCTTTGATAACCAGGATGGATTTATCACGTGGGATATTATGGGTTATCCACTCGCTGGACAACACACGTACATTCTTCGAAGCCACAACATTAAGCAAGGCGAGATCCGCGGCCAGCGTCCAGGCAAGAAGCAGCCCTGCTATGACAGTTAATATTCTTTTTGCATTACCCTCACGCATCTTATCGAGGAGCCGGATAACTCCGACTCCGCCCGCCAGTGCCAGCAATGGAAGTATGGGCAGCGTGTATCGAACTACCGTCCAGGTAATCGAGGAAAGCATGATGAAATAGAGCGCGATTCCGGCGAGCAATATCCTGTCTTCGATGTGGCGACGCAGCAGGAGGTAGATAACACCGCCCAGTGTCAAAAAGTACGCCGGATAACCGAGCGCCTGGTACAGTAACCGCCAGCCGTACTGATAAAAAATCGGCCCGCGATCCACTGCATCTGAAAATACACTCGTTTCGTACATTATTGTTGTCCTGATACCCTGCATGAACGCTTCCGGGTACATCAAGGGATGCGGACTGAGGACAACATATGTACAAGCGATCGCCAGAATGAGCCACAGGGCATTCCAGTCAAATATCATCTTCCAGAATGGCCCGCCACCGGTCCGTTGTCGCGCAATGATATAAGCAATGGCCGGCATGATTCCGAAACCCATCATGGGCAATCGAAACGCGGCGGTTGCGCCGATGGCGATGCCGGTATACACCAGGAGTTTTCGCTGATCAGTTCTTTCCGATCTCAAAAGCTTAGCGGCCATCAGCGTGATCAATGTCACCAGGAAGGCGCTGATCGCGTCGGGACGGACGGTCTGCGTCGCGATGATATGCGCGGGGGCCACTACCAGGACGAGTGCCGCGACCAACCCTGTCCGACGGTCGTACAGCAAGCGTCCGCATTCATAGACGAGCAGCATCGTCAGCAATGCGATGAATACCTGCAGGTACCTGGCGACCAACATGGCATTGGCCAGCGCATTGAAGCCGCCGATACTCTCCCCGAACATGACACCGAAATACGTGCATGCCCGGAGAATCACAAAATAAAACGTACCTCCATAGATGAATTCCTTCACGGCCGTCTTACCTTGCGCCAGCCACTGCGACAACTGAAGCAAAGCAGCCTCATCCGGATGATAGGAATAGTACGGATGGAGCGAGGTTGGCAATCCCCAATCGATGCCATACAGCCTGAGAAGCAGGGTAAGCACCAGGATACCGCTGAGAGCGGCAAAAACGAACACGCTTTCCCTGCTTCCGTAATCTTTCCGATTTCCCATCGTGTCGCCTGAAAGTTGGATTATTATTCTCTGCTATACTTTGCGCTGATGCCCGTAATTCGACGTCGAACTGCCTGGTCACCAGTCGTCCTGATCGATCCCTTGATTCATAACTACAATCACAATTATTGACCACCGACCACCTTTATGCCAGGAAATCTGTTTAATTCATCGACTCAGTATCTGCTCGTTTCGATTCACCGGATCCTGTCCCACCATTTGAATCTGCACAGCGGGATAATCGGCAAGATGCATCGCCGCGTTTACTTCTCATACAAAAACATTGCTGACAGACATCTCATTTCGGCAGCCCGCAAGTTGGCGAAACCCGGAATGCTGGTCGTGGACGTCGGCGCCAATATCGGATTTTTCTCCGTTGCGCTGGCCCGGCGCATGGAAGTCAACTTGCTCGCCTTTGAACCAGATGTGCAGAATTTTCAAAATCTCGAGCATGTGATTACTGAAAATGGCCTGTACTCCCGGATATTTCCATTCCCGCTTGCTCTTTCCGACAAAACCGGAACCGGCTCGCTATACCTTTCAGATTTCGCGCCAACGGACCACAAGCTCATCAATTCGCGATCTTCACGAACGGCCGATATTGCTATCACCCGGCTCGACGACTTCCTGGACGCTCATCCACAATACGCGGCTGTGTCCATCTCACTGATCAAGATCGATGTGCAAGGAGCGGAATTGCAGGTCGTGCGTGGCATGGACCGGGTGCTCGTGCAGAACAATTACCCGCCGATCCTCGTTGAGTACTCGCCGGGTGATCTCGAGCATGCGGGCGTGACGCCACAGGAGTTCTTCGATACCTTTAAGGCGCTCGGCTACCACCCGCATACACTACCCGATCTGAGCCCGCGACAACCGGACTGGTTCATACACAATATGCGGAACGCCTACACTGATCTGGCCATGATCCATACCACCAGCTCCTGACCTGATCATGTTCGCTAAAATTCCGCCTGCGGATCTGGTGCGGCTTACCGACGCGCAGCACGAGCGCAACATGTACGCCCATCCGAATCCTGTGGCACGATGGATTTTCTGGCAGCGGTTGGAGACAGGTTATCGCCTGCTGGAAGGTATCCCCTCCGATTCAAAGGTGCTGGACCTGGGAGGCGGGAGTGGCGCGTTTTTGCCGGCGCTGGCTAGGCGATTTGCCGACGTTTCGGTCGTGGATTTGGACTTGAATGATGCCAGGCGCGTCGCGAAACATTATCAGTTTGCGAACGTACGCCTATTTGAAAAGGACATAACGAACTGGGACGACGCCGGAATTTACGACTTGGTTGTGACCATGGACGTGCTCGAGCATTTTGCCGATAAATCCGTTCCACGCTGCTTCCTTGATAACCATCTCAAGCCTAACGGCTTGTTACTGGTCAGCCTGCCTACCGAAAATTGGATTTACAAACTGGGACGCACATTCCTCAGAAAGACCAAACCCGCCGATCACTATCATCCGGCGCAAGATCTGGTGCGGTATTATCTCGATGCCGGCTATACCTGCCTGGCGTACCGGTACGTACCGCGTCTTGGACCGTTTGCAGTACCTCTGTTTTATATAGGACTCTTCCGGAAATCAGAATAGCGGCAGATCAATCTATACTCAGGTCACGGGTAACGGATTCAGCCAGAGAAAGAATTAAATGCAGGATTTGAGCGGAGTGGTGAAAAAACTTCTCGGAACGAAATGGTACATACCGCGGTATGTCTACGTCCTCATGGCGATACTCCTGGTCGCCTTTGATCTGCGCATCCAGTCGGTCGTCAACACTGTGGTGAATGCCCCGGTTCGCGCGGATGCGTACGAGTATGTATTGTACGCACACAATCTGAAAAAATACGGGGTCTACTCACGCACCGATACGATCGCAGACACCGAACAGGCAACTCCTGTTCCAGATGCAAAACGCACACCGGTCTATCCATTATTTATTTCATTGTTCCTGGATAGGTCGCCCACCATGGACAATATTTCCACCATAACCCGGCTTCAGGCGGTGATTAGTACGATAACCGTATTGCTGGTTTTCCTGATCGCTTGCCAGTTTCTTCCGATACCATTCGCTCTCATGGCATCGGCCCTAACAGCCATCAGCCCGCACTTGGTCACAATGAATATCTATCTACTTAGTGAAACTCTTTTTACCTTTTTCGTCGTTCTGACAATGCTTCTCATTACGAAATCAGCAAAAAATTCCGGAAATAGTATGCGGATAATTACGGGATTGGCGCTCGGTGCCGCGGGGCTGACACATCCCATGCTGCTCTACTTCATCGTGCCATTGTTGATCTATCTGCTTTACTGCTGGGGTTGGAATCCTGGATGGAAAAAAGGTGTTGTCATTCTAGCGGGCTTCAGTATTTTGTACGGGGCGTGGATCGGACGTAACATCAATACTCTCGGTGTACCCGGCGACAACACCTTAATGCTGGCGGCAATACGCACCGGTGTATATGTCGACATGATGTACCAGAACGATCCGAATACCTACGGATATCCATATCGCTTCGATCCCCGCTTTGAGAATACCTCGAGGGATTTACTTTCCGTGATTACGGAAATAGGAAATAGACTCAGTGAATCGCCGGTGGAGCAACTGCGCTGGTACCTAATTGGCAAACCTTATACGCTGTGGTCATGGAGCAACATTGAAGGGCCGGGTGATGTTTTTGTTTATCCTGTGGAAAGTACTCCCTATCGCTACCTGCCCCAATTCAAGGCGACACATTTGTTCATGCATGCCACACACTGGGTTTTAGTCATATTGATGGTGGGAGGAATAATTGTCGCCTGGATTTCGCCACGTTTGTCCGGGTTTTCAGAAAATACGGTATTTGTCGCGCGCGCCGTTTCAATTCTTTTGCTGTATCATTTATCGATCATGATCATCGGCTTCCCGCTTCCTCGATACGCCATTCCCATGCGTCCTTTCCTGCATATCATGGCCATGGTACCGCTCGCCCTGGTCGCCAAATGGTTGATGGAAATGCGCTTTGTCCCCCTAGGAAAAAGCTGAACCATGCGCGCGGAAAACGAGAATGCCAACCGGACATATCCGCTGATAACTGCGGTACTGCTACCTTGTTATAACGAAGGCCCAGTCATCGCCCAGGTGGTAAAGTCTTTCCGTTCTGCGCTGCCCCAAGCCGATATCTATATCTACGATAATAACTCTACTGACGATACTGCTGTTAATGCGCTGACAGCGGGCGCAATTGTCCGACATGAATCCATGCAAGGGAAAGGTCACGTAGTGCGCCGCATGTTTGCCGACGTGGAAGCCGATATCTATGTGTTGGCAGATGGTGACGGGACCTACGAACCCTCTATAGCCCCTCGCATGATCGAGCTCCTGGAGAAGGAGAACCTCGATATGGTGGTTGGGATCCGCGCACAGGGAAACAACCCGCGAAGTTATCGTTTCGGTCATCTTTTTGGTAATCGCTTCCTGACCGCCACAGTCGGCAAGCTATTTAATAGCCGGTTCCGCGACATTCTTTCCGGCTATCGCGTGATGTCACGCCGGTTGGTCAAATCATTTCCGGCGCTCGCCAGCGGATTTGAAATCGAGGCCATGCTGACCATACATACATTGGACCTGCGACTCCCATACGCGGAAGTGGAGTGCCCTTATTTCGAACGGCAGGAAAGCACGGAAAGCAAACTCAACACCCTTCGTGACGGGTTTCGGATTCTCGGCACGATCATGCTGCTGTACAAAGAATATCATCCTTTTCGTTTCTTCGTTTTTCTATCGGGACTTCTCGTGATTATTTCGCTAGCGCTCGGTATTCCCGTCGTCATTGAATTTCTTGAAACCGGACTGGTTCCGCGGGTTCCAACAGCGATACTTGCAACCGGACTGATGATACTGGCGGGAATCGGCCTGACCATCGGGCTCATTCTTGACTCGGTAAGTCGTGAACGCAGAGAAATCAAGCGCCTGCATTATCAGGCCCTCCCTTCGACGCAGGAACTGCTGTCAAACAGCAGTTATCGTACTTCGCTGGAAAGCATGCCGGGGCATAATAAACTCTGACATGTCAGCGGCGCTCAAGTTGGCTTGTCTCAGAATCACCCGGTGTTTAGAATTGCCGTCCAACTTCGACAACTACTCTGTCGGGGCAACTGATACAATTGCTGCAATTTCTTTACGGGGCGGTAGCTCAGCTGGGAGAGCGTCGCGTTCGCAATGCGAAGGTCGAGGGTTCGATCCCCTTCCGCTCCACCAGTTATTCTAG
>Ga0209640_10001852_pt1 | contig 18251 bp, 17 predicted proteins | sample RifCSP10_1_FD_184018 | JGI IMG/M metagenome (GOLD analysis project Ga0209640, IMG submission 184018) | Soil microbial communities from Rifle, Colorado - Rifle CSP2_sed 10_1 (SPAdes) (version 2) | ecosystem: Environmental > Terrestrial > Deep subsurface > Rock core/Sediment | place: Rifle... | reverse complement strand
GGCGAGGTCGAGGCGGGCGGGCGGCATCGTGGCGGCAGCCTAGCCCGCCGCCTGCGCGGCCACAAGGGGAAAGCCGCTAGGCTTCCATCCATGCCCGATCGCCCACCGCTCATCGTCGCGGCCGCCACGCCGCTGGCCCGCGGAGGCGACGCCCTGGACGAGGCCACCATCGGGCCGATGGTCCGATTCCTGGAGGAGCGTGGCGCGGACGGCGTCTTCGCCTGTGGCACCACCGGGGAGGGGATCCTCCTGCGTGCCGACGAGCGGATGCGGGCGGCGGCCGTCTTCCGCGCGGCGGTGCGGGGTCGCCTGATCGTCCACTGCGGCGCGCAGACCACCGCCGAGACCGTGGCCCTGGCAGCGAACGCCACCGAGATCGGTGCCGATGCGGTGGCCGTCATCCCGCCGCCCTACTTCCCGCTCGACGCGTCCGCGCTGACCGCCCACTTCACGGCGGCCGCCGCCGCCTGCGCGCCGCTGCCGTTCTACATCTACGCCTTTGCCGCGCGCAGCGGGTACCCGGTGCCGGTCGAGGTCGTCGAGCGCGTGCGCGAGGGGGCAGCCAACCTGGCGGGGCTCAAGGTCAGCGAGTCGCCGTTCGAGAAGGTCGCGCCCTACCTGGAGCTGGGGCTGCCGGTCCTCATCGGCTCAGAACCCCTCATCCCGGCCGCGTTGCGGCGAGGCGCGCTGGGCGCCGTCTCCGGGCTGGCGGCCGCCTTCCCGGAGGTGGTGCGGGCCGCGCTCGACGCCCCCGGGCAGGTGGCCGAGGAGCGGCTGGCCGCCCTGCGCTCCGCCATGGAGGCGCAGCCGTTCATCGCCGCGGTGAAGCACGTCCTCGGGCGACGCGGCGTCCCGATCAGCCCCGACCTGCGCGCCCCGATGCGGCGCCTGACGGCGGCCGAGGCCTCCGCGCTGGATGCTGCCCTGGACGTCCTCGAGCCGGTGGCCGTCGCCTAGCCCGACTCCGCCACCTCGCCGATCCCGAGCACCCCGCCCCCGACCCCCGTCCGACGGTGGGTCGGCGCGGTGGCGGCGTCGTTCATCTCGAAGCGGCTCGGGGGCGCCGCCGCGGCGAGGCGCTCGATCTCCTCGGGGCTGAGCGCGTGGCCGAAGCGGATGGCGGCCACGTTCTCGTCCTGGTAGCGCCGCGGCAGCGACTCGCGGATGGCGGTCTCGTTGAAGTCGATCCCCGCCAGGCGCAGCAGCCGCCCCAGCGCGATCATGTTGCCGAACAGCTCCCTGCCGAAGTGCTCGGAGCCGAGCGAGGCGAACGGGATCTGCTCGTCGCCGGGGCCCCCAAGACCGAGGTCGGTGACGACCTTGCGCCCGTGGATGCGGAGGTGCCCCTTGTCGGCCAGCTTGAGCATGATGTCCGCCTCCTCGACCACCGGATTGGCGATCGGGGCGTCGTCGAAGATGACGAAGGCGTCGGACATGCTGCCGCGCACGCTGGAGTCGTAGTCGAACAGAACGGTGACCTGCTTGCCCATCCGGGCCAGCAGCGCCCCGAGCACGCCGGCGATGACCCGTACCCCCTGCCCGCCGACCCCGTCGAGCGCGATGCGCGTGGTCAACCGGCCGCGTCGGGGTCGATCCCCGCCTCGCGCAGCGCGTCGCCCAGGGTCAGCTCACCCCTGGCCACCCGCAGCTTGACCTCCGGGTCGAGCTGCTGCATGAGTGCCAGCCGCTTCTGGGACTCGGCGCGGCGTCGCGCCTTCTCCTCGTCGTCGACCACTGGCCTGGCCTTGACGGCCGGCGCCTCCGCTTCGGGCGTCGGGGTCGCTTCGGCAGGGGCGGCGGCGGCGCTTCCGTTCGACCCGTGCCCATCGGGATACAACACCCCGATCTCGAACTGGGCCAGCTGGGCGGCGTCCTTCGGGGCACGGCGGTAGGTCTTGCGGTAGAAGGTCAGCATCTCGTTGGCGCTGGCGAAGCCGATGCGGCGCCCGTTGTTCTCGATGCACTGGCTGGTGATGTCCACGAACGCGAAGCCGGGATGCTCGATCGCCTCGCGGATGACGTTGCGCATGTGGAGCTGGTGGTAGACCGTGGTCTTGGCATACAGCGCGTGCGGCGAGCTGCGGACCAGGCCCTGCAGGTTGATCGGCGTGTTCGGGTTGCCGGCCGGCGACGAGAGGGTCTTCGTGCCCATCGGCGTGGTCGGCCCCGTCTGACCGCCGGTCAGCCCGTAGATCTCGTTGTTGTTGCACAGCACCGTCAGCGGCGCGTTGCGCCGGATGGCGTGGATCAGGTGGTTGCCGCCGATGCTGGCCGTGTCGCCGTCGCCGGAGACCACCACCACGTGCATCTCGGGGCGAACCGCCCTGATCGCCTCGGCCACCGGCAGGGTGCGCCCATGCAGGGTGTAGACGCTCTCGTGCTGCAGGTAGCTGCCCATCCGGCCGGTGCAGCCGATGCCGGTGACGATGATCGTGTTCGTCTCGTCGAGGCCCATCTCGTCGAGGACCATGGCCAGCTGGATCATGATCGTGCCGATCCCGCAGCCCGGGCACCAGATGGTCGGGAAGAGGTCGACCTTCACGCGCCGCTTGAAGCCGAGCTCGGCGAAGGCGAGTTCCGGCATCAGCCGATCCCCAGCGGTGAGCGCTCGACGGCCTCGCTGGGAGCCGGCGGGATGGGCGGCTCGGAGGGACCGCCGCCGAGCACGCGGCCGAGCCCATCGCGCACCGCCTCGAGGCTGATCCGCCCGCCGAGGAGCGGGACCCGCTTCACCTCGCGCCGCAGGGTGAGCTCGACCATATCGGCGTACTGGCCATCGTTGGCCTCGATGCACACGATCTGGTCGTAGCGGTCGGCGATGGCGGCCAGCTCATCGGCCAGCAGCGGATGGATGCGGATCGGCCGGAAGAGCGCGTAGTCGGGCGCCAGTGGCGAGGCGACCCGGCTGACGATCCCGTAGCACACGATCAGGACCTTGGCATCGACGTTCCAGCCGTGCTCATAGAGCGCGTAGCGCTTCGCCACCTCGGCGTGCCGATGCTTGGCTGCGTAGTACTGGCGCACGTACTCGTCGGCGTCGGCCGTGGCCGGCTCACCGGCATTGGGCCCGTGCTCGTACATCAGCACGCCGGCGAAGAAGCGGGGCTTGCCGATCTCGTGCTGGCCGAGCGGGACCAGGGTACGCGGCGCGATCTCGACACCGGAGGCGGCCTCCTCAAGGTCCACGACCTCGTTGAGATGGGCGACGAACGTGTCGGAGAGGACCACCACCGGCGAGAGCGACTCCTCGGCCGCGTTGAAGGCCTGCACCGTCACCCGGAAAGCCTCCTCGACCCCGTTGGGGTAGAAGGCGAGTGGCGAGTAGTCGCCGGTGCTCCCGTAGCGGACCTGCATGATGTCGCCCTGGCCGGGCATGGTGGGCATCCCGGTGGCGGGCCCGACCCGCTGCACGTTGACGAAGACGCACGGCACGCCGACCTTCTGCGCGTAGCCCACGGCCTCCTGCATCAGGCTGAAGCCCGGACCGCTGGTGGCGGTGAAGGACTTCGCCCCGGCCAGGCTGGCGCCGATGATGGCGTTGGCGCTGGCGATCTCGTCCTCGGCCTGCAGGAAGCGGAACTCGGGGTGCTGCGCCGCCCAGCCGGAGGCGACGTTGAGGATCTCGGTCGAGGGCGAGATCGGGTAGCCGGCGTAGTAGCTGGCGCCGGCCGCCACGGCTCCGCGGAAGACGGCCTCGTTGCCCTGGGTCAGCTTCCGCATCGGCCTAGGCGGGCTCCGCCGGGGCGCCGCCGCCCGCTGCATGGGCCGCGACCGCCTCGGGCAGCATCTCGATCGCCAGGTCCGGGCAGTAGCGCTCGCACAGGCCGCACAGGATGCAGTTCTGCTCCTCGATGATGGCGTCGTTGCGGAGCACCAGCGTGTCCTTGGGACAGATCTCGACGCAGATGTCACAGCGCTTGCAGAAGACCGGGTTCCAGCTGATGTTGCTGTAGTCGACCCAGCGGATGCCGTCCTTATGGTCGGTCGAGATGCCGCTGCCGAAGCCGATCGGATCGTTGGCGCCTTGGCGGGTCATGGGAGCGCGATTCTACGCGGGTCAGGGTGCGCGCGCGTCCGAAGAGTCCCCCCACCCGCTAGTAGTCGACCTCCCCCCTGCCCCAGCTGCGCTCGAGGACGTAGTGCCCTTCGCCCTCCGGGTCGGTGAGGCTCGCGCGGGCGGAGAGGACCATCACGTACGGGTGCAGCCTGACGTTCACGAGGGTCTTGCCCCGGAACGTCAGGTAGAGGATGACGCCCTCCTGTGTCTCCTGCCACCAGGGCTGGCCGTACATGTAGTTGCCTGGACCGGCGTGGATGAGGCTGACGCCACTCGGACGCTCGCGCAGGAACATTCCGCCCGCCACGTGCAGGCCGCCGCCGAGGATCTGGTCGCACCCGGCCTCGTCCATCCAGCCCACGGCCGCCTGCTGCGTCGCCCACAGGTCCGAGTGGTACTCGTCACCGCCCCACCACTGCGGATCGCAGATGACCAGGTCGGCGCCGCCGACCTGCGCCTTCGCCACGGCCGCGTGGACATTCGCCTCGTCGAGCCACGCGACGCCTGGCGTGGTTGGGCCGGCATGGGTTGGGCCCAGGACCTCGTTCCAGGAGACAAACGCCACCTTCAGGCCGGCAACCTCGACGTAGGCCGGTTCGAGGGCCTCGTCGAGGTTCATGCCAAGCCCGGTACCCGGGATCCCGTACTCCTCGAGGAGCTGGAGCGTCGTCTGGATGCCGGCGACACCCCGATCGCTCTGGTGGTCGGCCGCGAGATAGACGGCGTCGATGCCCAGGAAGTCCTTCCATCGTGTCAGGACTGCCTCCGGCACGGCCAGGCTCGGCGGGCCGGTCTGGGTCGGCGCCCACTGCTCGTTCGTGAGGATCGGACATTTGTGATCCGCGAGGGCGACGTCAGATCGCTTGCTGATGCTCGCCGTGACACCGTCGTTGCCAGCCTCGATCCCCTTGACGATCGGGTAGGCGGAGATGCCGGCCGGCGGGTTGGGGTTGATGAATGGCTCACCCGAGTATGTCGCGGTCCCGCCATTGAAGGGCCAGTCCCAGCCCTTGCCCAACGTGACGGCGTGGTAGGCGGCAACGCGGTCCGCGCAGAGGCTGCCGATCGCGGTCAGGGTCCACGTCTGCGAGGCGTCGTACGCGGTCCAGGCCGGGTCGAGCGCCCCCGGACCTGCCGCCGGCGCGGTTCCCGTCACCGGGTAGGGCAGCGCCCGCGCCTCCGGGTCGCCGAACAGGTCGGGCCCGAAGAGCCCGAACGGCCCATCACCCGCGATCGAGAGGACCTTCGTGGCTGGCTCGACGAGGCCCGGCGGCAGGAGTGCCACGAGTGCCTGGTCGGCACGGAGGTCCGAGGCGATCTGGTCTGCCGCGACACAGGGCGCGGTCGTCGTGAGTCCCGGCTGGTCGACCGATACGCCGCAGGGCACCACCAGCTGGCCGCCGCTGGCGAGCGTCCCGAGCTCATCGAGGGTGATCGTGGCTTTGAGACTGGTGATGCCGGTGACGACGGCGAGCGGGAAGGAGACAGGCGGGATGGGGGTGGCCGTCGGGGTCGGCAGGGGAGTCGCTGTGGCCGTGGGGGACGGCACGAAGCTGGGGCTGGGACTCGCGCATCCGACGAGCAGCGTCACGACCGTGACGGCGGCCACTCCCCGGAGCGTCGTGAGGGGCTTCATGGCGCTATCGTAGCCACCGGCCAGCCGTGAAGAAACTCGACGACCCTTCCTCTCCCTGTGCCGTCGTGGGGCGCATGCCAGTTCTGCCACCGCGCTCAAGCCCGGGCGGGGCCTCGCCTGCCCTGCGCTCACTGGCCACCGGGCTCGTCCTCGGCGCGGCTCTTCTCGCCACCCCGGCGACAGCTCCGCCGCCCGTCGCCGCCGTCGGGCCGCTCCCGGCATGCCGTCTGGCCGAGATCATGACCGTCCCGCGGGACTACGACAGCTGGAGCACCACGCTGGTGGACTGGCTCCTGACCGTCGGTGAGGACTACGTGCCGCCCGATCTCGTGCCGGTGAGTGAGGCCGGCATCTCCGGCCCTGGCTTCATCCGCCAGGTCGCCATCGACGATCTCGCGGCCCTGGCCGCGGCCGCTGCCGAGGCCGGCACGCCGATCGCCGTCAACAGCCCTTACCGGAGCTACCAGGAGCAGGTCGCCAGCTTCAACGGATGGGTTGCTGTGGATGGCTATGACGACGCCGTGACGTACTCGGCGCGACCTGGCCATTCGGAGCATCAGCTCGGCCTGACGATCGACTTCATGACGAAAGGAGGCGGCAGCGCGCTGCAGGGCGACTGGGCCACCACGCCGGCGGGGGGCTGGATGGCGCAGAACGCCTGGAAGTACGGGTGGGTCATGAGCTACCCGAGGGGCGAGGGAGGCGCCCTCTTCTCGGACGCCACCTGCTTCCATTACGAGCCGTGGCATTACCGCTACCTCGGGCGGGAGGTGGCGGCGCAGGTCCACGACTCGGGGCTGACCATTCGTGAGTACCTCTGGACCAACTTCACGATGGTCGATCCGATCACCGGTCAACCGATCCCGACCGCGACCCCGACCCCGTCGCCCAGCCCCACCCCATCGCCGACCCCGACCCCCACCCCCACGCCTCTGCCGACGACGATACCGTCGGCGTCCCCGAGCGCCGGGGCGCAGCCCGTCGGCACCTGGCTCGGGCTCGATCCGCCCGTCGCGGTCGCGGGCGTCGTGTTCATCGTGCTGGCGTCGATCGGGTTCGCCGCCTGGCGCGGCTTCCTGCGGCGCTAGCTTGCCGCCGATGTGCTCGAGCGCGGCAGCGCCTCGAAGGAGCATGAGCCGCGGAGTCAGCGCGACTCGGCCTTGGCCTCGAGCGCCGCGACATCGGGTGACGGGCCCGACTCCTCGGCCTCGCGGGGACGACCGCTGACCATCGCCACCACCGCCCCGATGATCAGCGCCGTCGCGAGCAGGGAGCGCGAGGTGAGGGTCTCACCCCGGAAGGCGACGCCGAGGGCCACGGCCACGACCGGATTGACATAGGCGTACGTGGCGACCGTCGTCACCGCCACGTGGTTCAGCAGCCAGACGTAGGCGGTGAAGGCGGCGAGCGAGCCGAAGATGATCAGGAATCCGAGCCCGAGCAGCGAGGCCGTCGTCACCGATCCCGGGTCGAAGCGGCCGATCTCGCCGATCGAGGCGCCCACGGCCACCAGCACCAGGCCGCCGGCCAGCTGCTCCATCCCGGTCCCGAGCAGCTGGCTGCGTGGCAGCGGTCCGCGGCGCGCGTAGAGCGAGCCTGCCGCCCAGCACACCTCGGCGAGCACGAGGATCCCGATGCCGAACGGATCGAAGGCATCCATGCCGGTCGACGGCATGAGCAGGATCGCCACGCCGGCCAACCCGACCAACAGCCCGCCGATCGCCAGCCGGCTGGGCATGCGTCGCGTGAGCAGGGCGTCGAAGAGGCTCAGCCACAGGGGTGTCATGGCAATCATGACGGCGGCGATGCTGGAGGGGATCGTCTGCTCGGCGATCATGACCATCCCGTTGCCGCCGAGCAGCAGCAGCGCGCCGACGATGAAGGCGGTGCGCCATTGGATCGCCGACGGCCACGCCAGGCCCTCGGTGGTCATGCCCCGCCGTCGCCGCCATCGGTCGCGGGCGACCAGGAAGGCGGTCAGCACCAGCCCCGCCGCGAGGAAGCGGGCACCCGCAGCGAGCAGCGGCGGCATGCTCTCGACGACATAGGCGATGGCGAGGTAGGTCGAGCCCCAGACGATGTAGACCGTCCCCAGCGCCGTGGCCACCGCCAGGGTCGAGGGGCGGTGGGCTGCGCGGTTCATCGGTTCATTGTGCAGTAACCGGCCACGGGGGGTGAAACGGTGTCGCGGCGGAGTTCGTGGGGTGGTGTCGTGCGCGGACCTTGCCGTTCGTCGTCATCATGGGGGTGATCGTCCGCGTCCGGTCAGGATGCACACGGGAGGTACGGAAGCCGATGAAGTACATGCTCATCATCGCCGGCGCCGACGACGGCTGGGCGCACCTGAGCGAGACGGAGCAGGCCGCGCTATACGAGAAGATCCGCGCCTGGTGGGGCGAGCATGCGGCCGCCGGCGAGATCCTCGATGGGCACGAGCTGCAGCCCTCAACCACGGCGACCACCATCCGTCGCAGCCCGTCCGGGGAGGTGACCGTCACCGACGGCCCCTTCGTCGAGGGCAAGGAGATGGTCGCCGGCTATGGGATCCTCGAGCTGCCGGACCTCGATGCCGCCATCCGCCTGGCGTCGTCGTGGCCGGGGACGATGGACACCCTCGAGATCCGCCCGGTCGTCGAGCGCTAGGTTCGCCCGAGAGCCGGCTTGACGGAGCGCCACGCGGTCGACGCGTCCCTCGAGCTGGTCCTGCGCGAGGAGCGCACGCGGCTCGTCGGTGCGCTGGTGCGCATCCTGGGCGACTGGGACCTCGCCGAGGAGCTGGTGCAGGACGCAGCCCTGTCCGCGCTCGAGCACTGGCCGGTCGACGGACTGCCTCGCAACCCCGGGGCGTGGCTGATGACCACCGCCCAGCGGCGGGCGGTGGACCGGCTGCGGCGCGACGCGCGCTACCGGCAGCGGCTGACGCAGCTCGGAGAGGAGGCTGACCAGATGGAGCGACCGATCGCGACCGACGGCCCGCTCGGGGCCGACGACCGGCTGCGCCTCCTCTTCACGTGCTGCCACCCGGCGCTGTCTCGCGAGGCGCAGGTGGCGCTGACGCTTCGCACGGTCGGCGGCCTGGAGACGTCCCAGGTCGCGCGCGCCTTCCTCGTGCCGGAGTCGACCGTCGCGCAGCGGCTGGTGCGCGCCAAGCGCAAGATCCGGGACGCCGGGATCCCGTTCCGGGTGCCCGACAGCGCGGAGCTCCCCGACCGCCTCGACGGCGTCCTGTCGGTCCTGTATCTCGTCTTCAACGAGGGCTACCTTGCCTCCGACGGCTCGGTCGCCGCCCGACGCGAGCTGGCGGCTGACGCCGAGTGGCTGACCTCGCTGCTGGTGCGCCTCATGCCCGACGAGCCGGAGCCGCTCGCGCTGCTGGCGCTGATGCGCCTCCACCTCGCACGCGCCGACGCGCGCTTCGCGCCGGACGGCTCGCTGGTCCTGCTGGCCGACCAGGACCGGTCACGCTGGGATCGCGCGGCGATCAACGATGCTTCCGACCTCGTCGAGCGTGCCGGCCGCATGGGCCGGCCGGGCGCCTACCTGCTCCAGGCCGCGATCGTGGCGGTCCACGCCGGCGCACCGACGTATGCCGAGACCGACTGGACCGAGATCGTCGCCCTCTACGATCGGCTGCTCCGGCTGCAGCCGACGCCGGTGGTGGCGCTGAACCGGGCCCTGGCGCTGGCCGAGCTGGCCGGCCCGGGTGTGGCGCTGGACGAGATCGAGCCGCTGGCGGGCCGACTCGACACCTATCACCTCTTCCACGCCTCCCGCGCGGAGCTGCTCCGCCGCCTCGGGCGCGCCGACGAGGCGCGCGACGCGGATCGTCGAGCCCTGGCCCTCACCGACAACCCCGCCGAGCGGCGACTCCTGGAGGCACGCCTGGCGGAGCCGCCTGGCGCGTGACCCGTCCGTAACGGATGGCCTACGCTCGCCGTCTGACCAGACAGCCCGGCACAGTCGGTGCCGAGGCCAGCACGGACAGGAGCACACGCATGGCCCGCTCACCGATGACGCGCCGCCTGATCGGCGCGCTGATCCTGGTTGCCGCCCTTGCCGTCACCGCCTGCACCGCGGCCAGCCCATCGCCGAGCTCCGGCGCGCCGAGCGCATCGGCCAGCGCGGAGCCGACAACCGAACCCTCGGCAGCGCCGACCACGGTGCCCTCCGCCCCGGCCAGCGCGGCCCCGAGTGACGAGCCGACCGAGAGCCTGCCCCCCTTTGCCTGCACCCCGAGCGTGGCCGTGCCGGCCACCGTCGGCCACACCCAGATCACCGACGTTCGCGTCGGCGGCCACGACGGTTACGACCGCGTGGTGATCGAGTTCAGCGACGGGATTCCGCAGACCGTAATCGAGGCTGTGCTGCCGCCGTTCTACCAGGACGCCAGCGGCCTGCCACTGGAGGTGAACGGCACCGCCTTCCTCAAGGTCACCATGCATGGCGCCACCAAGCTCGGGGCTGGCGGTGGCATCACCTACACCGGGCCGCAGGAGTTCGAGCCGGGTCTCTCCCAGCTCGTGCACCTGATCGAGGGTGGCGACTTCGAAGCCGTCAGCACCTGGTACCTGGGCCTCGACGGCGGCGGGTGCACGAGGGTCCTGACCCTCGCCGCCCCGAACCGGCTGGTGATCGACGTCGAGCATTGACACCCCGGGAGACCATGACGGGACCGATGGTCCCCGCACCCTCTGCGATCCGCAGTCCGGTCGCGGTCGGCCTCGCCGCGGGTGCGGCGGGGCTGCTCGCACAGTGGCTCTTCGTCGACACCGGCGTCGGCATCAATGTGCCGATCGCGATAGCCGCGCTGCTGATCAGCGGTTGGCTCGTGCGTCCAGCCACGCATCGGCTGCCACGGGCGCGCGACGCGTGGCTCCCGCTGGCGGCCATCGGACTGTCGGCGTTCGCCGCCCTGCGAGGTGACGCGACCCTGGTCACGCTCGATCTCCTCGGCGCGGTCGCCCTGACCGGCGCCGCGCTGGCGAGCTTCGGCGGCTTCGCGGTGGTCGATCGTCCGTTCGGGTCGATCGCGGAGCTCGCGTCACGCGTCCTCGGGTCTGCGGCGGTCGCCGGATCGCGTGTGATCCGCGGGCTGATCGCCGTGATCCCGGGGAGTGGTGCGCGCAAGTCGGTGACACGAGCTGCCCCGATCCTGCGCGGACTCTTGATCGCCCTGCCCCTCGTCCTCCTGTTCGTGGCGCTCTTTGCCGCGGCCGACGCGGTCTTCGCCCGGATCGCCCGCGACCTCTTCAAGGACTTGGACATCGACCTCGGCAGCCTCCCTGCTCGGATCCTGGTTGCTGCCGCGGCTGCCTGGCTGGTGGCAGGGCTGCTGCATTTCGTCGCTGCGAGTGACCGCGTGGACGAGGAGGGCCCACCTCCTGCCGCGGTATCGACCCTCCGACGGCTCGGATCCACCGAGGCCGCCACCGTCCTCATCGTCCTTGACCTGCTCTTCGCCGGCTTCGTCGCCCTGCAGGCCGCCTACCTGTTCGGCGGCCAGGACACGGTGCAGGCCAGCGGCCTGACCTATGCGGAGTACGCCCGGCGGGGCTTCTTCGAGCTGCTGGCAGTCGCACTCATCGTGGGCAGCCTCATCCTGGCCGCCGAGTACCTCGTCGTCCGTCGCACGCCCGCCTACCTTGCGACCGCCATCGGGCTGGTCGGCCTGACCGCCGTCGTGCTGGTGTCGGCGCTGCTCCGGCTGCGGCTGTACCAGGAGGCGTACGGTTGGACCGAGCTTCGCTTCTACGTCCTGGCCGCGATCCTCTGGCTGGCGATCGGCTGCCTCTTCGCCGTCGTCTCGCTGGCCACGAACCGAAGTCGGTGGCTGCTCCACGGCATGCTCGCCCTTTCGATCGTCTTCGGGATCGCGTTCAACCTGATCGGGCCGGTGCGCCTCATCGCCGAGCAGAATCTGGCCCGCGCAATCGACCCCGAGCTGGTCGCCCCAGGTGGCGAGACCGCCGTCGACGTCTGGTACCTCAACCTGCTCGGCGACGACGCTGTCCTGCCGCTCGCCGAGGCGCTGCCGGACCTTCCCCCGGATCTGCGTCACGAGGTGACTGAGATCCTCAGGAACCGCGCCTACGACCTCGAGCACAGCCCCGGCAACGAGTCGTGGCAGGCGTGGAATCTCTCGCGCGAGGCCGCACGAGCGCGGCTCCTCCGGTAGCATCGGTACGTCCCATTCCGCACCCTCGGAGTCCCGATGTCTGACCGACCGACGCCGCCCAGCGGCGCGCTGGACCTGACCAGGACCTATGCCGCGCGCTTCAAGACGGAGCGCGGCGAGATCGCCTGCGAGCTGTTCGCGAGTGACGCCCCCCTCACCGTCGAGAACTTCGTGAACCTGGCCCGCGCCGGCTTCTACGACGGCACCACCTTCCACCGGGTCATCCCCGGGTTCATGGCCCAGGGCGGCGACCCGACCGGCACCGGTCGGGGCGGCCCCGGCTACAGCTTCCGCGATGAGCTCACTGCCAAGCGCCGCCACGACGGCCCGGGGGTTCTGTCGATGGCCAACGCCGGGCCGAACACCAACGGCTCGCAGTTCTTCCTCACCCTCGCCCCGACGCCGCACCTGGACGGGCGCCACACCGTCTTCGGCCGGGTCACGTCCGGGATGGAGGTCCTCAACAGCATCCGCGAGCGCGATCCGGGACGCGATCCGGCTCCGGGCGACCGCGTCGAGACGATCGAGATCGACGAGAGCTGACCCGTCGGCGGCCGGCCATCGCGGCCGCACGTTCGGTCGGCACGCTGACATGACCCGCAGGCGGGCGCCCAGGGACTTCGGGAGGCTGCCACTGCCCGGCACGAATGTGCCCGGATCGGTGGCGTTCACCCCGGACGGCGGAGCGCTCACCTACCTGTACAGCGCCGACGACTCGCTGGTCCGCTCGCTCTGGCGCCACGACCTGGTCACCGGGGAGCGGCGCGAGCTCGCATCGCCCCTTCCGGAGACGACCAGCGAGGCAGCGATAGAGCGCGGGGAGCAGCTGCGCCGCGAGCGATCCGGGACGAGCGAGCTTGGCGTGACCAGCTACGCCTGGGCGTCGGCGGCGCGCGAGGCGACGCTGCTGGTGCCGATGGCGGGGCGCCTCTTCGTGGGCATCGGCGACGAGAGCGTGCGCGGGGTCCATCCCATCCCCGGCGTCGCGGAGGCGAGCGGAGCGCGTCTCAGCCCGGACGGCAGGCTCATCTCGTATACCTCGGGCGGCAATCTCCACGTGGTCGGGGTGCACGGCGGCGCCCCCACTCGCCTGACCGATGACGGCGGGCCGGGCGTGGCCAACGGCGTGCCGGACTTCATCGCGGCCGAGGAGCTCGACCGTCTGCGCGGAGCGTGGTGGAGCTCGGACTCGCGCTCGATCGCCTTCGCCCGGGTCGACGACCGGGTCGTGCCGGCGGTGGACATCGTGCCGGCCGGGGTCGATCACGCGGCCGAGCTGCACCGCTATCCATTCGCCGGCGGCCCGAACGCCGAGGTCTCGCTGCACGTGGCCGGGCTTGGTGGTGCCGATCCTGCCGCTGTGCGGCTGGAGATGGCGGCGGACGACTACCTGGCGCGCGTCCTCACGCACCCCGCCGGCGGCTGGCTGGTCGCCACCCTGCCACGCGACCAGCGCTCGCTGACCTGGCACCGGGTCGCGGCTGACGGGTCGGCGCGGATCCTGTGGCGCGAGGAGGCCGATCCGTGGATCAACCTCGACGACGATACCCGGATCCTGTCGGACGGCCGCATCCTGCGCAGCAGCGAGCGAGGCGGGTTCCGCCACCTCGAGCTGCGCAGGGCCGAAGGGGATGTCGAGCGGGTCCTCACCCGCGGCGAGTGGGTCGTCACCGGCGTCGCCGGCCTCGCGGACGCGCGGGGCGAGGTGCTCTTCACGGCGACCCGCGACGGCGTCCTGGAGCGCCACCTCTACGCCATCCCCCTCGACGCCGCCGAGCCGGTCTCCGATCCAGAGCGGCTGACGGCCGAGGCCGGGTGGCATGACGTGGTCGCGAGCCGTGACGGGCAGCGCTGGATCGAGACCTGGTCGGACCTGTAGACGGCGCCGCGCGTCGTCGTGACGGGGCGCGACGAGCCGTCGGTCACGATCCATGCCCCGTCGGCGACCGCGGAGTCGCTCACGCTCGATCCGCCCGAGCTGCTCGACCTGGTCGCGGCCGACGGGCACACGACGCTGCATGCCGCGCTCTACCGGGCGGGCGGCCAGCCGGCGCCGGCCCAGCCGGCGGCCGGCGTGGTCTGGGTCTACGGCGGGCCGCATTCGCAATACGTCAAGCGGGCGTGGGAGATGACGGTCAGCCCGCTGCGCCAGCTTCTCGCCCGGTCCGGCGCGGCCGTCGTTGTGGTCGACAACCGCGGCACCGCGAACCGGGGGGTCGCGTTCGAGGCGATCCTGGACCGGTGGCTCGGCAAGGCGGAGGTGGCCGACCAGGCGGCGGCGGTCCGGCAGCTCGCCGCCCGTGGCGAGCTCGACATCGGGCGGGTGGGCATCACCGGCGGCAGCTACGGCGGCTTCATGACGTTGATGGCCATGGCCGGCGCGCCGGACCTCTTCCGCGTGGGCGTGGCCATCGCGCCGGTCACCGACTGGGCGCTGTACGACACCGCCTACACCGAGCGCTACCTGGGGCTGCCGAGCGCCAATCCCGCGGGATACCGCGGCTCATCGCCGACCGCTTGGGTCGCGGCGCTCACAGGCGACATGCTGCTGATGCACGGGACGCGCGACGACAACGTCCATTTCGAGCACTCGCGACGCGTGGCCGCGGCCCTCGCGACGGTGGGCCACGACGTCGAGCTGCTGCGGTTGCCGGGACAGCGGCACCGCGTGCGCGGAGACGAGGCGATCCGGCTCCGAGAGGAGCGGACCGCGACGTTTCTCCTGCGTGGGCTCGGCCTTGCCGGAGAGGCAGAGCTCGGCTAGGCCGGCTCAGGCGGCCGGGGCGTACAGCAGCTCGTAGGTGACCGCCGGGTCGGGGGCGAAGTCGACCCGCGTCGCGCACGCATCGCACACGAGCTCGGCATCGGCCTCGTCGATGGTGAAGGCGGCCTCGACGGCGCACCAGGGACAGGTGAGTTGAATGGTCATGCCCGCAGCCTGAGCTCAGCGCGCGACACCTCGGCTGTCGCGATCCGCCAACGGATCCGCGACGCGGCGCCATCCGTCGGACTTGCGTGTTTGCGCAAGCAGTGACACAATCAACCCCGATGGAAGCGACCCTCTCGCCTGACGTGCTGCGTCGCCGGGCTGCGGCGATCGCTCGCGCCCTGTCCGACGCCAAGCGCCTCTGCGTTGTCGAGCGCCTGGCCGAGGGCGAGCGATCGGTGAGCGACCTGTCGCGCGACATCGGCTGCCAGGTGCCGAACATGAGTCAGCACCTGGCCGTCCTGCGCGCCGCCGGGATCGTGGCGAGCCGCCGCGAGGGGAGCACCGTCTTCTATCGTCTCGCGCACCCCCAGGTGCTCGACATGTACCGCATCCTCCGACAGGTCGCCGGCTGACGGACGACACAGAAAGGACCGATCAAGAACCGATGTCGAATATCCGTGAGGCGACCGACGCCAACTGGGAGCAGCTCGTGCTGCAGAACGAGAAGCCGGTCATCGTCGACTTCTGGGCTGCCTGGTGCGGCCCCTGCCGGCTGGTGGCTCCCGAGATCGAGAAGCTGGCCGAGAAGTACGATGGCTCGATCGACGTGCTGAAGCTCGACGTCGACGCCAACCAGCACACGGCCATGCACTACGGGGTGATGAGCATCCCGACCGTCGCCTTCTTCGCCCCCGGCCAGCCGCCGCGAGCCGCGGTCGGATTCCGTCCGGCGGAGCAGCTCGAGACGGCCTTCGGACTCGAGGCTTTCGCCAAGAGCGCCTGATCGCCGACCCGGGGCATACTGCGGGGGTCATGCCCGGACGGCCGAGTCGGATCGCTTCCCTGGCGGCTGCGGCCGCCCTGGCGCTGCTGGCGAGTGCGCCGATGGGCCTGCCCGGCGGCCACGTGACCCAGGCCGCCGACCGCGGCCTCGTGGTCATCGCGCAGACGCTGTACGGGGCGCTCCCCGAGCAGCGACGCGTCCACGTCTCGATCGACGCCGTCGCGACCTCGTACACGCCGAACCCGGCGGACGGCCTCTCCTACTATCCGGCCACCGAGTTCGCCGCCCAACCGGGCGCCACGAACTTCGTCGCATCCTCGGGTGGGGAGCCGCTGGCGGTCGACGTCGACCGCAGCGACCCGGACTTCGTGGGCGTGACGGTCACCTTCGCCGACGGCGTCTTCTTCGAGGAGAGCTATCCCTACCAGGTCGAGTTCGACCTGCCCGACCCGGGCGGCACGCAGGACCGCGACGTGCGCATCAGCCCGAGCATCGTGGCCTTCCCGGTATGGGCCTTCGGCACCGTCGGCGAGCCGGGCAGCAGCATCACTGTCGTCCTGCCAGCCGGCTTCCGCGCGACCGTTCAGGGCGAGATGATGACCCCGTCGTCGGGAGCCGGCGGCGAGGTCGTCCTCGCCAGCGGCGCGCTCGACGACCCGTTCGCCTTCTTCGCCTACCTCTCGGCCGACCGTCCGGGTGCCTTCAGCGACACGCGTATCAGCGTCGACGTGGGGGGCCAGCCGGCGCTGCTCAGGGTGCGTGCCTGGCAGGACGACCCCGACTGGGGCACGGCCATGAGCGCCCTGCTGAGCGACGGACTGCCGGCACTGTACGACCTGATCGGGCTGCCGTACCCGGCGGCGGGCACGCTCACGGTCGAGGAGGCGGCGACCAGCCGCCTCGGCGAGTACGCGGGCATCTACAACCGGCTGACCGGGATCATCCGCGTGCGCTACGACGCCGACGCGTACGTGGCCCTCCACGAGGCCGCGCACATCTGGTTCAGCGGCGACTTCTTCCGAGACCGATGGATCCTGGAGGCCTTCGCCGAGTTCTACGGCGTGCGGGCGGCCGAGTCGATCGGCGCCAGCGGCGAGGCATTCGGCCTCACCGATGCGATGCTCGCCCACAGGATCCCCCTCAACGAGTGGGGTGGCATCGGCACCGTCAACATCGGGGTGGAGGAGTTCGCGTACGCGGCCACCTACCACGTCGCCCAGCTGATCTTCGAGCGGACCGATATCGAGGGGTTGCAGACCGTGTGGCGCGGCGTCGACGGCGGCGAGATGGCGTATCAGCCGGCCCATGCGGGGGCGTCGCCGGAGATCGGCGTCGACTTTGACATCGACGGCTGGCAGCAGCTCCTGGACCTGCTCGAGGAGCGGACCGACAGCACCTACGACGACCTGTGGATCGAATGGGTGGTCAGCACCGACCAGCGCGCCGACATGACCGACCGGGCCGCGACCCGCCAGCACTACGCCGCGGTGACCGACCTGGCTGACGACTGGAACCTGCCCACCGACCTGCGCTACGCGATCGGGTCCTGGCGCTTCGCGGATGCGGAGGAGGCGATGACGCTGGCCGAAGAGGTGCTGGCGGCGCGCGACGAGATCGTGACCGATGCCGGCGAGCTCGGCCTGACGCCACCGGCGGCGCTGAAGGAGGCATTCGAGAGCGACGCGGGCCTGACGGCGGCGAAGCAGGAGGCGACGCTCCAGCTCGAGGTCCTCTCCGGCATCGCCGCCGCCACGGACCGCCTGGACGACGAGCAGAGCCCATTCGAGACGATCGGCCTGCTGGGAGCCGATCCCGGCGCGACCCTCGACGCGGCACGCGACGACTTCGAGGCCCACCGGCTGGATGCCGCCGCCGAGTCGGCCGCCGAGGCGCTCGCCACACGCCAGACGGCGGAGGCCGCCGGGCAGCTGCGCACCGCCATCGCCGGAGGCGGGATCGTGATCCTGGGTTCCGGCCTGCTGGTCGTGGCCCGGGTCCGGCGCCGGCGCGGCAGAGCCACGGCGGTTCCCGGCGCGCCCGCCCCGCCCGAGACGCGCGTTGCGGCAGAGGAGCCGCCGGACCCGTCGAGGTGAGCCGCTCGATCCAATCGGTCCTGCTCGGAACCTTCAGCCTCCGCTTCAGCACCGGGCTCACCGGCGGGCTGCTGGTCTATTACCTCGACGACCTCCCGCTGTTCGGCGGAGCCCACGTCGACAGCACCACCGTCGGCCTCCTCACGGCGGGCTACTTCGTCGCAGAGCTGGTGCTGTCGCCGATGTTCGGGTACCTCTCCGACCGATTCGGCGCCCATCGGATCATGCAGATCGGCCCGATGTTCGGTCTCGTCGCGGTCCTCACCACTGCCTTCGTGACCGACCTCTGGATCCTGGGCGGGACGCGCCTGCTCGAGGGAGGCGCCGCCGCCGCGTCGATCCCCTCCATCCTCGGGTACATCGCCCTCGCCACGTCAGGCGACCAGTCGACCCGGGGGCGCGCCGTCGCGCGCTTCGAGGCCGCCACCCTGGCCGGCATCGGCCTCGGCATCGTGGCCGCGGGGCCCATCTTCGACACGCTCGGACGCGGCGGCTTCATCCTGAACGGGGCCATCTACCTCGGCTCGTTCGCGACCTACCGATGGGGGGTCGCCGAGCTGCACCACGAGGCCAGCGA
>Ga0209640_10001850_pt1 | contig 18259 bp, 16 predicted proteins | sample RifCSP10_1_FD_184018 | JGI IMG/M metagenome (GOLD analysis project Ga0209640, IMG submission 184018) | Soil microbial communities from Rifle, Colorado - Rifle CSP2_sed 10_1 (SPAdes) (version 2) | ecosystem: Environmental > Terrestrial > Deep subsurface > Rock core/Sediment | place: Rifle... | reverse complement strand
GTGCAAGGAGCTCAGCACAGCCGTCTACCCGAAGAGCGGCGTCCGCGACGCGTTCCACACGCTGTCACACCATTCCAACGTGCAGGACAACATCAATCGCTTCGCGCAGCTGAACATGTATCACGTCGCCCTGTTCGCGTATTTCCTCGACAAGCTCCAGTCGACGCCGGACGGCGACGGAACGCTGCTCGATCACTCCCTCGTGCTATACGGCAGCGGCATGAGCGACGGGAACCAGCACAATCACACCGACCTGCCGATCATCCTGGCGGGTGGCGCCTCTGGTCGGCTCGCAGGAGGGCGGCACCTGCGCCACGCGAAGAACACGCCCATGGCCAACCTGCTTCTCGCCATGCTCGACAAGCTCGAGGTCCCCACTGAGAAGTTCGGGGACAGCACTGGGGCGGTCTCTCTCTAGATAGACCGGTTCTCCGGTTGCTCGGGTGCTCAGGTGCTCGGGTTCCGGTTCTCAAGTTCTTGGAACACACGAACCCCGAACCAGCACCTGAGCACCTGAGCACCCGAGCACCAAAGCACCCGAGAACCCGAGCACCTGAGCACCGAAGCACCCGAGCACCTGAGCACCCGAGAACCCATTTGGCTGTATCAGGCGGGCTCGATTTCGCTGCGTGGACTTGCCACTGTGGGCCACGACACCAGCGCACCAACTCGGCGACGGTACTCCGCGTAATCGGGAAACGCGCTCGTCAGAATGGCTTCCTCGTACCGCATCCGGAGTCGGATGCACACGACCCACCCGAGGAGCGCAAGCGCGAGGGGAATCGTCGGGTGCGTCATCAGGAGCCCTAGGTACGACAAGCAGGCCCCGCTGTAGATGGGATGCCGGGCGAGGCGATACGGCCCCGTCATCACCAGACGCCGCGCCGCCGGCTCGGTCGCGAAGGCGAACCTGAGGTGCCAGACCGCCCAGATCTCGATGAAGATGCCGGTGAGCCCGAGGGCGAAGCCGGTGAGACCGAGCCAGGCGTTGGTCGTGAGCGCAAGCCACTCGGGCCTGAACACGGAGGCGAACTGCGTGAGGATGAAGATGCCGAACCCGCCGGCATAGGCTGCGAATCGCGCGATCAGTTCCTGCTCGCGCCGGCGCGGCTCGTCGCGAACGAGGAACGACCCCGCCGCAATCAGCATGTGGACGATCGAGGGCAGCAGAAACAGCGTGAGCGAAGGGGTGCGGACGACGATCACGACGGCGACGCCGAGGTGGCCGACGAAGCCGGCCCAATCGCTCGCGCGTCTCCTGCGCGACACGGTGCCAGTGTGTGAACCCAAGACGGCAGACAGGCTGCACGGACCGTACCTGCCGCACGCGCGTGATACGTGTGCAGATCAGGGAACGATCGTGGCGGCGGCCCGCCGCTGCGCTCACAGATTTGTCAGCAGCGTGCGAGAAGACGATCCGTCACGCAATGAGACTCGCCAGCAGCAGCACGGCCGAGAGCGCCCCGGCCGCCTGCCAGGCCAGCTCGGTTCGCTTGCGGAGCAGTGCGGTACCGAGCGCGAGCACGATCGCCGCGGCCATCAGGAAGCGGAGGTAGAGATCATCGAAGCTCTCGACCTCCTTCACCACTTCGGCCCGGCGGCGCAGCGTGTCCACGATCCGGAACGCGACGATCCGGTCTGGCTCGTCGCCCACTTCGAAGTACTCGCCGCCGCCTGCCACGGCGATCTGCACGAGGGACGCCCGGTCGAGCACCGAGCGGATGACCGGAGGCGGCCGTGTGCCGTCAGGCCGGGCCGGCTCGGGGATCATCCCGCCGGTCGTCGTGCCGATGCCGACCACGTGAACGGGAATCTGGCGCGCGCGCGCCGACCGCAGGGCGTTGGCCACCGTCCCGCTCCAGGCCTGCCCGTCGGAGATCACCAGGAACGCCTTGGGATTGCCGTTCTTGCCGAAGACCTCCTCGTCCTTCTCGACGAGCCGGAGCCCCCAGCGGATGCCTTCCTCGATGTTGGTGTCCCAGCTCGTGAGGTTCTCGAGCCGGAACGGCGAGTGGTCGCCGAGGTGATCGATGAAGAAGAAGAACGCGTTCGGATCCCTGGTCAGCCTCACCTGCGGCGCCGCCAGCTGCGCGAACAGGGCCAGCGCAACGCGGTCGCCCTGCCAACTGAGCGTCTCGGCGAAGGTGCGCAGGAACTGGACGGACCGCCGCCACCTGTCCGGTCTCACGTCCGCGACGTACATCGACGCCGACGCGTCCTGCAGCACGACCACGTCCGCGCTCGCCTTCCGCACCGACGACACGCGGGCCTGTGGGCGCGCGAGGGCGACGATCGAGAGTGAGGCCGCGACCAGCACGGCCGCCCAGAACGCCAGGTCACCGACGGCGCCGAGACGCTCTCGCACAGGGAGCATGCGCCGTGCCTTCAGCCTCTTCACGTCACCCCGGCGTCGGACCACACGCCAGCTCCAGACGACCAGCAGCGCCGCCGGCACGACCAGAAGCCAGAGGAACAGCGGATCGGCGAATGTGAACGAGTCGAGGTCGACCCTCGGAATCCCGCTCATCACCCCTTGCGCTCCTTGGGCGCGGCCTTCCCGGCCTCGCCGCCGCTGGGGTTCTTCTCGCCCTGCTCCAGCGGGATGTAGATCTCGAAGCCCTCCTGGCTGGTCGCGGGCGTGGGCGCGCCCGATTCACCGAGGTCGGATTCCTCCTCGTTCTCCCGGGGCGGCGGTGGCTGGCGTCCCTTTGCGGCCTCGTCGCGCAAACGCACGAGGTACTCGTAGTTGAACGCGGCGTCGGCATGCCAGGTGTTGTTCTTGAGCACCGTGAGGTATCCGGCGGCCGCTTCCTCGAGCGCCTTGATGGTCGACTGGCGGTCCCCGAACTGCGTCTGCTTCACGCGATAGGCCGCATTGGCCACCACGAGCTGTAATTCGACGTTGGTGTCATCGACCGCGGCAACCGGCTCGGCGCCTGCCGGAATGAGGGCGTCGTACTGACGCTGCCAGTACTGCACGGCGGCCTGCCGCGCGCGGATCTCCTGGCGCGCGTCGCTGCCAAGCCAGGGCACGAAGCGCGCGTCCCGGCTGTAGCGCTCGGCCTCGACGAGGCTTTCCCGTGCCGCCTCGTACTGCAGCGTCGACAATCGTTGCCCCGCGTCCGCCATGTGGCCGTCGAGGCGCGCAACCCCGAGGAAGGCAACCCCGGCCAGTGCCAGAACAACCGCGCCGATTGCGGACCCCACGATGCTTCGCATGTGAATCTCCCACCTACTGCCCACTGCCTACTGCCGGCGGTCCGGCCCACTGCCCACTGCCGGCCCACCGCCCACTGCCCACTGCCTACTGCCCACTGCCTACGGAAACGTCCTGAACACGCCTACGTTCAACTTCAACAGCGCGGCCGTGAGCCACAGGCTGACGGCGATGAGCGTCCAGCCGGCAAAGCGCGGACGCCGCACGCTGTACTCGCGCGTCTCGATCCGCCCCGGCGACAACCGGTCGATCTCCCGCAGCGCCCGCGCGATCGACTCGTCGTCGTAGGCCGCGTAGAATCGCCCGCCGGTCTGCTCGACGGTCGCCTTCCAGATCTTGTCCTGCAGGATCTCGCCGTCGCGCCGGTTGTACGCGGTGCGCAGCATGTAGACGGGGATCTTCCACGTCCTGGCCTCGGCCACCACGCGATCCAGGTCGGCCTTCTGCCGGTTCAACTGCGAGTCGCGCCCGTCGGTGAAGACGATCATCAGGTTGCCCGACGCGTTCGTGAAGTCGAACGTCCTGAACAGCTGCGTCGCCTGATCGATGCCTTCGATGATGGTCGTGCCCCAGTCCGGAAAGCGCCCCCACTCGGCCGGGTCGCCGATGAGGCGCGTGCTGAGCAGGATGTTCTCGTAGTCGTTGGTGAACGGCGTGACGACGTAGGCGAAGTTGCCGAACTGAATGAGGGCGACCAGGTCGCGATAGGGGCCCGTCATGCGGCGACGGATGAACTGCTCGGCCGCCGCGACTGCCGTGAAGAAGGTCGATTCGCCCGGCCGCTTCACGCCCGAGTCGAACCGGATGACCATGCTGGTCGAACCGTCGACGAGCAGCGCAATGCGCCGGCCCGGGTAGGACACCTCCTCACGGGCGAACCCGGTGAGCGGGTCGGCAAGCGCAACGGCAAAAAAGGGTATGCCGGCGACGAACAGCAGCAGCGGAAGGTGCCGGACGAGGGTGAACGGCGACCGGCGCATGACGGGCAGCAGTGCGGGCAGGGCGATCTTCCCCCGCAGCGATCCGCGACCGACGAAGCCGACGAGCAGCACCAGTAGCGCGAGGGCGAGCAGCACGACGAAGACGAGCAACGCCTCGCGCGCCCCGGCGAACTCGAGGGCCGCCCAGCGTGTACGCATCCATTCGTCCCACGTGGCGCCCAGCGTGACGAGCAGGTCCGACAAGGAGGGTATCAGGACGTCAACTCCCAACTCCCAAAAGCCCAACTCCCAACTTCAACTCCCAACTCCCAAACGACCCAACTCCCAACGATCAGCCGCCAAGTGTGAACGTCCGCACGACGGCCGAGGCCGTGCGCATCGGCCAGCGCGCGCTGGCACGGAGCCCGCGGATGGCGTTCGTGCCGGACTCGATCGCCGCGTCGAGTGAGCTGGCGTCGGCCTTTCCGTTTCGCCCGTAGCTCGCGGTGCTCAGGAGGCCGAGGGCCTCGGCAATCGATTCGAGCCGCGCCCGTGCACTGGCCCGAAGCCGGCGCCGGTCGTCGAGATGGCGGGTGATCGACTTCGAGGTGACAGACGCCGACAGCCGCACGCGCTTCGGCCTGAGCCATCCGGTGCGAACCGTGATCTGTCCCTCACGCTCCGAGGCGTCTGGATCGGCAACGTTCTGCGCCACCGGGCGGTCCATCGCCACGGCACCCGCGATTCGCAGCGCGGCGAGGGCGCGGCGCGCCAGATCCGGCGACCACCCCACCTTCCCGGCTTCTGCCGACACCTCCGCGAGCGTGTTCAGACACCCTCCCAGCATCGACGGCACGGGCAGCGTGCGCACCGCGGCAGCCCCCTGCGCGCGGTACTGCCTGACCACCCGTGTCATGGCAAACAGCGTCAGCACCGCCGCGAAGGCGAAACTGATCCATGCCAGGACGCGTGCCAGCGATGACCTGAAGCGGCGCGAGGCCACGCCCGCAAGCGTCTGGCCCGATGCGTCGCGGATGTCGGAGGCGCTTCTCGGCACGAGCGAGAGGATCCGCATCGGCAATGCCGGCAGCACGTAGGTCTTGTCCCGGCCCTGCGCGCCTCCTGTCGTCTGCAGGTTGTAGGTCACGGTCAGCGCGGGGATCATCACGTCCTGTCCGAAGAACCCGTCGCTCAGCAGCCGAACGGTGTAGTCGAACTGGACGTACCGCCAGGGCGGCACGACCACATCGTCTGCCCTGGGGCCGCTGACCACCTCGAAGGGCGTCAGCGACAGCGCGCCCGGCTCGAGCTGGTTCAGCGCCGGAATGACGGTGATGGGGCCCGTTTCGATGACGGCACAGGTCAGCACGAGGCCGAAACGCTCACCCACGCGAACGGCCGTCCGATCGGCTTTCCACCAGCACCTGATCGGATCCGATTCGACCTCTCCCTCGCGCGGACCAGGCGCCGCGGTCTGGGCAGCGGCGGCCGACCCAAGCGCAGCGAACACGACCGTCCACACCGCCAGCGCGCGCACGGAATACCAGATTCTGCTCATCACATCTTCCTGAGCCGGCGCTCGGACGCAAACTCCACCAGCGCCGTCTCCATCTCCCACCTGTCCAGTCCCACGCGGACGACGTCGAGGTCCACGTCCTTCGCCATCCGCACGACTTCATCCTGCCACGCGCCCACGCGCTCGGCCAGCCGGCCAAGCTCCCGTCTCGAGAGCACGCGGGCCCGGCCGCTCTCGACGTCGAAGACCTCGACCCAGCCGTCGGACACGCCCGGCAGGTCGTAGGCGAACCGCGCGTCGGCCATCAGCAGGAAGACGTCGTGGACGGCGTTGAGCTTCGACAGCTCGGCAAGGATGCGCGGGGCATCCGGCAGCAGGAAGTCTGAAATCACCGGCACGAGCGCCGCCTTGCGCACCTGGCTCTCGATGGCGACCACGACGTCCCGTGTGCCGACCCGGCTCGCGTCGGCGACCGGCTGCCGGTAGCGGTCGAGGCAGTAGAGCAGATGGGAGCGGCCGATGCGCGGGCGCACGGCGGCCACCTGCTCGAAGCGGTCGTCGAAGGTTACCAGGCCGAAGCGGTCCTGGAAGAACAGCGCTGACAGGCCGGCCGCCGCCACTGCGCGCGCGATCGCCGTGGCAATCAGGTCGCCGTCGATCCCGCACCGCGTCGAGGCCGATGCGTCGGCGACGGCCACGATCGCGGCGTTGCTGTCCTGCTCGAACTCGCGCGTGATCATCGGGCTGAAGTTGGTCAGCGACGACTGCGCCCAGTCGATCGACGCCATCCGGTCGCCCGGCTCCCAGTCGCGGACACCCACGAAGTTGAACCCGGATCCCTTGAACACGCTCGCGTGGTCACCCAGCGTGAACTCCCGCATCCGCCTGAGGATGAAGAGCTCGATCTCGGCGATGTCGTCCAGGTTAATGGGGTCGGGAGTCATTTCTTTAGGACACTCCTGTGGCGGATCCCCGAGGACAGGAGTGTCCTAAAGAAATGACTCCCGACCCCATTTCCACTCATGGCACCGGCACTGTGGCGATGATGTCGTCGATCACCATCTCGACGGTCACGCCATGGCTGGCCGCGTGCGGGCCGAGCCATATCCGATGCCCCAGCACGTACTTGGCCAGTTCCTGGATGTCTTCCGGGTACACCTCGTCACGGCGATGCAGCAGGAGGGCCCACACCTTCACGAGCCGGCCCAGGCAGATCGTCGCCCGGGGCGATGCCCCAAGATCCACGCACTTCTCGACGAGCGCCGACGGCGAGCGGTGGTGCCACTCGGTCTCGGCGCTGTAGGGCCGTGTGGCGCCGACGAGCCTCCGGATGTACTTGGCCAGCGCGTCGTGCAGGAACACCTCGCGCGTGATGATCGAGCGCAGCTCGATGACCCGCTCCTTCGGCACGAGCGGCTTTAGCCGCACCTGCTTGAAGTCGAAGTTGACGAGCTTCTCCTCTTCGTGGGGCTGCAGGTACGCGATGTTGATCATGATCGCGAACCGGTCGGTCGCCGCTTCCGACAGCGGAAACGTCCCCTGCCCCAGCTCGACCGGGTTCATCGTCGCGATCGCGAAACTGAAGGGCGCCATCTCGTACGTCGTCTTGCCGACCGTCACCGTGCGGTCCTGCAGGCCCTCGAGAAACGCGCTCTGCGACTTGAGCGGTATGCGGTTGATCTCGTCGAGCAGGATCACCTCAGCCGACGCAAGCGGGCCGAACTCGGTGATGAACTCACCGGTCGCCGGGTTGATCATCTGGAACCCGACGATTTCGGTCGGCTGGAGGTCGGCCCGACCCTGAAGCCGCGCGAACTTGGCGTTGCTGATCGCCGCGAGGATCACGCCGAAGAACGTCTTGCCGACACCGGGGACTCCGCGCAGCAGGAGGTTCCCGGCATTGACCTGCCGCTTCTGGTCCTTGTCGTAGGTTGTCGGGATTTCCGAGAGCAGGACGACGTTGGCGAGCGCCTTTTCCGTGTCGTAGCCGACGAGGGCGTTGCCCGCCTCGGCCACGATCGCCTCGTGCAACTCGATGGCTTCCTGAAGGTCCGTGTGCATGAACTCTGAATCATACAGGCCCCAGGGCTCAGGGCTCAGGCCCCAGGGCCCGGCCCGAGGCCTTTTGAGACCTTCTGAGCCCTGAGCCCTGAGCCCCGGGGCCTTCCGTGTGGTACCGTGCACGCCCGATGGCCCAGACGACAACGGCTCCCCACACCAGCTCGATACGGCTCGTCGCGGTGGCGAGCTTCATCGGCACGACGATCGAGTGGTACGACTTCTTCCTCTACGGGACGGCGGCGGCGCTCGTCTTCAACCGCCTGTTCTTCCCGACCTTCGACCCGCTGATGGGCACGCTCGCGGCGTTCGGCACCTACGCCGTGGGATTTTTCGCGCGCCCGGTCGGGGGCATCGTCATCGGACACTACGGCGACAAGATCGGCCGCAAGTCGATGCTCGTGCTCACACTCGTGATCATGGGCGTGGCGACGTTCCTGATCGGACTGCTGCCCACCTACGAACAGATCGGACCCTGGGCCGCGGCGGGACTCGTCGTGCTGCGGGTCGCACAGGGTTTCGGCGTCGGCGGCGAATGGGGAGGCGCGGTGCTGATGGCCGTGGAGCACGCCCCGCCGGGCATGCGCGGTTTCTACGGAAGCTGGCCGCAGGTGGGTGTGCCGATGGGCCTGGTGCTCTCGACCGCCGTGTTTACCGCCTTCTCGTGGCTGCCGGAGGAACAGTTCCTGGCCTGGGGATGGCGGATACCGTTTCTCCTGAGCGCGCTGCTGGTCGTCGTCGGCCTCGTCATCCGTGTGCGGATACTCGAGACGCCGGCCTTCACGAAAGTGAAGGAAGCGGCGCGCGAAGCGCGTCAGCCGATCGTCGAGGTGCTCACCACGTACCCGAAGCAGGTCCTCCTGGCCATGGGCGCCCGCTTCGCGGAGAACGGCGCCTTCTACATCTACAGCGTCTTCGTGCTGACCTATGCGACGCAGCAGGTGAAGATGAGCCAGCAGGTCGTCCTCACCGGCATGCTGATCGGCGCCAGCCTCGAGCTGCTGGCCATCCCGTTCTTCGGTTGGCTCTCCGACAGGGTCGGGCGCCGGCCCGTGTACCTGTTCGGGGCCGTCGTCACGGCGCTTTTCGCCTATCCGCTCTTCTGGCTGCTGGACACCGGGTCGCCGATGCTTGTGTGGCTCGCGCTCGTCGTGGCGTTCGTGTTCTCGCACGCCGCGATGTACGGGCCGCAGGCCGCGTTCCTGTCCGAGCTGTTCGGCACGCGCGTGCGCTACAGCGGCGCCTCGCTCGGCGCCCAGCTGGCCGCGGTGCTCGCCGGCGGCACCTCGCCCTTCATTGCCACGCTCCTCCTCGCCAACTACGGCCGCTCCGCGCTGTCGCTCTACGTGATCGCGATGGCGCTCGTGACGATCGTGGCCGTCCTCATCGCGTCGGAGACGCACCGGGAAGACATCACATAAACTAGGCTTTCGGCTCTGGGCTCTGGGCTCTCGGCCACAAAGGACCCAGAACCCTAGCCAAGAGCCGGAAGTCCAGAGTCGAGGGTCTCAGATGCAAACAATGAGAGCCGCTATCCTCGAGAAGGCCCCGGGAGGGGTGTACATCGAAGAGATCCCGATGCCCGAACCGGGCGCCGGTGAAGTGCTCGTGAAGGTCAGCGCCTGCGGCGTGTGCCACACGGACCTTCACGTGATGAAAGCCGAGGTCGCCTTCCCCACCCCGGCGGTGATGGGTCACGAGATCTCGGGGACGGTCGCCGCGCTCGGCCCGGGTGTGACAGGGCCCGCTGTGGGAACGAAGGTCGTGTCGGCCTTCATCATGCCGTGCGGGTTCTGCGCCCCGTGCGGCGCCGGCCGGGACGACCTGTGCGACAGCTTCTTCGCCATGAACCGGCTGAAGGGCACCCTCTACGACGGCACCTCCAGACTGAGACGGGGCAACGGCTCCCCAATCGCGATGTATTCGATGGCAGGGCTCGCAGACTATTCGGTCGTGCCGGCCACGGATGTATTTCCGCTCGCCGACGGCCTGCCGCTCGAGGAGTCGGCCGTACTGGGGTGCGCCGTCTTCACCGCGTACGGCGCGGTTCGACACGGCGCCGACCTGCGCGGAGGTGAGCGCATCGCCGTCGTGGCCGTCGGCGGCGTGGGCATCAACGTCATCCAGATCGCCCATGCCTTCGGTGCGTCGCAAATCATCGCGGTCGACGTCAAAGACGACAAGCTCGAAGCGGCCCGTCGCCTCGGCGCGACGGACCTCGTCAACGCGACCACCACCGATGCCACGGCCCGCGTCCGCGAGTTGACCGAGGGGCGGGGCGTCGACGTGGCGTTCGAGGTCCTCGGGCTGCCGCAGACCTTCACACAGGCGTTCGAGATGATCCGCGACGGCGGCCGCATGGTGGCCATCGGCATCGCGCCGGGAAGGACGGCGGCGCCCGTGGAGATCACGCGGCTCGTCCGGCGCGAGCTGCGCATCATCGGCTCCTACGGCGCCAGAACGCGAAGCGACATGCCCGAGATCATCCGACTCGCCGCCAGAGGCATCTTCAGGCCGGAAACGATGGTCACCCAGCGATTCCCTCTGACCGAGGCCGACGCAGCCTATAAGGCGCTCGCGCGTGGCGAGATCGTGGGCCGCGCCATCGTGGTGCCGTAACGGGATCGGGAGTCATTTCTTGAGGACACTCCCACCTGCTATCGTGTACGGGAGTGTCCTCAAGAAATGACTCCCGACCCCATTTCTCAGGAGCAGCAATGATCGCGCAAGAAACGTTGATGAATTTCGTGGGCGGACGCTGGGAGGCGGCCTCGAGCGCGCAGACCATTCCCGTGAGGAATCCTGCCACAGGCGACCTCCTGGCCGAGGCGCCCCTGTCGACGGCGGCCGACGTCGCCAAGGCGGTGGAGGCTGCGTCGAACGCGCTGCGGACCTGGCGCCGCACCCCTCCGGGCGACCGGATCCAGCCCCTCTTCAGGCTGAAGACGCTGCTCGACGCGAACTTCACCGAGATTGCGCGCCTCGTGACGCAGGAATGCGGCAAGACGCTCGCCGAGTCCGAGGGGGAGCTGAGGCGCGGCATCGAGAACGTCGAAGTCGCAACCGGCATCCCGTCGATGATGATGGGCAGCAACCTCGAAGACATCGCCTCGGGCATCGACGAGCTGATGATCCGGCAGCCGGTCGGCGTGGTCGGCGTGATCACCCCCTTCAATTTTCCAGGGATGATTCCGCTCTGGTTCCTGCCGTACGCCGTGGCCTGCGGCAACACGCTCGTGCTCAAGCCCTCGGAGAAGACGCCGCTGACAATGGCGCGCGTGCTGCAGCTCGTGGAGCAGGCCGGATTTCCGGCGGGAGTCGTCAACCTCGTGCACGGCTCAAAGGACGCGGTCGACGCGCTGCTCGACCACCCCGACGTCAGAGCCATTTCGTTCGTCGGCTCCACACCAGTGGCGAGGTACGTCTACAGCCGCGCAGCCGCCAACGGGAAGCGCGTCCAGTGCCAGGGCGGCGCCAAGAACCCGATCGTCGTGCTGCCGGATGCCGATATGGACATGACCACGAGGATCGTGGCCGACTCGGCTTTTGGCTGCGCCGGTCAGCGGTGCCTGGCCTCGTCGGTCGTCATCGCCGTGGCGGAGGCCGAAAAGGTCTTCACGCAGCAGATCAGCGATGCCGCGTCTTCCCGGAAGATCGGCTACGGCCTCGACAAGGGCGTCGAGATGGGCCCCGTGATCTCCGCCGAGAGCCGCACTCGAATCGAGGGGCTGATCGCGCAGGGCGTGGCCGCGGGCGCGCGGGCGGTTGTCGACGGCCGCAATGCGCGCGTGGAGGGATACCGCGGGAACTTCCTGCGGCCGACCGTGCTGACCGACGTGGACCCGGCAGGCGAGCTGGCGCGCACCGAGGTCTTCGGACCGGTGTTGAGCGTCATGCGCGCCGACTCGGTCGAGGCGGCCATCGACCTGGTCAACCGCTCGTCGTACGGCAACATGGCGTGCCTGTTCACGTCGAGCGGCGCGGCTGCGCGACAGTTCCGCTACGAGGCGCGCGTCGGCAACATCGGCATCAACGTCGGCGTGGCAGCGCCGATGGCGTACTTCCCGTTCTCGGGCTGGAAGGACAGCTTCTTCGGCGATCTCCACGCACAAGGCCGCGATGCCATCGACTTCTACACGGAGAAGAAGGTCGTGGTCGAGCGGTGGCCGTCGACCTGGTCCAGAAAATTCTGAAAGTTGGAAGTTCGAAGTTCAAAGTGGGGAAGTAAGTTGGTAAGTGGGTAAGCCGGTAAGTGCGCAAGTCTCACGTTGGGTTGGCCGCGCTCCTATCGGGCCTTGTCGGCCTCGCGGTACCGGCAGTACGGCATCTGCGCGAACAGCCACCACCGCCTCCCTCACCGATTCGCCTGACGCTCGGCGCGCCTCCAGGGACCGAGCTTGGATCGGGCGACGAGGTGCTCGACGCCGCCATCTCCCCGGACGAGCGGACCATCGTCTTCGTTGCCACGAGCGAGGGGACGACGGCACTGTGGCGCCGGGCGATCGACTCGGATCGCGCCGAGGCAATCCGCGGTACCGAGGGTGCACAGTTGCCTGCATGGAACCGGGCGGGCGATGCCGTGTCGTTTTTCGCCGCCGGACGTCTGCGGACGATCTCGCTGGAGAGCAGCGAGGTGAGCGACCTGGCGGAGGCGTCGTCACCGGCAGGCGCGGCGTGGCTCGCCGACAACTCGGTCCTCTTCGCGCGACACTCGCTGGGCATCGCCCGCAGGCTGAGCGACGGCGCTGTCTCGGACGCGACGAGGTTGCAGCCTGGCGATCGCGCGCACGTCTTTCCGTCCCAGTCTGGAACGTCTGTCGACTTTGTCTACACCGCTGTTGGAGTCGATGGCCGCCGGACGGTCCGGCTCGTCCGCAGTGGCGAGGAACGAGACCTGACCACGACGGCCGGACACGGTCAGCTCGTCGGCGACCACCTCCTCTCCGTTCGCGACGGAGTCCTGCTCGCCCAGCGACTCGACCAGCAGACTGGGAGGCTTCAGGGCCGGGCGGTCCCCGTGTCTCCCGGTGTGGGAGCCACTGCCGGTGGGCGGAGTCTCTTCATCGCTTCGCCACGCGTGCTGCTGTCGGCCGCCTCCTCGCCGCGGGCGCGGGAGCTGGCCTGGTTCGACTTCGAGGGCCGGCGGACGGGCGCGGTCGGTGAATCGGGAGAGTTCTGGCAGACGCGCCTGTCTCCCGACGATCAGTACGCGGCAGTAACCCTGATGGCTCCGCTGCTTCGCACGCTCGACGTCGTGGTGATGCCGACGGGGCGGGGCACGCAGGCCCGGCCGCTGACGCTTGCGCTTGCCTCCGACAGCGATCCGGTGTGGGCGCCGGATGGTCGCCGCATCCTGTTCAGGTCGCTCCAGAAGGGCCGGCCCGCGCTCTTCACGAAACGGGCGCACACCAGGGACGCCGGAGATGAATCCCTGCTCGAGGTCGACGCTGCGCCCAGTGATTGGCGTGGGTCGACTGCGCTGATTCACGAACTGGATCCGGCGTCGGGTCACGACATCTGGGCCATCGATGTGGTCACGATGTCGCGATCGCCTGTCGTGAAGAGCGGCTTCAACGACACGGATGCGCGCCTGTCGCCCGACGGCCGCTGGGTGGCGTACGTGTCTGATGAACCAGGGCGGCCGGACGTCTACGCGCAGATCCGGTCCAGTGGCGGCCGCGTGCGTGTGTCGTCGGCCGGCGGCACGCGCCCGCGCTGGAGCCGTGACGGGCGGTCGCTCTTCTTTCTCAGGGGATCGACCCTCATGCGCGCCGCCTTTCGGGACGGGTCGCCGGCCGGGTTCGACCTGCCCGTGAAGGTCGTCGACCTCCCCGGCGTGCGCGATTTCGACGTCGCTCACCGGAGAGACGCGCTGCTGGCGCTCGTGCCCATCGACGCCTCGTCATCGGCGCCAGTCTCGGCGCTCATCGATTGGCAATCGTCGCTGCCGACTACCCCGTGACGCAGCCGACCCTACTTCCCCTCACTTACTTCCCAACTTCCCCACTTCGCACTTTCCACTTTCAAGTGTCGCTCACGAGAACCAGTCGACCACCACGTCCCGCCTGCCGCCCGTCACCCTTGTCACCTCGTGCTGCGTTTCAGATGGGAAGGCGACGAGCGTCCCTCGGGTCGCCGCGATCTCGACGGGCGCAGTGCCGGGGCCTCCGGGGAAGACGCGCAGCAGGCCGCCGGCGAAGCCGCCAGCCGGATCGCGGTCGCGGGAGCTGTCGAGGAACAGCACGACCGTCACCTGCCGTTCGGCCGCGTCCGGCCACGAGGGCACGTCCGCGCGGTCGACGTGCGGGCGGTAGAAGTCGCCGGCTTCGTACCGAAGGAGGCTGGGGCCCTCTCGCGACCGGAGCGTCCGCCCGAAAAAGGCGCCGATCGCATCACGCTGCCGGTCGAGGCACGCCTCGATGACGTCGAGCATCGACTGAGGCACCTCGACGTGCGAGGCTCGTCGTACTTCCTCTACATGCTCGATCTCGCCGCCGAGGATTTCGCTCGGCTCGGGGACACCGGCGTCCATGGCGGTCTGCACGCGGCGGCAGGTTGCCTCGTCCATGACGTGGTCGGCCATGAAGAAGATGGGCACTTGGTACGATGACATGTTGGCACGTGAGGCAACGAGGAGGCGCGTATCATGGGCTTCGGTTTAGAATCCCGTGATAGATCTGACGATCGCATGAGCCTGACGCTGCTGACGCTTCCCTCAGTTCCGGTCGAGGAAGCCGCTCCGTTCTACGAGGGCTTCCTCGCGGCCGTTCCGGACGGTCGGGTCGGGATCCATCTTCAGGCACAGGCGGTCGAACTCGAGGACCTCTGTGCAGGGCTGAGCGAATCAGGGGCGATGTTTCGCTACGCGGAAGGAAAGTGGACGATCAAGGAGGTCATCGGTCACCTCCTCGATACGGAACGAGTGTTTGCCTACAGGTTGCTTCGGATCAGCCGCGGCGATGAGACGCTGTTGCCAGGATTCGACGAGACGAGCTATGCGCCGGAGGGCCAGTTCAATCGGCGGAGCATCGACGAGCTGGTGTCGGAGTTCACGCTGCAGCGGGCGAGCACGCTGGCACTCGTGAGCGGCATCCCTTCAGCGGCGTGGCCTCGCGTCGGGACCGCAAATGGCTTCCGCACGAGTGCGCGTGCGCTCGTCTACATCATTCTCGGGCACACCGCGCACCATTTTTCGGCCCTGCGAGAGCGCTATCGGCTACCCGCGACTCGACGAATGTGAACCGCCCAACCAGCACCGTTCATCGGCGAATCCTGGTCGTTCTGCTGCGCCTGGGCGGAGCCGTCACGGTCACAGCCTTCCTGGCCATGCTGCTGCCCACTGACTGGATGGCTGCCACGCACCGTTGGCTGGGCCTCGGGGAGTTCCCCAGAGTCCCGGTCGTCGATTACCTGACCCGCTCAGTCGCGGCGCTCTATGGGTTCCACGGCGTGCTGCTGTTCCTCGTCTCCCGGAATCCTGTGCAATACCGGAGCATCGTGCGGTATCTCGGCTCGATGAACGTGCTCTTCGGCATCTTCCTGATCCTCATCGATCTCCACGCCGGGATGCCGTCCGTCTGGACGATGGGAGAAGGTCCCCCTGTGGCTGCCTTCGGCGTCCTGGTGCTCTATCTCAGTCGATCGCTCTGACGAGCGGAGAGGCCAGATTGAGAAGCGCACTTTCGCCAAGAGACCGTAGCGCAGGCGCTGTGGTGGTGGTGGCGGGCGTCCTGTTTCAGGGCCTGTTCCTCGGACGTGCCGCAGCGCTGCTCAGTGTTGCGCTCGTCGCCGCATACGCCATCTGGGTGGCGGGGACATGGAGCTTGCAGCATCCATGGTTGCGTGTCACCTATAGCGTGAGTCTCGTCGTGTTCCTGCTGCATGCGAGCGAGGAGTACCTGCACGGCTTCCAGCGGCGCCTGCCCGCGCTCGTCGGTGCCGATCGATGGAGCGATGCCCAGTTCATCACGTTCACTGTCGTGTGGTTCGTCACGTTTGTCGCTGCCGCTTGGGCCATACGCCAGCGCCAGCCTGTGGGGGCGTTGGTGGTCCTGTTCTTCGCGCTGGCCGGTGGTGTGGGCAACGGTATCGCCCACCTGATGCTGACGCTCAGGGAGGGAGCATACTTTCCAGGTACGTGGACCGCGCCATTCTGCCTGTTGGCTGGCGTCGTGTTACTACGGCAGTTGTTCCACAAGTGACCGGCGCCCCCTGCGGCTGCGGCCGTGATGTCGCCGGCGCACACCGTGGCATAGTGGATCGATGAAGACGAGACGGAAGCCGGCTGCGCCGGGACGAGCCGCGGACGCTCCGTTTCTTCGCAGGATCACCAGCCTGCCGGAGAAGACTGACGCCGCCACGCATCCATTCAACGTGCGTGCCTTCTCTCACGGGATCGACCTGACGTTTCGCAGCAGGGTGACCTTCTTCGTGGGTGAAAACGGCAGCGGCAAATCCACGCTTCTCGAGGCGCTCGCGGAGTGCTGCGGGTTCAATCCCGCGACGTGGCGGTTCACATCAGGCTCGCACGGGACTCGGATGCAGAACGCATCGCGGCCCTTTACCGCCCGGTTGTCGAATCGACGGCGATCTCGTTCGAGACCGCCCCACCGGATCGTCAGGAGATGGCGCGGCGGGTCGGCGAGTCGCGCCGAGGCGGCCTAAGCGGTTGAACACTCGAATGTGACCATGAGAAACGTCGTTCACGCTTCTGACTTCTCGCTTCTCCGTTCGTGTTCACGTTCGCGTGCGCTCTACGAGTCTCCACGAAGCACCTCGTAGAGCGGCGACTTCAGCCGCCGCGGAACCACGCCCCCCCCGAACCCCCGAACCAAACCTGAACTTGAACACGAACCGAGAAGTGAGAAGCGAGAAGGGTGAACCTCGGATCTCATGCTCGATTCACGTGATTCCGGGGATTAGAACCAGAGCTCCGCCGCGGTGGTGCTTCCCGGCCGCACGGTGATCGTGTCCTGCGACACGACGCTTCCGGCCTGCGGGTTGCTCGTCTTCACGACGCGGACGGCATGGATGCCGATCGGCACGTTGCTGAAGCTGAAGGGCGCCGCAGTGTCGACAAGCGACGCTTCCGCGCCGCCTGTCGCATAGAACAACTCCACGCGGTATCCGGCCGGGTCGACGATCGTCCGGTTGCCGGTCATCGTCTTCACGGTCACGATGACGGCCCCCGCGATCACCGGCACGGCCGGGGGGTACACGATGTCGTCGGCATTGCCGGACACGCCGTCCGGCCCCGCGCTCCGGACCTGCCCCGATGCGGCTCCGGTGTACGGCCGGCCGAAGGCGTCGGTCAGGTAGTCGTTCGGCGTCACACCGGTGTTCATGTACGGCCCGCGCCAGCCCATGCCGACGCTGCGGAACGTGGTCGTGGTGTACACCGGCAGGCCGCTCACCTGGACCAGCTCCTGGAAGGAGCCGGGGAGCCGGCCGATGTCGCCGACGAAGCCGAACCGGTTCTCTCCGGCCTTCCCGACCATCGCCTCGTGGAGCGCCTGCGCCTCGACGCGCGTCTCCTCGATGCGGCCGTCCATGATGCGCTGCACGACGGCGGGCGAAATCGCCGCCACGAGGATGCCGATGACGGCCATGACGAGCACCAGCTCGAGCAACGTGAAGCCACGGGCGCGAATGGTCGTCATTTGATCGCCTGCAACATCTGGAACAGCGGCAGGTAGAACGCCAGCGCCATGATCACGAACGTGCCGGCCAGGAACACCAGCAGGACCGGGCCGAACAGGGTCAGCGCCTGCTTGATGGTGTGGTCGACCTCCCTGTCGTAGTACCGGCGGACATCCTCGAGCGATTTCGACATCCGGCCGGTGCGCTCGCCGAGCGCGATCATCTGGATCACGATCGGCGGAAACGCCCCTGCCGCCCGCAGCGCCTTCGAGAGCGACTCGCCGGCCAGTACGCGCTTCAGCGCCTGATCGAACCGCTCGGCGAGATACGCGTTCCCAATCAGCCTGCCGACGAGCGACAACGACGGCGCCACTTCCAGGCCGGCGCCGTGGAGCGTGGCGAAGTAGTGGGCGAACCGGGACAACGCGATCTTCCGCCGCAGCTCCCCGACGATCGGGATGGCTGTCGAGAGCCGCGAGAGCCGCACCGCGCCGTGCGGCGTCTGCCCGTAGACCCTCAACGAGACGGCCAGCGCGATTGCGGCGCTCACAATCACAGGCCAGTAGGCCCGCAGGAAGAGGGAGGTCGACATCACGACCCGCGTGGGCAGCGGCAGCGCGATCTGGGCGTTGAGCTGCTCATACACCGAGACGAAGCGCGGGATCGTGAAACCGACGAGCACGGTCGCGAGCACGCCGAGCATGACGATCACGATGACCGGGTAGGTCGCCACCTCCCGGATGCGGCTGCCGAGATCCGCCTGCCACTCGAGCTGCGCGACGAGGTCCTCGAGCGCCTGATCGATCTTGCCGGTCGCCTCGCCGGCCGTCACGATGTTCACGTACAGGTCGCCGAACACGTTCGGGTGCCTGGCCAGAGCGGCCGACAGAGGCTCGCCCGCCTCGATGT
>Ga0209640_10001849_pt1 | contig 18261 bp, 16 predicted proteins | sample RifCSP10_1_FD_184018 | JGI IMG/M metagenome (GOLD analysis project Ga0209640, IMG submission 184018) | Soil microbial communities from Rifle, Colorado - Rifle CSP2_sed 10_1 (SPAdes) (version 2) | ecosystem: Environmental > Terrestrial > Deep subsurface > Rock core/Sediment | place: Rifle... | reverse complement strand
AAGTTACTGTCCGACCGTTGATCTCTGCTTCGGCAACAAGGCGACGCATACCCATATGGTTGCTCGGGCGAAATGTGCCGACGTACTCATCGATGTCGATCGCCCGAAGTGTGATGGTTCGTTTGTCGGATCCTTCGTACACGAAGACCCTTGGCGGCGAGGTGATCGGCTGGGATGATCGGACAATCACACGAACGAAATCGGATCCGACTTCACGCTCAATAAAAAGCGCGCCGTTCCTTTCCTCGGGCTTGTGAATGAAATGGAACCGTGGGAGTGAGCGGGTACCCCAGGCATTCTCAGCTACCACTTTCACAACGTCAGCTCTCTCCTTCAGATAGCCGATGTCGATCAGGTTTCCATTCGCGTATCCTTCGGGTGTCATTGTCTTCAGGGTCCAATCGGACTGACTATGACGTTTGGCATAAAGAAGTATCTTGCTGACGTGCGTGATGTCATCGAACGTCAGCCTGAGACTGTCGTGTGACTTGTCAATCTCAAAATCGGGGGCGTGGTTGAGAAGTAGTCTCCCGTCAAGCTCGGAGCTGTTGTTATTGAAGTCAGTCGAAACGATACGAAACTCGTGGGGACCTTCAGCAAACTCACCGGTGTGGATCACGCCAGCACCGTTGGCCTTCGGCTCATAGAAGGGGAGATCGTTCTGGGAATCCATGTAGAGCTTCTCGAACCGGCCGCGACCGCGGTCGAGGAGTGACCAGTCATAATAGAGCCCGATCTGATGGGCTTCCTTCCCGGGGACTCGGTCTAGATGCACCGCATAGACAAGCGTCCCGTCAATGTACAGCTTGTGGCTATAGACGCCATGCTTGTAATGCGAACCGTTCGAACGGTCACGTACCTCGACCGCCATCCCTATCGTTCCTGTCAATTGGATGGTCTCTGCGATGCGATAGCGGTTTCCTTTCACAAGTCTGGCATTGAAAATCCGTGGCTGCCATGTCCGGTCCACCATTGATTCTTCACCCAGAGGAGCGATGGCGACCCGTCTGAACGCGGGGGCGATGTTGTCCGTTGCGTTGATGTTTTCACCGAGGAGCGGGTTTACAGGGTTGAGGTTCTCATCCCGAATCTCGAAGTGAAGGTGGGGGGTTCCCACTCCGGTGTCGCCAGTGTAGGCAATGATGTCTCCTTTACGCACCGGGAACTCCGTCGGCGTACACTCGATGGAAACCGGATAACATTCCCGCCGTGTTTGCTCTCGTGCGACACGTGCGCTAATCTCCTTATTGAACCGTGCGAGGTGTGCATAGGTGGTGTAGTAGCCGTCGTAATGCCGTACATAGAGCATCTTGCCGTACCCGTTCGGGCTGACACTGATGCGCGCAACGTAGCCATCGCGTGTGGCAAAAACGCGGTAGCCGGTTCTGTTCCCAGTGCTCACATCAATCCCTCCGTGGAAGTGCGACCGGCGGAACTCAGCGAATGTTGAAGTCATCACACGGCCGGCATCGGTAGGCCAGGAGTAATCCGAGAGATCAGTTCGGATGGAATCGTACGGGTCGGGTGTCGCTGTTGGCGGAGGCTGGATGGCGTGAAGCAGCGTTTCTGAATGTCGGGCCACCGAGAGTGAAACCAGGAGGGCGACAAGCCCGATACCGAGCGTGGTGTAGAACAGCTTTCCCATCATTTGCTTGTGTCCACTATCCCTGCTGACCGAATTGTTGTGTGATGGTGGGTTGGAGGGAGGATGCCATCCGCTGGGATTGCCGGGCGATAATCTCACGGGCGAGCGCGAGGTAGGCCGCCGACCCGCGTGAATTCACATTGTAGAGAATCGCCGGCTTGCCGTAGAAGCTTGCCTCACTCAGGATAGTGTTCTTGGGGATGATGGTCTCAAACATGTGCTGGTGATACTTGGCGCGAAGCTCGCGCACGGTGATGTCCGTGACACGCGTGTTGGGCTCATGCATGGTGAGCAAGATCCCTTCCACCTCGAGGTTCTTGTTGGCGACGTCACGCATCCACTCCAGGTACTTGAAGAGCTTATCCACAGCATCAAGCGAAAAGTGGCCGGACTTCACCGGGAGCAGAACCGAGTCGGCTGCAGTGAGAGCATTGGTGGAGAGGCCACGCAACAGAGGGGGACAATCGATAACGACATAGTCGTACTGTTGTGCGACACCACGTAAGGCATTCTTCAGAATTGATCTGTTGTCTGCCAGTCGCATGAACCGCTCCTCCATCTGGAGCGACTGTATATTAGACGGAACAAAATCGAGGAACGAGAGCTCCGTCTTGTGGACGGCGTTGTTCAAGCCTGAGACGAAGTTGAAGACCTCAAACATCCCCGCCTTGATATTTCCTTCTGTGAACCCAAGGGAAAGGCCTGAAGCCCCAAATGAGTCCATATCGATGAGAAGTGTTCGCTGTTCTGCGACGGCGAGACTTGCGGCGAGGTTCACCGCTGTGGTTGTTTTTCCGACACCTCCCTTGGGAAGTGCAATTGCAATAATGCGTGCCATGTGTCTGGAGCCCTCTTAGTGCTTTGTTTTTTTGTCCACGCCCACGCGCACCATACCTACCGATTCTAGTTCAGCTTCGAGAACGTCACCGGGAACCACCCGGCCAACTCCTTCCGGCGTTCCCGTGAAGATCAGATCGCCCGGTTCGAGTGTAAATAAGGAAGACAAATACGATACCAGATACTCAACACGAAAAATCATCTCCCGCGTGTTTGAATGCTGCCGCAATTCTCCGTTTACCTTGAGCGAGATGCCCAAATTGTGAGGATCAAGTATCTGCTCCCTTCTCACAATTGTAGAAACAGGAGCAGAGGTATCGAACCCTTTTGCCACACTCCAAGGGAGTCCCTTCTTCTTCGCCTCTGCCTGTACATCTCTCAAAGTCATGTCGAGACCGACCGCGTATCCGTCAATATGGTGATACGCTTGAGGTATCGGGATGCTTGTCCCCCTCTTTCCAATCACAACCACCATTTCAACTTCATGATGAAGGTCGTTTGAAATGGTGGGGATGATCACCGTGCCGCCACTTTGAATAACAGCAGAGGCCGGCTTGAGGAACACGATCGGAGTCTCGGGACTCTCGGCATGCATCTCCTTTGCATGCGCGGCGTAGTTTCTTCCTAAACAAAGTATCTTTCCGACTGAAACTATTTTATCGGAATCCAGAAACGTAAGTGTGCTCATCAAAAGCAAATTACCATTGCAAACATTAAGAATATAGTTAGGTGAGGGAACTTTAGCAAGTGTAAACTCAACAATCTAAAAAAGTTTACGACTCATTTTCGTTGGCTTGCAAGTGTCTTGGATAATATCTACTTTTGCACATTAAGTTTTGCTTGAGCGAGAAGGGTTAAGTTGTCAACTACCTACGCCGAAGCGGGCGTCAATATCACCGAGGGCGACCGGTTGGTCGACCAGATACGGCGGTCCGTCCGATCTACATATTCGAAGTCTGTCCTCGGTGACGTTGGGGCTTTCGGTGCTTTTTTTGACGCGCGATTCACCAAGTACAAGTCGCCTGTATTAGTAACAAGCGTCGATGGCGTGGGGACGAAGCTGCTCGTTGCACATATGATGGGTCGCCATGACACGGTGGGTCAGGATCTGGTGAACCATTGTGTCAACGATATTCTCGTTTGTGGGGCCAAGCCGCTCTACTTTCTTGACTACTTTGCAACCGGAAGGCTGAATGCAGATGTTGCAGCGCAAGTATTAAGCGGGTTTGTTAAGGCGTGCAAGGAAAACCACTGCTCGCTGGTGGGCGGCGAGACCGCAGAAATGCCGGGGATGTACAGGGACGACGAGTACGATCTGGCGGGTATGATTGTTGGCGTGGTGGAAAAGAAAGAGATTATCAATGGCAAACGCATCCGGAGCGGTGATGTGTTGATCGGGATTCCGTCGTCGGGTCTACACACAAACGGGTTCTCGCTCGCCAGGAAAGTGCTGTTCGATCGGTTTAGTGTCGATCAACATGTGGCGGAATTGGGCACAACGGTCGGTGATGCTTTGCTTAGCGTCCACCGCTCATATCTCGGTGTTGTCAAGGAAGTGACCAAGAATGTGGATATCCGCGGACTGTCGCACATCACTGGTGGGGGAATTGTCGGCAACACCATGCGTGTGCTTCCCAAGGGGCTCGCATTGCAGATCGACTGGAGCGCATGGGAGCTTCCGCCGCTCTTTCGCCTGATTCGAGAAACAGGTGATGTACCGGAGGAAGACATGCGCCGGACATTCAATCTGGGAATCGGGCTCGTGATGATCGTCCACAACAAGGAAGTCGAGAAGACACTGAAGGTGCTGAAGAAGAAAGGGGAAAGAGGGATACTCATCGGTGAGGTGGTGAGGCAGAAGCGGGGGCGCAATGAGAGTCCAACGGTGTAAGTGACTTCTCAGCCAAAACCAGAAATCCACGGAACGGTGCAGCCTGCTGTGTCAACCAGCGATCAATCCGAAAACAGTGATTCCATGCCGATGTCGAAGGGCATCCGTATTGCCGTCGGGCAACCCATTATTTCGGCGGCGGAGGTGCAACTCACCGCTGACGAAATGCGTCACAACCTCGCTCAGGCCTACGCGTTCTACAACCGCGTCGGTACGCTCAGCGAGATTGCCCTTCAGATCGATGCAGCCCGCAGCCGCGATGCGATCCTCCAGACCATTCGCGATGAGACGAAATGGCTAATTGACCATGATGTTTGCTTCGTCTCGCTCCTCAACAAGTCGCGCACGCATTACGTCGTCAACACGCTCTCGCCGATTGCCGATTCAACGGACCTGAACCACAAACATTTTGCGCTTAACCAGGGGATGCCGGGTTGGGTGATCCAAAATCAATCCCCCATCTTCATAGATGTCACTGCCGGGCCCGCATTTACGGAGTCCATCGAAGGGACACTCGCCGATCTGGGAATGAAGTCCTTGCTTATCGTCCCACTCCGGACGGGTGATGAGACCATTGGGGCGTTGACCATAAGTTCAGCGCAGCCCCAGGCGTACCACGAGCAGGAGATTTGGATTGCCCAATTGTTGGCTTTGCAGATTGCAGTAGCGCTCAAGAACACGGCCCTTTTTGAGGATGCGAAGAAGAGGATCAGCCAGATCGAGCTGGTGAATGAGATTGCGGAGAAACTTACTTCCACACTTGACCTTGATGAGCTTCTGAACTCTGCAGCAGAGACAATCCGGAAAAACTTCAATTACTTTGACGTTACAATCTTCCTTGTTAACCGTCCTGAGAATGAACTGATCCTGGTAGCACATTCAGGAAACTACATCGATTTCCTCCCCCACGGGTATCGTCAAAAGATGTCAGAAGGGATCGCTGGCTGGGTGGCTGCCAATGTCCAAAAAGCAGTGGTTAACGATGTAACAGAAGATGCCCGGTACATGGCATATGAATACCATAGTACAAAGTCGGAGCTTGCAATCCCAATTCTGATCGATCAGGAGATCGTCGGGGTGCTCAACGTTGAGGACACGAAACTCCATGCTTTTGATGAAACCGATACAGTCGTTCTGGAAATCCTGTGTGACCAACTGAGCAGTGCGATTAGCAATGCGAAGCTGTACGACCAGGTCAAAAAGGCCAACGCAAAGCTGACGGACTTGGATAAGATGAAGTCGGATTTCCTCGGGATCGTCTCACATGATTTCCGGACACCGCTGGCAAGCATCATTCTGGCTGCTAAAGCCCTCTTAAAAAGGGGGGATGCGGTGGATCAGCGTAGAATGAATGAGTATCTCACCATCATTGTCGACCAGGCAAACAAACTGATCCATCTGGCAGAAGATACCCTCTCCATCACCAAGATGGAATCGGGGCAGTTGAGCTATCTGTTCAAAGTTGTCAATGTGGAACGTCTGATAAAGGACGCTTCGGCGCTCGTGAATTTCTCCCGCCGGCATACAGTTGAATGCCAGGTAGAAGGAAGCGCCTCATATATTAAAGGAGACCAGACAAAACTGCGGCAGGTTGTTCAAAATCTATTGTCAAATGCGGTCAAGTATTCACCCCGCGGGGGGGTCATCAAGGTACGGGCAGCGGAGTACAATTCCGACGAAATAATGATCTCTGTGAGCGATGAAGGGATCGGGATTCCGGAAGAGCAATCTGATAAGTTATTTCAGAAATTCTCCCGAGTTGACACGACCGAGGCGCGAGAAATCAAGGGCTCGGGCCTGGGGCTGTGGATCTGTCGGGAAATTGTCAAGGCGCACGGGGGCAGAATCTGGGCTGAAAGCGAGGTGGGAAAAGGGAGCACGTTCAGTTTCACTCTCAAGAAGGCCCAGCAGGAGCTCCCGTAGAGGCAGGCTTATCGGTTTTCTTCTTTTCGATTTGCATCCTCGCTTTTTCTTCCAACTTCTTTACCACACTCTTGTAGAACTCCTGCCACCGTTTCACGACCCCGCGGTAAGACTCCACTGTTGACCGGAAATCTGATACATCTGCCTGGAATTGTGCAAAGATCGGTGAGGGATCGAACTTTATGCGCGACGTGTCGGCTAGCATCCGATGTGCCTCAGCACTTTCGAGCAATGCGATGTAGAGGTCTTCAAATGTCTCTTTGTCGAGAATCCTCTCCGATTGCTTTCCAATCCCCGGAGCGTCCTCACTTCTCGCCGCGTAAGAGACGAGAACCAGACATGCAATCAGGGAACTGGCGAGCAACAGACAATTCAGGGGGAAGACCGTTCGCCTGTCCCCCCGGCCCCGACCACGGATGGATTTCTTGACTTTCACTACCAATGTGGTTATATTTTCAGCCCATTCTTGAGAGTTTTTCCCTGACTTTTCATCACAATGTATCATTTTTTAAGGTTTTATGCCATCAACATCTGATTTTCGACCGGGTTTGGTTATCAAGTACAATAACGAGCTTTGGACCGTAGTGGAGTTTCAGCACGTCAATCCAGGTAACTGGCGGGCATTCGTCAGAACCAAGCTCAAGAACCTGAAGAGCGGTAAGGTAATCGAAAACCGGTTTCGAGCAGGGGAGTCTATCGAGATCATAAGGATAGAGCGTAAGGAGTTTCAGTTTCTGTATCGGGATGGTTCCGGCTGTGTGTTTATGGACAAAAACACGTATGACCAGTTGACGGTTGAAGAACGCCAGATAGGCGAAGGTGCTCACTTCTTGAAAGATGGAGAGTCGGTGGACATTCTTTTCAATGGGAATGATATCACAGGAATTGAATTGCCGATTACAGTGGAGTTGAAAGTCGTCGAAACCGTCCCTGGTGTTCGAGGGGACAGCGCCAATGCGGGAACCAAGCCGGCGCAAGTGGAAACGGGGGCCACTGTCAACGTACCGTTGTTCATCAACGAAGGAGATCTATTGAAGATCGATACACGCACGGGGGATTACATCGAAAGGGTCAAGAACTAGCTGTACCGGATGCGCTGCTGCTCTCGGAAATTGGTGAGGATGCGCTCCTACCAACATCAGTGACCAACCCTGGAGTCCAAATGGATCTTAGTTATGTTAAGAAGCTTGTAAAGCTTCTCTCGGAGAGTGACGTTGATGAAGTTGAGATTGAAGAAGAAGGCAAGAGGATTAGAGTAGCGAAGCACGCACGGAATCCGACGGGCGGTTCTCAAAATGGGGGAATGCCGGTGGTGATGATCCCCGCTCCCCAGCCTGCACCCGCGCAGCCAACTCCAGCCGCGACCGCCGCTGGTGCGCCAGAGTCCACAAAGTACCACGAAATCAAATCACCAATAGTTGGAACATTCTACAAATCTCCAGCCCCAGACGCTGCTCCATTTGTCGAAATCGGCACTCTGATTCAGCCGGGAACCGTTCTCTGCATTGTCGAGGCGATGAAACTCATGAATGAGATCGAGGCTGATGTATCGGGAAAGGTCATCAAGGTTATGGTCGAGAACGGCCAACCTGTGGAGTACGGCCAGCCCCTTTTCCTGGTCGACAAAGCCTGACCCTGGTCCCAGAATCTCCGGAGCACTCGAGTGTTTAGTAAAGTTCTCATCGCCAACCGCGGTGAAATTGCCCTCCGCATTATTCGTGTCTGCAAGCAATTTTCCATTAAGACTGTTGCTGTCTACTCTGAAGCCGATCGGGATTCCCTTCATGTCCGTTTCGCCGACGAGGCGGTGTGCATAGGTCCGCCTCCAGGGAAGGAGAGTTACCTGAAGATCCCCCGGATTATTGCGGCAGCCGAGATTACCAATGCCGATGCCATCCATCCAGGGTATGGATTCCTTGCTGAAAACGCGAGCTTCGCCGAGATTTGCACAACGTCGGGGATCAAGTTCATCGGTCCTTCTGCCGAGATGATTTCCGCAATGGGAGATAAGGCGTTGGCAAAAGAGACGATGAAAAAAGCGGGAGTTCCTGTTGTTCCCGGAAGTGACGGGGTGGTAAAAAGTGCGGGGGAAGCTCTCGAGCTCGGGAAGGCTATCGGCTTTCCGGTGATTATCAAGGCGGTAGCCGGTGGTGGTGGCCGGGGCATGCGGATCGTCCGCGAAGAGTCCGAGATGGAGGGAGCGTATCAGACGGCGCAGCATGAGGCGGAACAGGGATTCAATAATCCCGATGTCTACATCGAAAAGCTCGTGGAGCAGCCGCGCCACATCGAGATTCAAGTGTTCGGGGATCAACACGGCAACGTGATTCACCTTGGGGAAAGGGACTGCTCCGTCCAGCGTCGTCACCAGAAGTTGATTGAAGAATCCCCCTCACCGTTTGTTGACGAAGTGCTCAGGGAAAAAATGGGGGAAGCAGCCGTCAAGGGATGCAAGGCAGTGAACTATGAGAATGCCGGTACGATCGAATTCCTCGTCGACAAGAATAAGAATTTCTACTTCATGGAGATGAATACCCGCATTCAGGTGGAGCACCCCGTGACCGAGCAGGTGACCGGGCATGATCTGATCAAGCTTCAACTCCGCGTCGCGGCTGGGGAGAAACTTCCAAAGAGAAGGATCAAATCACACGGACACGCCATGGAATGCCGGATTAATGCGGAAGACCCGTACAACAATTTCCGGCCGTCACCTGGGAAAATCACCGGCTTTCATATGCCGGGCGGCTTTGGAGTCCGGGTGGACACGCACAGTTACGCCGGTTATCACGTGCCTCAGTACTATGATTCGCTGATTGCAAAGTTGGTCGTCTATGCACTCACGCGGGAGGGGGCCATCAATAAAATGTCATCGGCGCTGGAAGAATTCACCGTGGAAGGAATCAAGACAACGATTCCGTTCCATCGACAGGTGATGAAAGACGAGCGGTTCCGGACCGGCAAATTTGATACAAGCTTTCTCGAGACATTCCAATTCCACCCGGAAGACTGAGAGACACCACATACATTGAGAAAGGATGCCACTGATGACCTTCCCCGAGAATCTCAAGTACACCAAAGATCATGAATGGATACTCATCGACGGAGACACCGGCACCATAGGCATTACCGATTACGCGCAAGGCGAGCTTGGCGATGTCGTGTTTGTTGAGTTGCCTGTCGTGGGAAAGACAATAAAAGCACATGATTCCTTCGGCACGATCGAAGCAGTCAAGGCTGTCTCGGATATCTACGCCCCGGTTTCTGGTTCGGTCCTCGAAACCAACAAGGAGCTGGAAAAGACCCCGGAAACGGTGAACAAGGATCCGTACGGTAAGGGCTGGATGGTGAAAATAAAGCTCGTGAATCCTTCGGAACTTACCGCTCTTCTTTCCGCCGCCGCCTACAAGGACCTCATTGGGAAGTAGGGAAAAGTAGTTCAGGTACTCAACACCAGAACGAGAACGGCAGGCTGAACACATCAGGCCTGCCGTTGTTGTTTCAAGGACCTCTCACTCCGGCGAAACCCGGTTCGATCAAAACATTTCCATTTGCCCGTTGGTTGATCTTCTGAAATGCTCTGTGGAGAGCCCGCTCCACCGCTTGGCAAGATTGTACTTTTGCGCGTTGAGTTTGAACAGTTCGTTGATCGTCCGGGCAATTTCACCCGTACCCGCCATTCTTGACCCGAACTTTGCATCGCTCAGTTCACCTTGACGCGTGTCCCTTATCCGGTTGATGATCTTTCCTGCGCGATCTGGAAGTTCGCGCCGTAACCAATCAAGGAACAGGGGTTCGACAGCCCCCGGCAGCCGGAGAAGAATATACCCCGCGCTCGTGGCGCCGTGTTCAGCAGCCACCCTGAGGATGCCGGGGATTTCCTCATCGGTCAACCCCGGAATGATCGGCGCCGCATTCACTCCCACCACAATCCCGGCCTTGGCAAGTGTCTCCATAGCTTTCAACCGTTGAAGTGGCGCCGACGTTCTTGGCTCCATCCTTCGGGCAAGGTTTGCATCGAGCGTTGTAATTGAAAGCATCACATGCACGATGTTCAGCCTGGCCATCTCCTGAAGAATGTCGATATCGCGGAGAACGAGCGCATTCTTGGTAATCAGTCCGACCGGGTTACGGACCTTCAGGAAGACCTTAAGACATTGACGGGTCAGTGTCAGCTTTCGTTCAACGGGCTGGTAACAGTCTGTATTGCCGGAGAAGGCCACCATCTGTGGTTCCCACAGCTTCTTGTTCAGGGTTTCTTCAAGAAGGAGTGGGGCATCCATCTTCACCGTGATCTTCGTCTCGAAATCGAGGCCGGCAGAAAAGCCGAGGTATTCGTGGGAGGGACGTGCGTAACAATAAATGCAGCCATGCTCGCATCCACGGTATGGATTGATGCTGTAAGTGAAAGGAAGGTCAGGGCTGTCGTTCTTTGCAAGGATCGATTTGGAGGAATCGACATAGAAGGTTGTAGGAACCGGAGGGGTTTCATCGTCGTAATCAATGTCAACGTCGAGAGGTTCGAGGTTGGTTGACTCGAATCTATTCGGCGTATTGAAGGTGGCGGCCCTTCCCTTCGTATTCTTCATAGTTTTCTGTTAAGGAACGGTGAACGAAACCCGACGCCCTCTCGCGCTCCGCCGTAGAACTTTCCTTTTCCCATCGGGTAGGCGCCAAGCAGCTTGTACATGCCCGTCATTCTTTGGAGATCGGCCAGGGCATTGGCGATCTTCTTGTCACGGGGATGTCCGGCAAGGTCAAGCGAAAAGAGATATTCGAACGGCGAGCGCGTGTCAGGCCTCGATTCGATTCGGAGAAGATCAATGCCACGCAGCGCAAAGGCACCGAGGATGGCGTGCAGGATTCCGGGCTGGTTTGTGACCGGCCGGAACGCGATGCTGCACTTGGTGCGTACTGCTCCGGCAGTGGTGCACGGCGTTCGTCCAATAACAAGAAAACGTGTGAAGTTGTTAGCGCTGTCTTCAACGTGACGGCGGAGAATCCTCAGACCGTAGAGCTTTGCGGCGAGCGAACTGGCAATGGCCCCGACTGTGAGTGAGTTCTCGTCGATGATGGACTTCGCAGCTCCGGCCGTATCAAAAAAGGGAGCGGCATTGAGTGAACGGTTGCTTTTGAAAAACTTGCTGCATTGTGCAAGAGCCTGCGGATGTGAACGTATGTCACGCACCGTTTTCCGGGATGCCAGAGGGTGACACATCAGCGCGTGCTCGATACGCAGATAGACTTCCCCGACGATGTGCACCTTGTGCGCGATGAGGAGGTCGTAGTTCTGGTGAATACTGCCGGCTGTGGAATTCTCTATCGGGATAACGCCGCGGTCCGCCGTTCCCTTCTGCACTGCCAGGAAAACATCCTCGAAGCTTTGCATCGGCATCGTGCGGCAGCCGGCGCCGAGTGCCTTCCGGCATGCGACTTCACTGTAGGCTCCGTGAATACCCTGGAAGGCGGCTCTCATACACTTTGGACGTTGGGAGGGAAAATCCGAATGGAGGAATTAACAATGAAGCGGCAACTATTGCAACTGGTGGGTAGTGTCCCATTTTGGAATCAGCGATCGAATGCGTGTGATGATAGCCCCTGAGAACTCTCCCCTTTCTCAGGTCAACCGTGACTCCCCTCCCTTGCCTATGGCATGGGGCGAGCTATTCGATTTGAATGTCGGAGAGCCAAGCTGAGACACCACCAACTGGTGTGAATCAGAAATGATACATCAGTCCGACTGATGGCTGAGAAGAGGGGATGAAACTGAACTGCAAAGACGATGTGGCTGTACTTCCTTCATCACCAAAATGCCAATCATATACGATGTTGCCAATTGCCGTGCCGACCGCGGCGCCGATGATCACATCGCTCAGATAGTGCTTCCGGTCGTGGATGCGCGAATACCCCACATACGCCGCCCATCCATACGTCGTGACAAACGCTGTGGTCTTCAGCACCGCGCGTGTGAAGTCAGAACGCCGCGCGATTCCCCACCCATCAATCCAATCATCCAGCTCACGGTACACGAATGCTGACGCAGCGAAAGACCCTGATGTGTGACCGGAGAAAAATGCACGGCTATCCGAGCCGTCAGGACGAACGCGGTAAATGAGATTCTTGGATACTTCGGTGATGCCGTAGGTGTACAGCATCGTCTTGGCAAAGACGAATGGCCGCTCGTAGTCGCGTGACGTGATGTCTGCGTCTGTGGCAACATCGAGCAGGGCAGTGAGACTGAGTTGTCCGACGAAGATGGCGGTCTGAATAGTCGCCGGGTTAATCCGGGAGCCGAGTGACTGGCCACCGTCCGACCTGCTGAGAGAGCTGCTGACATTCCGGTCAAACCCAAAAGGGAGCAACGCAACCTGATCATCAGACTCGTCGGGTTTGTACATGGTCAGCGCCGCAAGTCCGACGAGTGAAAGGTCCCTGGTGGTGAAGGCGTCGGTGAGCCCTTGTGAAAAGTGTGCGGGGGCTATAGAGCGTGAAGGGAAGAGGTGTCGGTCGTTGTTCGACTGATCCTTGAATTGTCCAAGAGCCTGCCCAGCCAACACTCCGATCAGCGAAACGCAAACGATTCCCTTCAAAGGCATTCTCTACTCTTCAACATGTTGATGAACTGGAGACTGATCTGTACCTACAATACAAAGCTTCTCTGACTATTTCAATGGGATGCCCGCTGTGCATTTCCGGGTCAAATTTCCCTCCCTGGCCCTTGTTAAACACCCAGCAGGTCTGTCGAATTCTTCAACACTGATGCTTATATGAATCGTTTTCAGATTCTTCAGCCCATTCCCAATCGTGCGAAGCCCTCTCATTCCCTGTCGTTTCACTGGCTTCTATCGCGTTTAAAACGCTATTTCCATGGGCACGTTTTTTGAGCCATTCTCTTCTGGTGTAGCAATTTACGTTTGAACCGTTCTGTTTTCACAAGCGAAATTCACAAAGGGTATTGCCAATGCATCGCGTGAAACGCACTGCTTCATCCAAATCAAAGACATCGCAGAAGAGGTACATTAGCAACTCGCTTCGCGGACGGGACCTTCTTTCGATTGATGATCTCTCTGCCGAGGAAGTACTTCACCTCTTCAGACTTACTGCCGAGATGAAGAAAAAGCCCCTGACGTTCAGGAAGTCCCTCGACGGGAAGATGATAGCGTTAATCTTTGAGAAGCCATCGCTACGGACCCGGACGACATTTGCTGTGGGCATCAAGCAACTGGGTGGCGACTCCATCTACCTCTCGCCGGCGGAGATCAGTCTCGGCAAACGGGAATCGGTGCATGATGTTGCAAAGAACCTCGAACGGATGGTGGAGGGCGTCATGATCCGCACGTTCGGTCATGACGTGTGCACGTCGTTTGCCCTGCATTGCGACAAGCCGGTCATCAACGGGCTCACGGATCTCGAGCATCCATGCCAGGCGTTGGCGGACTTCTTCACCATTACGGAGTTCAAGAAAGATATCCGCTCGCTGAAGCTGACATATATTGGCGACGGAAACAATGTCGTCCATTCGTTGATGCTCACAGCCGCCAAACTCGGCGCTCACCTGTTTGTTGCCGTACCCGATCGCTACCAGCCGTCGCAAGAGATTTTGATGCGTTCACGGGAAATTGCCGCCGTCACAGGTGCAACGATCGTTATAACAAATGATCCGGTTGAAGCATCCGACAATGCGGACATGATTTACACAGACGCATGGGCAAGCATGGGGCAGGAGGCAGAGGCTGCAGAGCGGAGAGCGATCTTCAAACCATATCAGGTCAACAAGGAACTCTTCTCGCACGCGAAGCCGGATGCCTTGTTCATGCACTGCCTCCCGGCACATCGCGGGGAAGAGGTTGTGGACGACGTCATCGATTCACCGAACTCGGTTGTATTCCAGGAGGCGGAGAACCGTCTCCACATCGAAAAGGCGATCATGCATGAACTCCTCAAGGACTGACAAGCCCGGGCTCGTACTGGTTGCCGTTGGAGGTAACGCGTTGATCCGCGCCGGACAAACCGGCACGGCCGAGCAGCAGTTTGAAAATGCGATGGAGACCGCCGAAGCCGTCGTGCACCTGATCAAAGCGGGGTATCGCGTGGTGCTTACGCATGGCAATGGACCTCAAGTCGGTGCCGCACTCACCCGTTCCGAGATGGCATTCACCTATGCGTATCGCATGCCCTACGATTGCTGTGTGGCATCCACGCAGGGAGAGATCGGCTACGTGCTGCAGTATGCCTTGTGGCAGATGATGCAGCGGGAGCAACTGCGCGTTCCGGTTGTCACGCTCATTACACAGCTGCTTGTCGATCCGAAAGACCCGGCCTTTCAGCATCCCACGAAGCCCGTCGGTCCGTTCTACTCAAAGGAGGTGGCGGAACGGTACTCGAAGCACTTCGGGTGGGCGATGATCGAGGACTCCATGCGCGGCTTCCGGCGTGCGGTCCCTTCGCCTGAGCCCAAAGAAATTATCGAGGTCGAAGCCATTCGTGCTTGCGTTGACCGTGGACTTGTCGTGATTGCTGCCGGCGGCGGCGGTGTGCCGGTCTTTAACGACCATGACATTGCCAAGGGTGTGGAGGCCGTCATCGACAAGGACCTCACATCTGCTTTGCTCGCAAGCCGGCTGGGGGCGGACGTCTTCGCCATCGCCACCGGGGAAGAGCATGTGTATCTGGATTACAAAAAACCAACGCAGCGTGCATTGGGAAAAATGAATGATGATGAATGCCGGCTGTATCTGAGTGCGGGACAGTTCCCCGAAGGAAGCATGGGTCCCAAAATCCGCGCAGCGCTTTCCTATCTTGACGGAGGTGGCAAGGAAGTCATCATCACGGACACGGCGCATTTGCGCGCGGCGATGAACGGGGATGCAGGGACACACATCCTCCCATCGCACGAAATGATTGAATGGCCGTAGGGGTGGACATCTTGAACTCTCCCACGCCTGCGGGCCGAAACGCCGGTCCGTTGCTGAAGCTCTGGAGCGTAAGCGACCTTCGGCGTGCAGGCCCGGCCCCTCCCTTGTGAAGGGAGGGGAGTGATGGGGTGAGCAAAGGGGTCGTCATCCCACAACAATTCATTCCCCCTCGAAGAGGCATACGACTGGTAGAGGGGAGAAAACAAGAGGGGTGTTATATGACAAAGTGGGATGACACCGTCGAGTGTTGTGTAAGTTGAATATCCGGAACTCTCCCCCTGCCCCTCCCTTGAAAAGGGAGGGGAGTGAAGAGGCGAGACGCGGCACGTCATCCCACAACAACTTTTTTCTCCCCTCGAAGAGGTACACAACTGGCAGAGGGGAGAAAGCAAGAGGGGTCATATTGCAGAGTGGGATGACGATATCGCGGGTTGTATGAGTTGAATATCTGGACTGAGCAACAAATGCACAAGTTTTCTTTATCGAGTTACCTGAACAATTGGAGGCAGCATGACACGTAGACGGGTCCTCATCATGGGGGCAGCAGGACGGGATTTCCACAATTTCAACACGGTCTTCCGTGGCAACAAGAAATATGAGGTGGTGGCGTTCACCGCCACGCAGATTCCCAACATCGATGGGAGGAAGTACCCGGCAAAACTCGCCGGTGCCCTCTACCCGAAGGGCATCCCGATCTATCCTGAAGGCGATCTCCCACAGTTGATCCGGAAGCTGAAGATCGACGAAGTCGTGTTCGCCTACTCCGACGTGAGTTTCAAGTATGTCATGGATCAGGCATCGCTCGTGATGGCGTGTGGCGCGGACTTCAAGGTGCTCGGAACACGGCAGACAATGATCAAGTCCAAGGTGCCGGTGATTGCTGTCGTTGCCGTGCGGACAGGCTCGGGTAAGAGCCAGACTTCGCGCAAGGTGTGCAGCCAGCTCCGCAGCATGGGGAAGCGGGTGGTTGCCATCCGACATCCCATGCCGTACGGCGACCTCGTGAAGCAGCGCGTGCAGCGCTACGCCTCGATCGCAGACCTGAAGAAATTCAAATGTACGGTTGAGGAGATGGAGGAGTACGAGCCGCACATTGTCGAAGGCACCATCATCTACGCCGGGGTGGATTACGAAGCAATTCTTCGTCAGGCCGAGCAGGAGGCGGATGTGATTGTGTGGGATGGCGGGAACAACGATACGTCATTCTACAAACCCGATCTCACGATCACCGTTGTCGACCCGCACCGGCCGGGCCATGAGATCTCGTACTATCCCGGCCAGACCAACGTGCGCCTCGCCGACGTGATTGTGGTGAACAAAGTGGACTCTGCTTCATTGGAGAACATCGACACCGTGATCCAGAACGCGCAGGGCATCAACTCTCATGCGCTCATCATCAAGGCGGCGTCACCCATTACGGTGGATAATCCCGATGAGATACGCGGCAAGAGAGTGCTGGTGGTAGAGGATGGGCCCACGCTGACACACGGGGAAATGCGTTATGGGGCAGGGACGATTGCCGCCAGGACGTTCGGTGCAAAAGAGATCATCGACCCGCGGCCGTTTGCCGTGAAGTCCATTGCCGAGACCTACGAGAAGTATCCCATGACAGGGCCCCTGCTCCCCGCCATGGGGTACGGCGACCAGCAGATGAAGGACCTTGAAACCACGATCAACCGGGTCCCGTGCGACACCGTGGTGATCGGCACACCCATTGACCTCCGGCGGATCATTCATATCAAGAAGCCATCAGTGCGGGTGCAGTACTCTCTCGAAGAAACGACGAAGCCGGATCTGGAAGATGTGTTGGTGAAGTTCCTGCTGAAGGAGAGGGCTCACTCATTCCACCGGAAACCGGCGGCCAACAAATTGACCCGCCGGGCGGCGATGGTGTAGAGGGGAAGTGTTAGGGAAACGAAAGCGGCGGACAGTGGAGAGTCCGGGCGCTTTGAGTTTTGAGCTAATGGTTCGTCTAACGTGTGCGCAAACTACCATCCAGTCCGACCATCACCCTATGAGTGACGGGCGGGATGAACTGAACTCTATATTTCACGCCAACTGCGCTTCAAGTTCGCCTTACCAGATGATGTGAGTGCCGTAGTTGGCGCTTTTATGTACCGTTTGCGTCATTGATTGTTAGCCTACCGGTGCAACTGTATTACTCCCAATCTCACGGCCTCACGGAAGAATTCTGGATCAAGCTTTGCTTTGCGAAGAACTAGTCGGTTGAGGTTTATTCTATCGACTATGAAGAAAACAATGAACACTGCCACCGCCAAGAGATGGTTGGTGTTTCGAGAAACAACCCATCCCGCTACCAGCCAGTACAAAACCCAAAGACTGAACCCGACCTTCCCCATCCATCGAATAGGATTCATCTTGCTAAGCGCGGCACCCACTCTTAGTATCGGCTTGTTCCCTTTCTCCAAATAGTCATGAATGAAATCGCCATGTGAGAGACTTTCGTCCTTTTCGAGCTTCTCCTTTATGTAGGCCCCGTCTTGTTTCAAAGGCTCAGGAAACATATAGCTAGTACGTTTGTCCAGATAGACATTCGTTTCAAACCATGCCCGAACCCTCTGGTAGTATTTCCAGCTAGGAAAATTACTAGACAACAGCCAGACGTAATAAACGACTTCATTCTTACGCCACACACGAAGTCTTCGTTCTTTAGGCGTCAACACAAACATGACTATGAACGGGAGTTGAGTAGCAAAGAGTACTAAGCGAAATGTTTCAATTACCAGCCTCATCAGTAAAGATTGAGTTTTCTGAGCGGCGACATCAATCTTGGGTTGATACAGCTTTATGACTGCATTGATGTACGGCTTGAGAAGGAACGTCACAAATACCCAGCCCAGTACAATCCACGCCCACATTGGCATTAAACCGAGGATATCTTGGAGGAAAGGCAATTCCTTCAGGAGCCTGCGTGCAATGTTTACAGAGTCCATCTTAAGACTCTATTCGATTCATGCAAATGGTACATAACGTTGAGCGCACCCAACTTATCGGGACAAACCTTGCTTTCAACATAGCCTTTGCAAATGGGT
>Ga0209640_10001848_pt1 | contig 18261 bp, 14 predicted proteins | sample RifCSP10_1_FD_184018 | JGI IMG/M metagenome (GOLD analysis project Ga0209640, IMG submission 184018) | Soil microbial communities from Rifle, Colorado - Rifle CSP2_sed 10_1 (SPAdes) (version 2) | ecosystem: Environmental > Terrestrial > Deep subsurface > Rock core/Sediment | place: Rifle... | reverse complement strand
CCGAGCTCATCGCCGACTACGCCCGTGAACAACGGCTGCTGCCGCGCACGTTGGCGGAGATTTGCGAGAACATCCGCGATTTCACCGTCATCGAGCAACGCGGCGCCGTGATCGCTTGCGGCGCGCTGCACTTCTACGGCCCCGAGCTGGCGGAGATCCGCTCCGTGGCGGTCGACCGCGCCCGGCAGCGACGCGGCGCCGGCAGTTGCCTGGTTGAGGCGCTGCTGGCCGAGGCCCATTCGCACAGCGTGGGTTGCGTTTGTCTCTTCACGCACATCCCCGACTACTTCGTCCGGCTTGGCTTCGTAATGGTCGAACACCAGAGCTTGCCCGAGAAAGCGCTGAAGGATTGCGTCCGCTGCCCTCGCGTAAGCTGCTGCAACGAGACAGCGATGGTTTTTGGCGCCCTGCCGCTGCGTCCACCGGCACCGCAACCGCAACTGGTGGGGCTGCGCTCGCTCGCCCCGCCGACCGCGGGGCAGGCCGGATGAAACCTCGCCGGCTGTCTTCGGGAATCCTACTGCCAAGCGGATTTCTCTTCGCCGGCGCCGCCGCCGGACTCAAGAAAGCCGGCGGGCTTGACCTTGGGCTAATCGAAGCTCCTGCGGGCACCGCCGCGGCCGCCGTTTTCACCACCAACCGCGTGGTTGCTGCGCCTGTCGCCGTTGGCCGCCTCCACCTGCGCGCCGCAGGCGGGCGCGTCCGCGCCGTCATCATCAACTCCGGCAATGCCAACTGCGCCACCGGGCCGCGCGGGCTACGCGACTGCCTAAGGGTCTGCGAACAAGTGGCTGAGAGCCTGGGCGAGAGCCGGGAACGCGTGTTTCCTTCTTCGACCGGCGTCATCGGCGTCCCGTTGCCCGCGCACCGCTTGCTGGCAGCGCTGCCGCGACTGCTCCGCGGCCGGCGCGCCTCCCCCGCCGCACTGCGGCAGTTTGCGCGCGCCATCATGACCACTGATACACGGCCCAAGCTCGCCTCAGTGCGGTTCCGCTACAGTGGCAGCGTCGCGGTGCTGACCGGTGTGGCCAAGGGAGCAGGAATGATTCACCCACAGATGGCGACGATGCTGGTCTATCTCTTCACCGACATCGCGGCGACGCCGGCAGAGTTGCGTCGCTGCCTTCGACCGGCCGCAGCCCGCACCTTCAACCGCATCAGCGTGGACGGCGATACCTCGACCAACGACACCGTGCTGCTGCTGGCCAGTGGTTCGACTGGCGCTCACCACCCTGAGCGAAAGTCGAAGGGCGGCGCCCACGCCCATCGGCGTCCCGCCCCTGCTGACCGCCGCCGTTTCATTGCAGCATTGGAGGCCGTCTGCGCCTCTCTCGCCGAACAAATCGTCGCCGACGGCGAGGGAGTGCAGCACCTCGTACGCCTGCGGGTGGAAGGAGCGCGGACGGAGGCCGAGGCCCAGCAAGTGGCGCGCACCATCGCCAACTCCTCGCTGGTCAAGACCGCCTGGGCGGGCGCCGACCCCAACTGGGGCCGCATCCTGGCAGCGGTGGGACGCTCGAGCGTGCCGGTGGATCCGAGCCGGATAGACATTTTTCTCGGCGCGCAGCAGGTCTGCCGCCAGGGCGCCGCCTGCGCCTTCGACGAGCGCCGGGCGCATCGCACGCTCTCCCAGCGGCACTTCGACGTCAGCGTGCGGCTGGGGCGCGGGCGCGCGGCAGCAAGCTTCCTTACCTGCGACCTCACCGCCGACTACGTGCGAGTCAACGCTTCCTACCGCAGCTAAACCCACCTTCCAGCGCCGCGCTTGACTTCGGCCGGGGAACTTCATAGCGTATCGCACCGATACCCGAACGCCGGATTCTCAAGGAGGACTTGTGTACCGCCGCATTCTTTCCCCTCTCTTCGTTCTCACCTTGACTCTTCTGGCAGCGCCTCTCGCCGCGCAAATCGACCCCGAGCTGCTGGCGGGGATGAAGGCGCGCTCGATCGGCCCGGCCGGAATGAGCGGCCGCATCGCCGCTATCGTGGGCGTGGAATCGAACCCCAACCTTATTTATGTCGGCGCCTCCACCGGCGGAGTGTGGAAGTCGGAAAACGCCGGCCTCACCTGGAAGCCCATCTTCGATGACCAGCCAGTGCACTCCATCGGCTCGCTGGCAGTTTTTCAGCCCAATCCCGACATCGTCTGGGCCGGCACGGGCGAAGGCAACACGCGCAACAGCGTTTCCATCGGCAACGGAATCTACAAATCGCTCGATGCCGGCAGAACCTGGGTCCACATAGGCCTGGCGGAGACCGAGCGCATCTACCGCATCGTGCTCCACCCCAGCAACCCTGACGTCGCTTACGTGGCCGCGCTCGGCCGCGCCTGGGGCGAGAACCCCGAGCGCGGCGTCTTCAAGACCACCGACGGCGGAAAGACCTGGAAGAAGATCCTCTACGTGGACGAGCGCACCGGCTGCGCCGACCTGGCGATGGATCCGGCCAACCCCAACAAGCTCATCGCCGCACTGTGGGAGTACCGCCGCTGGCCGTGGTTCTTCCGCTCCGGCGGGCCCGGCTCGGGCCTCTACGTCACCCTTGACGGAGGCGAGAGCTGGCAGAAGCGCACCGAAGAGGACGGGCTGCCGAAAGGCGACCTGGGCCGCATGGGAGTCGCTTTCTCGCGCGCCTATCCCAACATCGTCTACGCCCTGGTGGAGGCAGAAAAGAACGTGCTGCTGCGCTCGGAGGACGGCGGGAAGACCTGGAAGAAAGTGAACGAAGACACCAACATCGCGCCGCGGCCGTTCTACTACGCCGACCTGCGGGTGGATCCTGAGTTCCCCAACCGCGTCTACAACCTGCACTCGCGGGTGACGGTGTCGAACGACAGCGGCAAGACGTTTGAGACGCTGGTCCCCTTCCGCAGCGTCCACCCCGACCACCACGCGCTGTGGCTCAACCCGGCCGACGCCCGCCACTTGATCTTGGGCAATGACGGCGGCGTGGCCATCAGCCACGACCGCGGCGTGACCTGGCGCTTTGTCGGCAACCTGCCGCTGGCGCAGTACTACCACATCCGCGTGGACACGGACACGCCCTACAACGTCTACGGCGGCATGCAGGACAACGGCTCCTGGCGCGGGCCCTCAAGCGTGTGGGAGAACGGCGGCATCCGCAACCACCACTGGGAGGAGGTCGGCTTCGGCGACGGCTTCGACACCTCGCCCGACCCGGAAGACTCCCTGCGCGGCTACGCCATGAGCCAGGAAGGCTATGTGATCCGCTGGAACCTCCGCACCGGCGAGCGCAAGGACATCCGCCCGCCGGCGCCCGAGGGCGTGGAGCTGCGCTTCAACTGGAACGCCGGCTTCGCGCAGGACCCCTTCGAGCCAGGAACCATTTACTACGGCAGCCAGTTCCTCCACGGGTCCACTGACCGCGGCGAGACCTGGAGCATCATCAGCCCGGACCTCACTACCAACAACCCCGAGTGGCAGAAGCAGAAGGAGAGCGGCGGGCTCACGCCGGACGTGACCGGGGCGGAGAACTTCACCACTATCATCGCCATCGCTCCCAGCCCGATCGCCCGCGGCGTCCTCTGGGTCGGCACCGACGACGGGCGGCTGCACGTCACCCGCGACGGCGGCCGTACCTGGACAAGCGTGGAGAAGAACATCAAGGGCGTCCCGGCCAACACCTGGGTCCCTCACATCATGCCCTCGCGGTTCGACGCCAGCGCCGCCTTCGTGATCTTCGACAACCACCGCCGCTCCGACTTTGCGCCGTACGTCTTCAAGACTACGAATCACGGCAAGGAGTGGACCTCGCTCGTCACCGACGAGCTGCGCGGCTACGCTCTCGCCATCGTCCAAGACCCGGTCAAGGAAGACCTGCTCTACCTCGGCACCGAGTTTGGCTTGTTTGTCAGCCAGGACGGCGGCAAGCGCTGGTTCCAGTGGAAGCACGGCTTCCCGACTGCCTCGGCGATGGACCTGGCGATCCATCCGCGCGAGCATGACCTCGTCATCGGCACGCACGGGCGCGCCGCCTACGTGCTCGACGACATCCGCCCGCTGCGGACGCTCTCCGCCGCGACGCTCGCCGAGCCGATCCATCTTTTTGAGGTCGCCGCGGCGCAGCAGTACCGCGTGAAGCAGACGGGCGCCTCACGCTTCCCCGGCGAAGGCGAATTCCGCGGCGAGAACCGGCCCTACGGCGCCTTACTAACCTACTCGCTGAACTTCCCCGACCTGCCGCACCCCAAGGACGAGATCGAGCGCGAGCGCAAAGAGAAGGAGCGCCAGGCCAAGCGGCAGGAGGCCAAGGCGGGCGAGGAGAAGAAGGAATCGAAGCCGGACGAAGAGAAGGGCCCGCAGGTGGAAATCCGGGTCACCGATGCCGACGGCAAGACCCTCCGCACCTTCAAGCGCAAGGCCGTGCTGGGCGTGAATCGCACCGCCTGGGATCTGCGGCGCGACGCCTTCAAAGAGCCTTCGCGGGGCGACGAGCCGCGCTGGTTCGAGCCCGCCGGGCCTGAGGTGCTGCCGGGGACTTACGGCATCACCATCAAGTACAAAGACAAGGAAGCCAAGGGAACGGTGGAAGTAAAGGGTGACCCGCGCTTCCAGATCGCCAGCGCCGACCGGGAAGCAAAGTGGAAGACCATCCTGCGCGCCGGCGAAGTGCAGGAGCTGCTGACCGAAGCCATTGAGCGCATCCGCAGCACGCGCGCCGACATCGAGGTCGTCAGCAAGAAGGTGAAAGAAGCCAAGAAGGACGCTAACACCGAGGAGAAAGGCGAGAGCGCGCCGCCGCTGGTCAAGGCCGGCCGCGAGCTGAAGGAAGCGCTGACCGCCCTGGAGAAGCGCCTCTGGGTGCCGCCGGACACCAAGGGCTACGTGGCTGAAACCGACCCCATGTCGAAGATCCAGAACGTGCTTCAATTCTTGAACTCGAGCTGGGACGCGCCCACGCCGGCGCAACTGGCCTACCTGCGTGAGGCGGAAGATCTGACGGACAAGATGCTGACCGAGTTCAACCAGCTCTTCGCCACTGGCGTGGCCGACTATCGCAAGCAGGTCGAGCAGGCTGGAGTCGAGTTGCTGCCGGTGAAGGAACCGCTCACGCGGAAGAAGGATTAGCAGGCCTCCCCGAAGCTTCGGGGCCACGCACCAGGCGGTAGCAGCGGTCGACCAGCTCGACGGCACGGTAGCCGTCTTCGACCGTCACCGCCGGTGCTTCTTCGCCCAGCACGGCGGAGATAAAGTTGGCGTCAATGGCCGTGTAGCCCCAGCGGTCCTCGGTCTTCAGCCCGTGAAAATCCTGCGTGACCGTGGCCTCGCCCAAGCCGCGGGTCAGTGAGACGCGCTCCATCTCGGCGGTCTCGATGGTGAAATGCCGGCCGAAGACCTCCACACGCTCGAAGGGGAACGCCCAGGTGGCGTGGGCACAGGAGACGAAGGTGAGCGAGAGGCCGGACTCGAAACGCAGCAGCAGGGAGAGGTTGTCAGGCTCGGAGTAGACGTGCTGCGCGCCCAGCGCCTGCATTTCCGCCACCTCGCCGAAAAGCCAGCGGGCGAGGTCGAGAAGGTGCAGCGGCGTCTCGTAAAGGTAGCCGCCGGTGCGCGCAGTGTCGCCAACCCAGGGCGGCGACGCCAGCTCGCCGCGGTTCATCTTGAAGTGCGCCAGTGTGGGGTGCAGCGCGTCGCGCGTCAGCCACTCCTTCACGGCGCGATAAACCGGCGCGAAGCGGCGGTTGTGGCCCACTTGGAAAACCGTCTTGGCCTTGAGCGCGATGTCACGGATCCCGTGCGCGTCCTCAAGCGAGGTGGCGAAGGGCTTCTCGCAGAAGATGTGCTTGCCCGCGGCCAGCGCCCGGCGGGCGGCAGTGGCGTGCAGTGTGTTGGGGATGACGATGTAGACCGCGTCCACCAGCTCGAAGAGCTGCGCTTCCGATTCCGCCGCTCGGCAGCCGAACTCCGCCGCGGCGGCGCGGCAGCGCGCAGCGTCAATGTCATACACGGCGCGCAACTCCACGCGCGGGTCGCGCTTCAGGATGCGCCCGTGGCCCGTGCCCATGAAGCCCGTGCCGAGAATTCCCACGCGGACCGCCATCGTGCTAGCCCTCCCCGGAGATCAGAGTTTTACCGCTGGCGGCGTCGAAGAGGTGAACGTCAGCCGGCGCGACGCGCACGCCAACCGCCTCGCCGCACACGGCTCGTGCGCCAGGCGGGGTTACCACCGTGTGCTTTTCTTCTCCGCAGCTCAGCACTACCACCGATTCGCTGCCCATCTCTTCGGTTACGTACACGACCGCTCGGAGAGCGCCCGGCGCGTCGGGAGCGGTCAGCGCCGCAGCCTGCGGGCGGAAGCCCAGGACCACGGCTCCCGCGGCCGCTGCCGCTTCACGCTGCGAGGGCGTGAGCGGAAGTTTGCCGGGTCGGCAGTGGAAAGCGGCGTCCACAACCTCACCGGCGACAAAATTCATTGGCGGAGAGCCCAAAAAGCCGGCGACGAAGCGGTTGGCGGGCCGGCGATAAAGATCCATCGGGGTGCCGAGCTGTTGCAAGCAGCCGTCGCGCAGGACGGCGATGCGGTGCCCGAGAGTCATGGCCTCGGCGTGGTCGTGCGTCACATAGAGCGTGGTCGTACCCAGTTGCTGCTGAAGTCGCTTCAACTCACCGCGCATCTGCAGGCGCAGGTTGGCGTCGAGGTTCGAGAGCGGCTCGTCCATCAAGAACGCGGCTGGGTGGCGGACGATGGCGCGGGCCAGCGCCACGCGCTGGCGCTCGCCACCGGAGAGCGCGCGCGGGCGGCGCTCGAGCAGCGGCTCGAGGCCGAGCATGGCAGCCACGCGGCGGACTTCGATAGCAATCTCCGCCGGTGGCTTCTTCCGCACGCACAGTGGATAGGCGATGTTTTCCGCCACAGTCATGTGCGGGTAGAGGGCGTAGTTCTGAAAAACCATGGCGACGTCGCGCGCCTGCGGCGGCAGATGATTCACCGCAGCGTCGCCGACGTAGATCGTTCCGTCGCTCAGCTCCTCCAGGCCGGCGACCAGCCGCAGTGTCGTGCTCTTGCCGCAGCCGGAGGGGCCCAGCAGGACTAGCATCTCGCCGTCGCGCGCCTCGAGTGTCAGGTGGTCCACGGCGGTCGTCCAACCGTAGCGCTTAACCACGTTTTCGAGGCGGATGTTCATCAGCCCTTTACCGCGCCGTAGGTGAGCCCGCGCACCAGGTGGCGCTGTACCAGCAGCGCCACAAAGAACAGCGGAACCATCGCCACCACGCCGGCGGCGCTCATCGCGCCCCAGCGGATCTCGTACTGCGTCACCTGGTTGGCGATGCCGACCGGCAGCGTGAGTGCGGCCTCGGTCTGGGTCAGCACCAGAGCGAAGAGAAACTCGTTCCAGGAAAGAATGAGACAGAAGAGCGCCGTGGCCGCCAGGCCCGGCCGCACCAGCGGCAGCGCGATGCGGCGGAAGGCGCCGAAGGGCGTGTCGCCGTCCACCAGCGCCGACTCTTCCAGCTCGCGCGGCAGGTCGTCGAAGAAGCCTTTCATCATCCACACCACGAACGGCAGGTTGAAAGCGGCGTAGGCCAGCACCAGCCCCAGCCGCGTGTCCACCAAGCCGAACTGACGCAGGATGAGGAACAGCGGCACGATGGAGATGATGGGCGGGAAGGCGCGCGTGGAGAGAATCCAGAAAGAGACGTGGTGATTCAGCCGGAGCGGCAGCGAGAAGCGGGAGAGGCTGTAGGCGCCGAGTGTGCCAACCACCAGCGCGAGCAACGTGGAGCCGAGGGCCACCACGGCGCTGTTCCACGCCAGCCGGCCCAGGGCGGCACCGGCGAGCAAATCGCGGAAGTGCGCCAGGGTCGGCGGATCGGGCCACCAGGTCGGCGGCTGAGCAAAGAGTTGTGCCGGCGGCTTCAGCGCCGTTACCCCCAGCCAGTAGAGGGGGAAGAGAAAGAAGAGGGCGAAGGCCCCAAGGGCAGCGTAGCGAAGGCTGAGACGGGTGCGCGTCACGCTGTCCTCTCGGGCCGCTGCAGCAAGCGGATGTAGAAATGCGAGAGCGCCAGCGTGGCGCCGAGCAGCACAAAGGAGAGCGCGGCGGCGTAACCAAAATCGTAGAAGCGGAAGGCGGTCTTGTAGATGTAGAGGCTGATGGTTTCGGTGGCGAAGCCGGGTCCGCCCTGGGTGAGGATGAAGACCTGATCGAAGAGGCGCAGGAGGTCGAAGGTGCGCAGCAGCAGCGCCACCAGGATGGCGGGCGCAAGCAGCGGCAGCGTGATGTGGCGGAAGGTCTGCCAAGGCCCGGAGCCGTCGATGCGCGCCGCCTCGTAGGGCTCTTCGGGAATGGCCTGCAGGCCGGCGAGCAGGATGAGAAAGACGAACGGGGTCCACTCCCAGACGTCCACCACGACGACCGCCGCCAGCGCCACCGACGGGTCGGCGAGCCAGGTGAGCCGGCTGGTGTCGAAGCCGAGTCCCTGCAAGGCGGCGTTCAGGACGCCTAAGTTGGGGTTGTAGATCAGCCGCCAGATGACGCCAGCCACCACCGGCGGCAAGATCATCGGCAGCAGGAAGAGCGCGCGCCAGAGACTGCGGCCACGGATCTGGCTGTGCAGGAGCAGCGCCAGCGCGAGGCCGAGCAAAAACTCCAGTGTCAAAGCGCTGAAGGTGAACACCAGAGTCTGCCCCAGCGCGCGCCAGAAGAAGCCATCGGTCACCAGTCGCGCGAAGTTGGCCAGGCCTGCGAAGGCTTCGCCCTCGGGCGTCATGCGATAGAGGCTGAGCCGCGCCAGATAAAATAGCGGATAGACCGTCAGCGCCAAGAGCAGCAGCAGGCAGGGTGCGAGGAAAAAATACGGGAACAAGGCGTGGCCGCGGTGGCCGAAGGCCGTGGGCGCTAGCGGGACTGGGCGGCGTTCCATCGCTCGAGAATAGCTACTATATCGCGTTGGGCGCGCGCGAGGGCCTCGCGCGGCGGGTAGACGCCGGCGTTGGCCTGCGAGAGGTACGTCCCGAAGGTGTTTTCAATCTCGTTCCACACCGGCGAGCGCGGGCGCGGGCGCGAGCCCAGCAAGGCCTGCTGTTGCACCGGATAGGCGGGAAAGCGCTGCCGCAGCTCCGCGTCCTCGAAGAGGCTCGAGCGCGTGGGCGGATTGCCGCGCACGGCCGAGAGCCGCATCGCTTCGGGCGAAGTCACCCAGAGAAGAAAATCGAAAGCCAGCGACGCTTTATCCGAGCCGCGCGGGATGGCCAGCAGCCAGTTGCCGATGGCGGAAGCGCCGGCGTTCTTCTGCGAAGGCATGACAGCGTAGCCGATCCTGCCCGCCACCTTCGAGCGCACCGGGTCTTCGAAGGTCGGAATCCACGCCGGCCAGTTGATGCCCATCACCGCGGTGCCCTGCGCCAGATGCGCGCCCACTTCGTCGGCGTTGAAGTTGACGTAGCCCGGCGGCGCGATCTTGCCCAGCCGCAGCATGAGCTCCAGCGCCGCCACTGCTTCGGGAGAATCCACCCGTGGTCGGCCGTCGGCGTCCAGCAGCTCGCCGCCGAAGGCCCACAGCAGCGGCATGAAGTCGGCCACAATGGGATTGCCCTGCGCGCCGCGCATGACGTAGCCGTGCATCTTCTCGGCGGCGCCGATGCGCAGGCCCGCGGTCAGAACGTCATCCCAGGTGTGCGGCGGGTCGAGCCCATGCTTCTCGAACAAATCTTTGCGGTAGAAGAAGAGCTGCGAGTTGCCGACGTAAGGCAGCGCCAAGAGCCGGCCAGTGGCGTAGGGGTGGCGGCAGAGCGCGAGCGAAGGGGGCAGGAAGTCGGCGTCGGGCCCATCGAGCTTCTTTGTCTGATAGAGCGGCGCGAGGTCGCGCAGGCCGTTCATCTGTGCGAAGCGGGGGAACCAGGGGTCGTCGAGCATCACCAAGTCGTAGGTGGTGGTCGTGCCGCTGAACGCGATGAGCAGCTTTTCGAAGAGCGACGGATACGGGTACTCGACGATCTCGACCCGCACGCCGAATTGCCGCTCGTAGTCGCGCGCCGCTTGCTTGAGCCCTTCGGCCTCGACGCCGGCGTTCACCGCCAGCAGTACCGAGCGAGCCGCCGCTTCGTCCCGTCCGCAACCCGGCGCGAGTAATGCGGCCAGCAAAAGCGCCACGACAAGGGCAGCCACGAGCCAGCCGCCGCGACGCTGGGTGAGGGCTTCCAATTCGCACCTCCAGTTGTTTATAAACGCTATGACTTTAGGGGTTCGCCGCGCCTGACTCAAGGGGAGTCTCGCCGCCGGCCTCGAAGGAGCCGCTGATGACCCAGTTCGGCTTGAACGGCGCGACCACGCAGCCGCTCGACCAGGCGACCGAGATTCGTCTCGCCGGCGAAGCCGGCTTTGATCTCATTGAGTTCCGCGTCCCCAAGCTCGAAGCCTTTCTCCGCACTGGCAGCCTCCCCGAGCTGAAGGCGCTGCTCGAGGCCGCGCGCCTCGCGCCGCTCAGTATCAACGCCATCGAGCAAGTGAACACGCGGCCCGCCGATGGGACCGCGGCGCTCGAAGCAGAGTGCGAGCGAATGGTGGGCTGGGCCGAAGCGCTGCGCTGTCCCTATCTGGTCGTCGTGCCGGGTTTCCTCCGCGAGCCGCAGCCGTGGGAGGACATGGTGGCGCGGACGGTGGATGCTTTGGCGCCGCTGGCGGAGTGCGCCGGGGCGTGCGGCGTGCGCTTGGGGTTCGAGTTCCTGGGCTTCGCCAACTGCAGCGTCAACCGACTGGGGACGGCGCGGGAGATTGTGCGCCGCATCGGGAGCCAGTATGTTGGATTGGTCATCGACACTTTCCATTTCTATCTCGGTGGCGAGCCGGTGGAGCTCCTGCGCGAGCTCGAGCCTGGAGAACTGCTGGTCTTCCACGTGAACGACGCCGAAGCGCAGCCGCGCGCAACGCTGGCTGACCGTCACCGCTTGCTACCCGGACGCGGCGTCATTCCCTTGAAGGAAATGTGGAGCGCTTTGCGGCAGCGCAACCTCATCGGCCACGCCAGCCTGGAGCTTTTCCGCCCCGAATACTGGGAGCAGCCGCCGGAGCCGTTCCTGCGCGAGGCGCTCGCGTCGCTGCGCCAGACCTTCCCTTAGTCGCGCAATATGGGTCGCGTCAGGCAGGTCGGCCCGCCGCCGCCGTTGATGCCGAGCTCGCTGCCGGGCACGGCGCAGACGTCGAAGCCAGCCTCGCGCAGGCGCGCGTTGGTGCGCGGGTTCTCAGCGAAGGCCAGCAGGCGGCGCTCGCCGAGCGCAAGCACGTTGCAGGCCAGCGTCTCGCGCTCCGAAGGATCAGTCTCAATCAGCCGGAATCCGCGCTCCTGAAGGAGCTCAACAGTCTCGACCGCCAGCCAAGGCAAGTCCACCAGCGCCGTGCGCGCGTCGAGCAGGCTAAGGAGTGACATCAGGTGCAGGCAGGCCGCGGGCCCGGCGCTGTGTGGTAGCGGCGCGGTCAACACCGTCACACCCAGCGGCGCCAGCAGCGCGCGCAACTGCTCGATGCCCGCCGCGTTGGTGCGGTAGCCGCGACCCGCGAGCAGCGTCGCGGCGTCGAGCCAAACCAGATCGCCGGCCTCGACGCACCCGGGAGCGCGGATTTCGCCCAGCACGGGAACGCCAAGAGACGAATAGGCGCGCGCGTGCGCGGCGGGCTCGTCCATCCGGCAGGCCTTTCCCATCCGCAGCAGAATCGCGCCGCGATTGGTGAGGAACGACGGGTCGTGGACGTACACAGCGTCGAGCGAGAACTCTTCGCTCGGCTCGAGGCAGAGCACCTCGGCGCCAACGGCTTCGAGCTCGCGCCGCAAGACGTCGTGGTGCGCCTGAGCCGCGAGCGGGTCCGGCTCGCGTGCATAGCCGAGCTCGCGCCAGTGGCCGCGTCTCCCGAAGTCTCGGGACGCCTCCGCCCAGCCCGCCGCCTCGGGCGCGCAGACCAGCACCCGGCGCAGCGCGCCCACCATTGTGTGTCCGCCGAAGCCGCTCATGTATGCTCGCGGGGCAATTGCCAATTGCACCGCCCTAGGTTATCATCAGGCGCCTTTTGGAAGAGCTCCATGCTCGAAGCGCTGCGCACACGACTGCAGAATCGCCAGCCGGTTCTCCTCGACGGGCCCATGGGGAGCGAGCTGGTGCGCCGCGGCGTGCGCTGGCGCAAACACGGGCTGCTGACCGACGCGGACAAGGTCGAGCAACTTCACGCCGAGTATCTGTCAGCCGGGGCCGACGTCCTCCGTACCAATACCTTTCAGCTCAACCCGCGCATCTACCTCAACGTTTTCCGCAACCGCGAGCACATGCGCCACATCGGCGCGCCGTCGCTGGAGGGTCTGACGCCGAAGCTGCTCCGCACCAGCGTCGAGGTGGCGCGCCGCGCGCGCAGTAAGGCCGGAAAGGATGCGCAGGTCGCCGTCGCCGGCGTGCTTTCGCCACTCGAGCACTGCTTCCGGCCCGACCTGGCGCCGGCGGCCGAGGCCGCCCGCCGCGAGCACGAAGAGCAGGCGCGCGTCTTCGCCGAAGCCGGCGTGGACTTCCTGCTGCTCGAAAGCATGAACACGATAGCCGAAGCCAAGGCTGCGCTCGCCGCGGGCCGCGCTGCCGGCTTGCCGGTGTGGGTGAGTTTTCTGCTAGGGCCGGAAGGTGAGCTGCTGAGCCGCGAGCCGCTCGAGCGGGCGGTCAAGGAAGCCGAGCAAGGCGGAGCCGAAGCGGTGCTGGTGAACTGCGCACCGCCGCAGGATGTCACGCGCGCCGTGGGCAAGCTGGCGAAGCTGACCTCACTGCCCTTCGGCGGCTTCGCGCACCTGGGACGCTTCTCGCCGCCGAGCTGGAAGTTCGAGTTCTTCCCGCAGTTCGTCGAGTCGGAGAGCTGGCCGCCGAGCCGTTACACCGACGAGGCGCGCCGCTGGCGCGAGGCCGGAGCCACAATTCTGGGCGCTTGCTGCGGCGCGGCGCCTGACCACATCGCCGCCCTGCGCGGCTGGCTCGGGAGCAACGGAAGGAGCCGCGCCTGAATGAGCTACGATCCCATCCGCGACAAGCTGGAGCGGCGCGAGACCGTCATCCTCGACGGCGCCATCGGCACCGAAATCCTGCGGCGCAACGTCACCTGGGAGGACCACCAGCTCGCCAACCGCCCCGAGTTCGTGCGCGGCATCCACGAGGACTACATTCGCGCCGGCGCCAATGTGCTCAGCACCAACAGCTTTCAGCTCTGCCGTCGCGCGTTCTCGAACCACTTCCGCGACGACGCCCATCGCCACCACATCGGCGCCACCGACCTCGACACCCGCGCCGACAAGCTGCTGGCGGCTTCGGTCAAGCTGGCGCTCGAAGCCCGCGCGCGCGCCAAGGCATCGCATCCCGTGGCGGTGGCCGCGGCGGTGACGACGCTGGAGTGGTGCTTCCGGCCTGACCTTGCGCCCACCGCCGAGCAGGCACGGCAGGAATACCGAGAGATCTTCCAGGTGGTGAAGGACGCCGGCGCCGACCTGGTGCTGCTGGAAACGGTGAACAGCATCACCGAAGCCCGCGTGGGGCTCGAAGTGCTACGCGAGCTCGGCCTGCCCTGCTGGGTCGGGTTTGTGTGCGACGAGCAGGGCAAGCTCTTCACCGGTGAAACGCTCGCGCAGGCGGTGGGGACGCTCGAGCCGCTCGGGGTCGAGGCCATCCTGGTCAACTGCGCGCCGCCCGACGACATCACCGCCGGAATGAAGCAGCTGGCGCCGCACGCCCGCGTGCCCATCGGCGGCTACGCCCACATCGGCCGCTTCGACCCGCCGGAGTGGATGTTCACCGACGAGTATCCGCCCGTGCGCTACCGGGAAGTCGCCGCCGCCTGGAAGCAGATGGGCGCGCGCATCCTCGGCGGCTGCTGCGGCACCACGCCCGATCACATCGCTGCCCTGGGAGCGCTCCGTTAGTGCCGTTCCAACCATTTCCGGCCAATCTCGATGCACCCCGAAGCTTCAGGACCTGCCCGAGTTGGACCAGTTTCCTGGTTCCTCGTAGCTCGAAAAAGTTGGAACGGCACTAGCGGAGTTCCCGCTTGTTCTCCACAGCCGACGCCGCCTCTGCCGCTGATTCCGCCAAACGCGGGCGTCTGCTGAAAATCCTCGGAGTCGGATTCGGCGTCGCCGTCGCCATCGGCAACACCATCGCCGCGGGCATCGTGCGCGCGCCCGGCGAGATCGCCGCCTGGCTGCCGAGCGTGTGGCTCTTCCTGGGCGTGTGGATCGCAGGCGCTGTTTACGCCCTGCTGGGCTCGAACGCGCTGGCGGAGCTGGGCACGATGATCCCGCGCTCCGGCGGCCAGTACCAGTTCGCGCGCCGCGCGCTGGGCAACTACGCTGGCTTCGTCGTCGGCTGGAGCGACTGGCTTTCCAACTGCGGCACCACCGCCACGGTCGCTTTCGTGATTGGCGAGTACATGGAGGTGCTGCTGCCGGCGCTCGCAGGCGAGCGCCTTCGAATCGCGGTCAGCATCGCTGTGCTTTTTGCACTGGTGCAGTGGCGCGGGCTGCGCTGGGGAAGTGCCACACAGAATCTCACCAGCTTGCTCAAAGGAGTGGGGTTCGTCTTGCTCGTCGCCGCCTGCTTCGCGCTCGGCAGAAGCGCCGGCGGGCAGGCGGCCACAGCTCCACCCGCGGCGACCGTCTCGCTCTTCGTCGGCATCGTGCTGGCGCTGCAAGCGGTCAACTACACCTACGACGGCTGGAGCGGGCCCATCTACTTCAGCGAAGAAGTGCGTGAGCCCGGCCGCGACATCCCGCGTTCGCTCTTCGCCGGCTGCCTCGCCATTCTCGGAATCTATTTGCTGCTCAACGCGGCGCTGGTCTACATCCTGCCGCTGTCGGAAATCGCCGGGAACAATTTCGCGCTGGGGCTCGCGGCCACCCGAGCCTTCGGCCCCTACGGCGACACGATCGTGCGCTCACTGATGGTGTTGTCCATGCTGGCGGGGATCAACGCCTATCATCTCATGGCGACGCGAGTGCTCTTTGCGGTGAGTCGCGACGGCCTCTTCACTCACTACGCGGCGCGGGTCAATCCGGGCGGGACGCCGGCGGTGGCGCTGTGGGCCAGTGCCGGCGTGGCGGTCCTCTTCATCCTAGGGCTCGATACGTTTCACAAGCTGATTGCGGTGATGTCCTTTTTCTTCGTGGTCAACTACACGCTCTCGCTCACCTCGCTTTTCGTCTTGCGCTGGCGCGAGCCGCAGGCGCCGCGACCCTACCGCGCCTGGGGACATCCGTGGACCACGGGAGCGGCGCTGCTGGCCTCGGTGGCGTTCCTGGCGGGAGCCGTGGCGAGCGACACGGAAAACAGCGTGTGGACGCTGGTGCTGCTGGCGGCCAGCTACCCGATCTATCGCCTCACGCGGCGGCTCGCCGGCCCGGCTACTTCGTAATCCGCTCGGCGACCGTCTTCGCTTGCAGGAAGAGCAGCAGGTAGTCCTTCCCGCCGGTCTTCGAATCCGTCCCCGACATGTTGAAGCCGCCGAAGGGGTGCACGCCCACGAGCGCGCCGGTGCACTTGCGATTGAAGTAGAGGTTGCCGACGTGGAATTCCTCCGCGGCGCGGCGGAGCTTTTCCGGGTTGCGCGAGTAGACCGCGCCCGTCAGCCCGTACTCGGAGTCGTTGGCGATCTGGAGCGCGTGGTCGAAGTCGCGCGCGCGGATCACCGCCAGCACCGGCCCGAAAATTTCCTCCTGCGCCAGGCGCGCCTTGGGGTCAACGTCGGCGATCACCGTCGGCGCCACGAAAAATCCCTTCTCGCCCACGCGCCCGCCGCCCGTCACCAGCCTGCCTTCCTTCTTGCCGATCTCGATGTACTCCAGGATGGACTTCATCGCCGACTCGTTGATGACCGGCCCCATGTAGTTCCCGGGGTCGTCGGCCGCGCCGACCTTCATCGCCTCCACGCGCTGGCGCAGCTTCTCGACGAAGGCGTCGTACACCTTCGCGCTCACGATGGCGCGCGAGCACGCCGAGCACTTCTGTCCCTGGTAGCCGAAAGCGGAAACCGCCACGCCCTCGACCGCGGCGTCCACGTCCGCCTCATCGTCCACCACGATGGCATCCTTCCCGCCCATCTCCAGCACCGTGCGCTTGATCCAGATCTGTCCCGGCTGCGTCTTCCCCGCCTGCTCGCTGATGCGCAGCCCGGCGTCCTTCGAGCCGGTGAAGGCGATGTAGCGCGCCTTCGGGTGCCGCACCAGCGCGTCGCCCGCGCTGCCGCCCGGCCCGGTGAAGAAGTTCACCACGCCGTCGGGCACGCCGGCTTCGCGCAACACTTCGAAGAACTTGTAGGCCACCGCCGGCGAGTCGCTCGACGGCTTCAGCACCACTGTGTTCCCGGTCACAATCGAAGCCAGCGTCATCCCCGCCATGATGGCCGCCGGGAAGTTCCACGGTGGAATCACCACGCCCACCCCCAGCGGGATGTACACCAGAAAATTCTTTTCACCCGCGATGGGTGTCAGTGGCTGTGGGCCCGCCAGCCGCAGCATCTCGCGGCCGTAGAACTCGCAGAAGTCAATCGTCTCCGCCACGTCGCCGTCGGCTTCCGGCCAGGTCTTGCCCACTTCGAACGTCACCCAGGCTGAGAATTCAAACTTGCGCCGACGCAGAATGTCGGCGGCGCGGAACAGGCACTCTACCCGTTCTGCGGCCGGCACGCGCTTCCAGCTCGCGAAGGCCTTGCTGGCTGCCTCGACGGCGCGGTCGGCCAGCTCCGGCGTCGCCTTCTGGAACACGCCCACCACACGGCTGGGATCGGAGGGATCGAGCGAGCGGATCTTGTCGGGCGTTGTGATCTTCTCGCCGCCGATGATGAGCGGGTATTCCCGCCCGAACTCGCTCCGCACTTTCGCCAGCGCTTCTTCCATCGCCTGGCGGTTCTTGGGCTGGGAAAAATCCGTGAAGGCTTCGTTCTTGAATTCGCCCCGTCCGAGTCGGGTAGCGGTAGTGGTTGCCATGATGGGATTACCTCCGGATAAGTTCACCACTATTCTACTGTGAAGGCGCAAGAAGCGGCAAGCAAGACTGGCTGAGACCAGCGGCGGGTCTACCGGGGTGCTTCCGCCAGCCGGTTGTATTTCCTTAACACCGCCCGCAGCCGCTCGTGCGGCAGCGCGATCACTTTGTGATTGTCCACCCCGGTCATGGTTTCCGCCGCCACCAGCGCATTGATGATGGCCTCCTCGGTCGCCTGCACCGTGGCCTCGAAGAGCGGGTTCAGGCGCTCGTTGGAAAGCATCTTCAGCTCCGCCACTTCGGCCGCCGTCTCCGCGCTGCCGTTCGCCGTTGAGAAAGCGATAAAGATGTCGCCCGACCCGTTGCCGGCGATGCTCCCATTCCGCGCCAGGCCCAGTGCCGCCCGCCGCGCCAGGCGCTTCAACTGGTGGGGTAAGACCGGCGCGTCAGTGGCGACGACGATGATGATGGACCCGGTTTCGCGCGAGTACACCAGTTCGTCGAGGATTTCCGGTCCCACCGGCGCGCCCGCCACGCGCAGTTGCCGCCGCAGCCCGTAATTGCACTGCACCAGCACGCCCACCGTGTAGCCGCCCGCCTTCTCCGGCAGCCGCCGCGAGGCCGTCCCGATGCCGCCTTTGAACTCGTGGCAGACCATTCCCGTCCCGCCGCCGACGTTGCCTTCCGCCATCGCCCCTGACCGCGCCGAGTCCAGCGCTTCGAAGACATGCCGCTCCTTCACGTAAAAGCCGTTGATGTCGTTCAAGTATCCGTCCCAGGTTTCCGCCACCACCGGCAGCGACCACGGCTGCGCCGTCGGCCCCTGCCGCAGTTGCCAGGTGATGACGGCGTCGCGCACCACGCCCACGCTGTGGGTGTTGGTGATCATCACCGGGCCTTCGAGCCAGCCCGATTCTTCCACCCACGTCGTGCCTGTCATCTCGCCGTTGCCGTTGAGCGAAAACCACCCCGCGAAAACCGGCTGCGTGGAGCCGCGGCCTCGCGGAAGAATTGCCGTCACGCCCGTCCGCACCGGGCCTTCGCCTGCGCGCAGCGGCCCCGTGCCGGAAATGATCGTGCTGTGGCCGACCTCCACGCCGACGACGTCGGTGATGGCGTTCAGCAGGCCCGGCGTGCCCTCAAAAGGAACTCCGAGGCCGCGGGCCCGAATCGGGCGCGCGCGAGGTTTGGCGGCGACAGATTGTGCTTGGGCGAGGGCAAAGGGAGGAAGCAGGAGGCAGGGGAGCAACGAGGCAAAGAAAATACTTGCTCGCCTAGTCTGCATGGCTCTTCTCCAAGTCCGCCAGCGCT
>Ga0209640_10001847_pt1 | contig 18262 bp, 12 predicted proteins | sample RifCSP10_1_FD_184018 | JGI IMG/M metagenome (GOLD analysis project Ga0209640, IMG submission 184018) | Soil microbial communities from Rifle, Colorado - Rifle CSP2_sed 10_1 (SPAdes) (version 2) | ecosystem: Environmental > Terrestrial > Deep subsurface > Rock core/Sediment | place: Rifle... | reverse complement strand
CGGGCGCGTCGAGGCCTACAGCGAGGGTACGGGTCGAGGGAGCGCGTTCGTGGTCCGGCTGCCGCGGGCTGCGGCACCGCGTCGCCGCGATCGCGAGCACGAGCATCGACCGGCGAGGCTCCGCACTTATCGAATTCTCGTGGTCGAGGACAATGCCGATGCGCGCGACTCGCTGCGCATGGTGTTGGAAAGCGCCGGCCACCAAGTGTACGAGGCAGGGGACGGCGAGAGTGGAGTCGAGCGCGCGCTCGAGCTTAAACCGCATGTCGCGCTCGTCGACATCGGGTTGCCGGGGATCGACGGTTGGGAAGTCGCGCGGCGCATCAGAGCCGTCGATTCCGCGATCCGTCTCGTTGCGCTCACGGGTTACGGCCGCGACGAGGATCGAATCCGCTCGAACGCGGCCGGGTTCGATGCGCACCTCGTCAAGCCCATCGTGATAGACCGCCTGAAAGAGGTGATCGACGGGCTGGTTGCGCGAGCGCCGGCCGCCGTGGATGCGTAGCTCAGCCCATATGTAGCTTCGTGAGCAGTGCGCATCGATTTCTTATGTGGCTCGAAAGGCGCGAGGCGTTTCTTCGGCAAGCTTGGCAACGGCCAGCGCGGCGATCGGGTTGAGCCCCGTCCCACCGCCGTCGACGTATTCGATGATCTCCGCCCGCATCTCGGGCGTCCAGAAACGCCGCAAGTGGTCGGCGACGCTCGCGGTCGCCTTGGCTTGGTCGGCGCCGTACTCGAAGTTCGCGGCGATCTGATTCGCCATGCGAATCAGCTTGTTGACGTTCATGCGCGCACTGCTCAGTCGACGGTTTGCTCGGCTCCCGTGCGGGCGCGGCGCAGCAGATCGATCTGCTCTTCCGTGAACTCTTCGAAGTTGCGCTGCCACTCCGACATTTTCGTGACCTTGTGCGCCTGCACCGCGGTTACCTTGTACTCGGGACAGTTGGTCGCCCAATCGGAATTATCCGTCGTGACGACGTTGGCGCCCGACTCGGGATGGTGGAAGGTCGTGTAGACGACGCCGGGCGTCACGCGTTCCGTGATCACGGCGCGCAACACGGTCTCGCCGGCGCGGCTTTGCAGGCCCACCCAGTCGCCGGCTTCGATGCCGCGCTGCTCGGCGTCGTGCGGGTGGATCTCGAGCACGTCCTCGTCGTGCCACTTGAGATTCTCCGTGCGCCGCGTCTGGGCGCCGACGTTGTACTGGCTCAGGATGCGTCCCGTGGTCAAGAGCAACGGATACTTGCGCGACGTGCGCTCGTCGGTCGGAACATATGGCGTCACGCGGAACAGGCCTTTGCCGCGCACGAACTCCTCAACGTGCATCGTCGGCGTGCCCGCTTGCGCCTTGTCGTTGCACGGCCATTGAATGCTGCCGAGCTCGTCGAGCTTGGCGTAGCTCACGCCCGTGAACGTCGGCGTGAGGCGCGCAATCTCGTCCATGATCTCGCGCGGGTGGCTGTAATTCATCGGGTAGCCGAGCGCGTTCGCAAGACCCTGCGTAGCCTGCCAATCCTCGAGCCCCGCGAGCGGTTCCATGACTTTGCGTACCGGCGAAATTCGGCGCTCGGCGTTCGTGAACGTGCCGTTCTTCTCGAGGAACGAGGACCCGGGGAAGAACACGTGCGCGAATTTGGCGGTCTCGTTCAAGAACAGATCCTGCACGATCATGCATTCGAGCGACGACAGCGCATGCGTCACGTGCTGCGTGTCGGGGTCCGACTGCGCGACGTCCTCGCCTTGGACGTATAGCCCCTTGAACTCGCCCGCGACGGCTGCGTCGAACATGTTGGGAATGCGCAAGCCGGGATCGGCGCCGATCTCAACTCCCCACTCTTTATCGAACATCTCCCGCACCTTGGGATCGGACACGTGCCGATAGCCCGGGAGCTCGTGGGGGAACGAGCCCATATCGCACGAGCCTTGCACGTTGTTCTGGCCACGCAGCGGGTTCACGCCGACGCCTTCACGGCCCAAGTTGCCGGTCGCCATGGCGAGGTTCGCGATGCCCATGACCGTCGTCGAGCCCTGGCTGTGCTCGGACACGCCGAGGCCGTAGTAGATCGCCCCATTCGGCACCGACGCATAAAGACGCGCCGCGGCACGCACCGTCTCGGCCGGGACGCCGGTCTCCTCCTCGATGGCCTCGGGCGAGTTGCGCTCGTCGAGAATGAACTTGCGCCAGTCCTCATAGGCATCGAGATCGCAACGCTGCTCGATGAATTCCTTGGCCTCGAGTCCTTCCGCGACCACGACGTGCGAGATCGCGTTGATGATCGCGACGTTGGTTCCGGGCTTGAGCGGCAAATGATAGTCGGCTTCGACGTGCGCCGAGCGCACGAGATCGATCGCGCGCGGATCGATGACGATGAGCTTCGCGCCCTCACGCAGCCGACGCTTCATTTGCGACGCGAACACGGGATGCGCGTCCGTCGGATTCGCACCCATAACCACGATGACGTCGGCCTTCATGACGGAATCGAAGTTCTGCGTGCCGGCCGACTCGCCGAGCGTCGCCTTGAGGCCGTAGCCTGTAGGCGAATGACAGACTCGTGCGCAGGTATCGACGTTGTTGTTGCCGAACGCCGCGCGCACGAGCTTCTGCACGAGGTAGGTTTCCTCGTTCGTGCAACGCGACGAAGTGATGCCCCCGATGGCGTCGCGGCCGTATTTCTCTTGGATGCCCCTTAGCTTGCGCGCCGCAAAGGTAAAGGCTTCGTCCCAGGTGACCTCGCACCACGGCTCGTGAATCGTCTCGCGAATCATCGGCGTCTTGATGCGGTCCTTGTGCGTCGCATAGCCGAAAGCGAACCGGCCCTTGACGCAGGAGTGGCCGTGATTGGCGTGGCCGTCCTTGTTCGGCATCATCTTGACCACTTCTTGGCCTTTCATCTCGGCGCGGAACGAGCAGCCGACGCCGCAATAGGCGCAAGTGGTGATGACGTAGTGCTCCGGCGTGCCTTTTTCGATCAGGGTATTCTCAGTCAGCGTCGCCGTGGGGCAGGCCTGCACGCAGGCACCGCAAGACACGCACTCGGAGTCAAGGAACGGTTGATCTTGGCTCGCGGCGACTTTCGACGCGAACCCGCGCCCGTCGATCGTGAGGGCATAGGTGCCCTGCACGTCTTCGCAGGCGCGCACGCAACGCGAGCACACGATGCACTTCGTCGGATCGAACGTGAAATAAGGATTGCTCTTGTCTTTCTCGGCGTCGAAGTGGTTGGCGCCGTCGTAGCCGTAGCGCACTTCGCGCAGGCCCACGGCGCCCGCCATGTCTTGCAGCTCGCAGTCGCCGTTGGTGGGACACGTCAGGCAATCCAGCGGATGGTCGGAGATGTAAAGCTCCATGACGTTCCGCCTTATGTCGGCGAGCCTCGGGCTCTGCGTTCTGACCTTCATGCCGTCGCGGACCTCGGTCGTGCACGACGCAGGCAGGCCTTTCGCGCCTTCGATCTCGACCAAGCACAATCGGCACGAGCCGAAAGCCGCGAGACTGTCCGTCGCGCAGAGCTTGGGAATGTTGATGCCGGCCACCGCGGCCGCGCGCAGCACCGAAGTGCCTTCGGCAACGGTCACCTCTTCGCCATCGACTGTGAGCTTGACCTCGCGATTCGAGGCGCTCACCGGAGTGCCGAAATCGTCGGCGCGCTGATAGGGCTTGAAATCTGTGCTCATCGCAACTCTCCAACCGGCGCCATTCTAGCGGACGCGCCGAGGTCCTCGGGAAAATGATTCAGGACGCTCAGAACGGGGAACGGAGCCATCCCGCCGAGCGCGCACAACGAGCCGCTGACCATTGTGTCGCACAAATCGCGCAATAGATCCAGGTTCTCCTTCTCTTTGACACCCGAGCGGATTCTGTCAATGACCTCGACGCCGCGTACGGCGCCGACGCGGCACGGAGTGCACTTGCCGCAAGATTCGACGGCGCAAAACTCCATCGCGAACCGTGCCTGCTCGCCCATGTCGACGGTATCATCGAAAGCGACGAGCCCGCCGTGTCCGATCATTGCGCCGATGGCGGCGAACGCCTCGTAATCGAGCGGCGTCGCAAACTGCGACGGGTGAACGTACGCGCCGAGCGGACCGCCGGCCTGGACGGCGCGGATCGGGCGCCCCGTCGCGCTGCCGCCGCCGAATTCGTACAACAAATCGTGCAAGGTCCGGCCGAAGGGGATCTCGACGAGGCCGCCGCGCTTGATGTTGCCCGCGAGCTGCACCGTCAAGGTGCCGCGCGAGCGACCGGAGCCGAAGCTCTTGTAGTGGTCGGCGCCTTTGTCGAGGATGATCGGCACCGTCGCGAGCGAAATTACATTGTTGACGATCGTCGGCCGGCCGAACAAACCCTTGACGGCCGGCAGCGGCGGACGAAATCGAATCATGCCGCGCTTGCCTTCGAGACTCTCGAGCAGCGACGTCTCCTCGCCGCAGATATAGGCGCCGGCCGCTTCGCGCACGTCGAGGTCGAAAGCGCGGCCGCCGCCCGCGACGTTGTTGCCGAGGTAGCCGCCCGCCCGCGCCGCCTCGATCGCAGCTTGCAGCGTGCGGATCGCCTGCGGGTATTCGCAGCGCACGTAGACGTAGCCTTGTGTCGCACCGACGGCGAGCCCTGCGATCGTCATGCCTTCGATGAGCACGAACGGATCGGATTCCATGATCATGCGATCCGCGAAGGTGCCGGAATCTCCCTCGTCGGCATTGCAAACGACGTATTTTTGGTCGGCGGCCGTCGCGAGCACGGTTTTCCATTTGATGCCCGTGGGGAACGCTGCGCCGCCGCGGCCGCGCAGGCCAGCGTCCGTCACTTGGGCGACGATTGCCTCGCCCGTCATGGCAGCGGCGTTGGCGAGCCCGCGGTAACCGCCGTGCGCGATGTAGTCTTCGAGCGACAGCGGATCGGCGACGCCGACGCGCGCGAACGTGAGCCGCGTCTGCGCCGCGAGGTAGGGTATCGAATCGGTCGGCCCATGGAACGCGCCGTGCCGGCCGCCGCTCAAGAATCCCGCGTCGAAGAGCCCCGGCACGTCGCGCGCTCCGATCGGGCCGTAAGCGAGCCGGCGGCCGCCGACCTCGACCTCTACGAGCGGCTCGAGCCAATACAAACCGCGCGAGCCGTTGCGTACGATCTCGATGCGCTCGCCGCGGCCCTCCGCCTCGCGCAGCATCGCGTCGGCGACGGCGTCGGCGCCGAGCGACCTCGCCGCGGTGTCGCTCGGCACAAATACCCTCTTGGCGGCCCCTGCGGCCTCGTCTGTGGGAGCGGCGTCTCGCCGCGATTCCTTACCCCGCGCTCCGAGCAACTCGTCGAACCGCTCCGCCGTAACGCGGCCATAAACCGTCTCGTCGATCATGATCGCCGGCGAGCAGGCGCAATTGCCGAGGCAGTAGACCGGCTCCAGGGTGTAGCGGCCGTCCGTCGTGGTCTCGTGAAAATCGACGGCGAGCTTCGCGCGGGCGTGCTGCTCGAGCAGACGCGCACCCATGGCCTGGCAGGATTCGGCGCGGCATAAATACAAGGTGTGGCGGCCCCGCGGCGAGGTGCGGAAAAAATGGTAGAACGTGACGACGCCGTGCACCTCGGCACGCGACAGATTCAGCACGCGCGCGACGACGGGCAAGGCCTGAGCCGGGACATAACCGAATGTGTCCTGGATCGCGTGCAGGACCGGCAGCAGCGCGCCGGGCATCTTGGCCCGGTCTTCCGCCAGTTTCTCGACGGTCGCAAGCTCGCCGGCCGTTAATGCGTCCTTCGACGGCTGAGAAGTCATTCCATGGTCTTCCACAGAGAGCCGAGCTTTCTAGTATACCCGGGGGTATCCGCCGGCGGGACCGCCGAATTACCTTAAGGTGCCCCCTTGTCGGGGTTCGCGAAGAGGTCCGAATCGTCCTCGCCGGCTCTGGGGTGCAAGCATTCGAAGTCCTTCTCAATGCCGCGCGTCGAAATTTCGGTAAGCTCCGACTTGGAGACGCGCAGTCGCAAGGTATTGCCGCGAATTCTGAGCTTCATGATGACCGACGATTCACCGCTGACACGAGCATTTTAGCGGCCGCGAGGCACGCAGCGCGCAGCCGTTCTAAAGTGAGAGTCTAACTAGGTGATTCATAAGCCTTTGTCATATAATGCCGCCGCACCGCGGGGTCTCATGCGCACCCGACCCTCGGCAACGCACTTGGGGTAAGTGGGATCGTTGGGGATTCTTTATGAGCGAGCCAATCGGCATCAGTGGATTCGCGGTCTATGTGCCGCCCTACCGCATTGATCTCAAAGCCTGGTGCGATTGGACGAGCTCTCCCTGGGACAAGACTCAAGCCGTCGTCGGCCGTAGCTTCCGGATGCGCGGGCCGGCGCAAAGCGTATACACGATCGCGGCGACGGCGGTCCTGAAGCTCATGGAGCGTTATGACGTCGATCCCACGCGCGTCGGCTTCCTCGGTTTGGGAACCGAGTCGAGCACGGACAACTCCGCCGGCGCCGTCATCATCAAAGGCATGCTCGACGACGCGCTCAAAGCCAAGGGCCGGCCGCCACTCTCCCGCAACTGCGAAGTGCCCGAGGTCAAGCATGCCTGCTTGGGCGGTGTGTATGCGATGAAGCATGCGTTACGCTACCTCGCGCTCGAGGATGCCGACCGTTGCGGGATCGTCGTCAGCGCCGACATCGCGGAATACGCGCGCGGCAGCTCCGGGGAGCCGACGCAGGGAGCCGGCGCCGTGGCGATGTTGCTCGAGCGCAACCCCAAGATGCTCGAAGTCGACCTCAAGAACATCGGCAGCGCTTCGTCGTACCGTGCCGTCGACTTCCGCAAGCCGGTGCTCCGCAACATCATTCGCGGCAAGCTCAACTGTCACTTCCAGGATCTTCCGGTTTTCAACGGCAAATACTCGACGACCTGCTATCTCGACGAGACGCTGCACGCGCTCGGCGACATGATGCGGCGCATGGGCAAAGAGCCGGCTGCCTATTACCGCGAGCTGGCGGCGACGTTCATGCATCGTCCCTACCACCGCATGCCGGAAACGTCGTTCGCCATGAGCTACTTGTTTGCGCTGGGCCGCGACGGCAGTCAGGGCCGAGCGATCCTCGACGGACACTGTAAGCGCATCGGCATGAACGTATCCGAGGTCATCGAAGAGATGAAGTCGACGCCCGACATCCTCGAGCTCGTCAAGAACGGCAGAATCGACGAGGACGCTTACCCGTTGAGCGTCGAATTGCTGCGCGAGTTCCGCTCGAGCGCCGAGTTCGCGACGTTGGTCGCCGCAAAAATGTCGCTCGGCTCGGAAATCATGAAAGAGATCGGCAACGTCTATTGCGCGGCGCTTCCCGCGTGGATCGCAGCCGGCATGGAGGACGCGTGCGCTCGCGGCCTCCCCCTCGCAGGCGGCAAAATGCTCGCTGTCGGCTACGGCAGCGGCGACGCCGCGGAGGCGATTCCGATGTCGGTCGTCTCGGGCTGGGAACGCGCCGCGGCCAAGATCGGCTTCGCGGCGGCGCTCGCGACGTATCAGGACTTGTCACGCGCCCAGTACGAATCGCTGCACGATACCGGCGATGCGCCGGGGCTGCGCCACCCCGACGAGGGCTTCGTCATCGAGTCGATCGGCACGAGCACGAATCCCAACTTGAGCGACGAAGGGATCGAGTACTACCGCTTACTGAGCTGAGGCACTCACTGCAAGCGGCTCGTCTGCGCCTCGAGCTCCGCAATGAGGTCGTCGATCGTCCCGGCGCGAGATGCGACGGCGTCACGCGCGTAGCGCACGGCCCTGGGCGCTCAGAGCGCCCAGGGCATGATAACGATCAGAAGCCGATCGACAGGCCGAGGTAGGCGCGGCGACCAAAGGTATCGTAATCAGCGCTGGTGGACCCGAGCGCGTTGTTCGCCGTGGTCGCTCCGACGACCTCCGGGTCTTCGTTCGTCAGATTGTCGATACCGGCCCGCAACGAATATCTCTCCCCAAACGTCCAATTGGCGAATAGGTCGTACTGGTCGTGCGCGTTCACGCCGAAGACGGTCGCCGCGGAGTCCGGTTGCGGGTCCAACGACGGCAAGTGCTGCCAGCGCAGACCGAGCGACCACGACGGGCCGTCATACCGCAGCGTGGTGAGAGTCCGGTAGTCGAACGACGAATTGAATACCGTTCCCGTGTAGTCGACGGGAATGGCCCCCGGGAACGCCGATTCCGAGTACTCGTCGAGGATGCTTGCGCGCATGCTTAAGTTCAACCCGCCCGCACCGACGTCGAAGTCCCAATCCAACTGGACGTCGACGCCGCTCGCGGTGATGCCGCCCAGGTTGATGAACCGGGCATCGAACGTGCGCGCGGCGCCCGTGGCCCCCTGCTGCGGAGTCGGGGCACCGGGGATGTACTCACGGTTGATGAGGTCGCAATACGGATTGCCGGCGGCGAGCTCCGCGCCGGTGTACGTACCGGGCGCGGATGCGATCAGAGAATTGAACGTGGGATCCATGCACTGCGCGTAGATCGTGGCAAACGCCGGCGTGTCGATCGCGTCCTTCAAGTCTATGTCGAACCAATCGACCGCGAGTGTCAGTCGATCGAAAGAGAGCACCACGCCGAAGGTGTACGTCTCCGCTTGCTCGGAAAGTAGCCCCGGGTTACCTTCCTGGACGCCGATCGAGAGCGGAAAGTTGAACGTCGCGCCGAAGACGTTGAACATCCAATTGTCCGCGCTCGGCTGTCCCGGCACATAGAGCGCCGGCGGGGCCCCGTCCCGCACCATGAGCTCCTGGCAGAGCGTCTGGAGGTTGAACCGGTTGGGATTCCCCGGAACGTTGCCCCAGGGGGGCGACTGCGGCCAAGAGCCGCAAGCGTCCTGCGCGCTGAACTCGAGGCTGCTCCCCCCCTTCGGAGTGAACAGCTCCGTGACGTTCGGCGCGCGATTGGCGAGCTGCCTGCCGCCTCGGAACTTGAGCCGGTCGTTCACGGTCCAGTCGAATGTAGCCTTGTAGGTCTCGACGTGGCCGACCGTGTTGTAATCGGAAAAGCGCACGCCCGGATCGATCTCGAACAATTGAACGAATTTCTTGTCCCTGACCAATGGGATGGCCAACTCGCCATAGATCTCCGTGACATCCGTATTGCCGTCGACGCTGACGGGCAGGATGATGTTCTGAATCACGTTCGGGAAGTCTTGGTTCGCGTTGAAGCCCGAGTCTGGGTCAAACGCGAAGTCCTCTTCCCGATAGGCCGCGCCAACGGCGAACAGCAGCTCGCCGGCCCACATATCCGCGAGCGCGCCCGACACGTTTCCTTCGACGACTTCCTGGGTCAGCGTGGTAATGTTATTCATCCTCAAGACCACGTAGTCGGAGCAGTCCTTCGAAACCGACGGCGTGTCGTCGACGCTGCCGTCAGGATTGAAGATCGGCAAGCCGGACGTGCAATGGCCCGTGACCGCGAGCGGGAAAAAGCCGGGCAGCGACGATATGTCGAAGTTCTCGCCATACTGGTCGGCGTTGAACAGGTTCTGGATTCTCGGGAGGTACGGGAACCCTTCCGGCTGTCGGGAATTGACGGAGGTCTTGCCGTGCGAGGCGAACACTTCCCAAGACCAGTCGCGCCCGCCGACGGCGGCATCGCCCCTCAAGCCCCCGATGACCTGGTAGACGTTGGTAGTGGTCTCGGTGCGGAAATTATCCAGATAATCCAGGCCGCCCACGTACGTCCACGGCGAGTCGGGAACCGGACGCGAGTTCAGGAGGTCCGCTAGCGCGGCGGGAACCGGGTGCTGCGCCGTCCCGAAAGGCGCCTGTCCAAAGGTCGGCGAATCCGGATCGTCGTATTGCGGATCGTAGGGAACCGTGGGTGACCAGACGTTGAAGACCCCGGACCTGAACCCTTGTGCCGAAGCGAAGGTTTCGGAGAACCGCACGTCGGTGAACACTTCGATGCCGTCCGCGAGGTCGTAACGACCGGCACCAAAAATGGCATAGCGCTCGAGCGGTAGCTGCAAGAAATTGTTTTCGCGATCGATAAAGCCAAGCGACTGCTGCCCAAGTGCGTTCGGCGGATTGAGCTTGAAGGCGGTATCGCCATCGCCGCCGAGCGGTCCCGTATACGGATAGGCAGGGTTCAGCGCATCGTTGGCATTGAAGAGATTGCCGTTCTGGTCGATGATGTAGTTGGTGCCGGGCGGCAGAAAACCGGCTCCCAGGGGACCTGCAGGCACAAACTGCGACAAGTTCGCGCTGCCGATCCCGCCTGCGTTCGTCCCAGGGTCGTCCCAGCCCGCCACGACCCAGTCTCGGTCCCTTCCATAGATGATCTCGCGCCGGCTGTAATCGGCCCCGACCATGACGTTGCCGCGACCGTCGCTGATGTCGGCGCCGAAAAGGGCATTGAACGAAGTCTCCTCGCCGTCGCCTTCCTCGGTCACGCCGTACTGGGCGCTGACATCCAGGCCTTCGAAATCTCTCTTGAGAATGAAATTGACGACGCCGGCGATGGCATCGGCGCCATAGACCGCTGCCGCGCCGCCCGTGATGATCTCGACCCTGTCGATGGCCGCCGCAGGGATCGTGTTGACGTCGACGACGAGCAAGCCGTTCACGGGCTGCACGCGCCGGCCGTCCATGAGCACGAGGGTACGGTTCAAGCCGATGCCGCGCAGGTCGATCGTCGCCGCGCCGGGTGCCGCGGTCGCCTGGGGAAACGGCGTATTGGCCGGGCTGAGCTGAGACTGCGTGCCCGCTGTGTTGAACTGCGGCAGTTGGTTCAGTGCCGCCTCGATGCCGATATTCGCCCGTTCTTGAAAGGTCTCCGCGTTGACCGTCACAATCGGGCTCTGCGACGTGTAGTCGCGGCGGATGATGCGCGAGCCGGTGACGGTTATTTCCTCGGGAACTGTCTCGTTCTGACCGAAAACCTTGGTTTCTGTAGTGAAACCAAGCGCGAGCACAGCAGCCTGCAACAGTATTGCCTTACGGCCAATGTGGGACATGTGCATGAGAGCGCCCTCCAGGCAATCTTATGGTTATGAGGACCGACTATTAATAGGCCTGATCTTGCACCAAATCAACCCGGCCGCGCAGGGGTTTCTCGCTGACATCATGCTCACTACCAACCGGCCGGCATGCGTCGAGCCGTGACACGCCGAATTTTGTCGCACACCTCAACGAAGCGGGCATTGATCCGGGAACACCTGCTACAGTGCGAGTTATGAGCAAGCTCCTGCAGCGACAAAGCCGCGCTCGAGCGCATCCGCCGCATTAGGCAAACCTAGCTCGACCGCGATTTCACGCTCGTCTGCCACGATCTTTCCGAGATCGCGACGTCCTTTCTTGGTGCCGATCGCGCTGCGCAGGCCGACGAGCGGCTGCGATGAGCCGCACCGAGGGCAGTCGGCGGCCGTGCGTAGGCGTCAGCGCCGAGCTTTTCTGGTCGACAGGCCGAGAATGAGAGGCGCGCACCTGCGCGCAGACGAAACCCACCCTTGGCGCCGTCGAGCCAGCGCCACGCGGTGGCAGGCGCAGAGAATTCACACGGGCAGCTCCCACTGCGGCGGCGCGCGGGGCGCGAACGGCGTCTGTGCGTCGGGCTCGCCGCGATCAAGGCGCTCGAGAATCCGCCCGATGACCACCGCATCCTCGATGCTCGCGGTCACTTAGAGCCTCCCGCCGCAGCGAGCGCAGGTCTGGATGTCGATCGCGAACACGCGCTTCAAGCGTTGCATCCACGTCAGGGCTGCCCGTGGCTTCGGCCAACGATTGAGCAACCATCGCCAGAACCTTTAGCTCGCCGAGCTTGTGGCGAAGACGAACGAGCGGTTCGCTTCCAACGTGGCCCCTTCCAGCTCTCCGTCGACTCCCGGTAGCCTTCCTCGATGGCCAGGAAATGCTTGCGCCCCTGCGCGTCGCAGCCGATTACGACCAGCAGGCACCGCCGCTCATCCGCGCGCACGTTCAAATAGATCCCGTCCGCCCACAGATACACGAACTCGTGCCCGCGCCAGTCTTTCTGCCGCCAGTCGGCGTACTCCATCTCCCAGGACTGCTTGAGCCGCGCGATCGTCGCCGGCGACAAGCCCTTCACCGACTCGCCGAACAGCGCTTTGAGCGCCTCGTCGAAACCGTTCGTCGACACCCCCTTCAAGTACAGCCACGGAATCACCGCCTCGAGCCGCCGCGTCTTCTTCAGGTACGGCGGCAAAAGCTCAGAGTGAAACACCCGGCCTTCGCCCGCTCGGTCCCGGGTCTTCGGCGTCTGCACCTTCACAGCCCCGATACCGGTGAGAATCTCCCGCTCAGGCTGGTAGCCGTTGCGCACCACGGCTCGGCGACCTTGTCCGTCTCGCTCCGTCGCGTGCTCGTCCAAAAACATCTTCAGCTCCGCTTCAACCGCTTGCCGAATGATCCGTTGCGCGCCATCGCGCACCAGATCGCTGAGCTCGTCTCGAAAGGCTGGATCACAAAAAGAAACAATCGTATCGTTGCCCATGGGTGGCGCATCTCCTCTATTGCTGAAACACAGGTCCTCGTAAAACCCAATTTCAGCAGGAATGCGCCGCCTTTCTCAATTCAGCTCATACACCAGATTTGAGCGTAGCTCAAATGCCAAAGATATCGACGCTAACGTCAATCACTATTCTGCTTGCGCTGATAGCTCCACTTTCGATGGGACAAGAGAGAGTCCCAGAGTTATTGAGGGGCGTGGACGACTATAAGGCGCAGCGGGTAGTTGAATACAACGGGGTTTGGTTGCAGGCAGAACTCTATTCCGCGAAGCGATTTCGTATCGTAATTGTAGATACCAGCCTGTTACTCAAAGACGACGACTTTACTGTCACGCCGTTCGATGATGTGACACCGATCCATCTGACTCAGGAGAGTGTACACAGGTGGGAGGACACGGTTGCGTGGACTGCATTGATGAAGATCGATGTCCCCGCGCTACTCAAGATCGCGGGCATGAGACCGACCGTCCTGCTGTCCATGATCGCCTGGGATACGGACGAGTCCGGTAATGCTTTTTACTCTTCGGACAACCGATTTGAGTTCTCATCAGACTGGACTTTCGATGACCTGAATAGGCCAGTATTGAGGACGCCACCGGGTGAACAAGGAGGTGTTGCCGGTCCACCACCACAAACGCCAGCGGAGATAGCCCGTCACAGGCAACTGCTGAGGCTTAACAAACATGCCTTCTATTCGGTGAGCGCGGCATTTGAGCTGTTTCCTGAGACGAAGTACAGGTTGGTGCCCTTGAATTACACGCCAAAGTACTCGGTGATCTATGAGATAGATCCGGAAAGGCAGGTGCTGTTCATTGTGGACGAACCGCCCGACGGAGTGCCGCTCAACAGAAGCGCTGAGGCTGATGCCAGGCTAGCGGATTACGAGAACTTTATTCGGAGTCTGCCAAGCGAGGAGAACGTTCCCGTCGTGGAGGACATACAGTGAAAAGCTATCTGTCTCTGGTGTTACTCTCGCTTCACTGTATCGCCGCAAACGCGGCGCAGACGGAAATCACGATACTCGGCGTACGGCTTCCTAACGCAAACAATAGCCGAGCGACAGCTACAGAGGGTTAAGACTAGTTGGCCGACATACACCGGTACCACCATTAAGCTGGCAAACGGCGGTGCTACGCTTTCTTCGACGTCTACGACCCCAGGAACCGGACAGGCTCAACTGACAACCGCGATAAACGCTGCCAGCGCACTAAACTTACGCGAGCTGCACCAGGCGGACGTCATATTTTTTTCACCACGAGCATGACGAATTCGCAAGGCAATGGGTCTTTCCGGCTGGGCACCACAACAGAATTGGACGTATCCCCGCTGCCTTGCCGCGTCGACGTTCGTTAGTACCTCGGCGCCGCCCGGCGGGTTCTCGACGTCCCGGTTGTTTTCGGCGCAGATGAACTCGAGCGGCTCCCAGCCCGGGCGCACGTGCACGACTTGCGTCGCCGACCAGGGCTCGATGTACGCGCCCGGATCGTCGATCGTGACCTCGATCGACATGTGGCCGAAGTGCGTGCGCGTGAATCGCTCGGTCACGTGGAGCTTGTCCGTCGTCGGCCGGCCGAGCTGATCGAGCCAGGCCTTGCCGTTGGAGCCCGGTCAAGCAACGTCGTGCCGACGAGATCTTGCGCAACGGCCTGCTCGACGACAGCGTTGTGCTCGCTGACCAGTGCATCGTCGAGTAACGGCTAGTCCGCGGGTTTCGAGGCGGCTCTTGCCGACGTGTTCAATCCTGCCTGAGCGCGACGACCGGATCGACGCGTCCCGCGCGCAGCGCGGGAACGAGCGCCGCACACGCGCACGCCGCGACGATGAAGAGCAGGCTTGCGGCATAGGCGATCGGATCGAAGAGGCGCACGGTCGACCCGAACTGCTCCGCCAAGGGCGTCGCGCGGAGCGCGGCGCCGAGCCCGATCGTGAGGACGCCGCCTAAGAGCAATCCGATGCCGACGGGACGCGCCGACTGCTTGAGCACGAGCGCGCCGACGCTCCGGCGGCTCGCGCCGAGCGCGATGCGCACGCCGATCTCCCGCGTGCGTCGCTCGACGAGATATGAGAGCACGCTGAATAGCCCCGACAACGTCAGAACGAGCGCGAGCGCCCCAAGCACGAGCGTGAGCCAGAACGGAATCCCCAGGAGATACACTTCCGCGCGGGCGATCGTCTGCATCGTGGAGACGTCGCCCATGTTGGGATCAATCGCCGCCAGCCGATCGACGAGCGCACGACGCGCGATCTCGGCATCGCCGCGCACGCCTATCGTCAGCGACGTCATCGCCGCTTCGGCGCTGGTCGGCATGTAGATACCTGCTCCACCCAAGCGCATGGCGCCGAGCCGAAAGCCTGCGACGTCCCGGGCGACGCCGACAACGACCGCCGTGCGCGCGAGCATCATCGGATCGTCGGCTTGCGGCGTTTCGCTCGCCGGGCCCGGCGCGCGCCGCGGGATCGTCGGGTCGGGCTCGACTCGCAGGACCTGTCCGACGGCATCGCCGTCCGGCCAGAGCTCACGCGCGGTGCTTTCGGACACGATCGCCACTGCGGCATTCGGGCTGCGCTCGCTGTCGGCGAAGCCGCGTCCGCGCACGAGATCGATGCCGTAGATGCCAAGAAACTCCGGCGAGACGAACTGGTACGTGACAGGCGATCTGCCGGCCGCGCCCTCTGCAAGCCCGGGAATCCCGCCGAGCCCGCCCAAGAAACCGGGAAACGAGGCCGCGATCGAGGCGGCGAGCGGCTCGCTGCTCACGACGTCGAGGATCGTCCCGCGCTTTTCCTCGTCCAGGACGCCGACATTGACGATTCCGGCCGTGCGAATACCGGGATCGATGGCCGCTGCCTCCCAGGAGCTCCTGAGGAAAATCGCGGCTGAGATGAGGAGCAGGGCGGAAGCCGTCACCTGGAGAGCGACGAGCGCATCCCGGGCGCGGCCGGGACGGCCGATACTTAGCACCTCGCCATGAATCGCCCGCGTGAGCTCGAGGCGCGTGGCGTGCAGCGCCGGCGCGAGCGCGAACAGCACGGTCGAGGCGATCGCGCCGAGCACCAGGAACAGCGCGACGCGCCAGTCCGCCGGTGGCACGGCGATATTGAGGTGGCCGATGTCCGGCGGGAAGGAGCTCGTCACCGCGTAGACGACGCTTTCGAGCGCGACGCGTGAGATGCCGAAGGCGAGCGCAGCGGAGACGAGCGCCAGCAACAGGCTTTCGGTCAGGAGCTGCCAGACGACGCGCTGCCGCGACGCGCCGATCGCGAGCTTGATGCCGATTTCGCGCTGGCGCGCGACGCCGCGAGCGAGCAGCAGGTTGGCGACGTTCGCGCAGCCGATCAGGAGGATGAGGCCGAACGCGAAGAAGAGCGGCATGAACAGCAGCGTGCTGCCGATCGACAGCGGGACCGTGCCCGTCCTCGGTTCGAGCACGAGGCTCGCGGCGGGCTGGTCGACCGAACGTTCAGCCGCCCGTTCGGCCCCACGGCGCGCGTCCCATAAGCGCAGCTCCGCGAGCGCCTGGTCGCGCGGCAGGCCGGGCGCGAGCCGCCCCACGATTTGCAGGGCGACGGCGTCACCGCCCTCGCCGATGCGAGGAAACTCGTGCGCAAGCGACAGAGGCGCCCAGAACTCCGGCGCAATCCACGTGAGCCCGCGAAAGTCCTCCGGCATCACGCCGACGACCTGGAACGGCGTTCCATTCACGCGGATCGTGCGGTCGAGCACGTCGGGATCGCTCGCGAAATGCCGCGTCCAGGTCCGATGGCTCAAGACAATGACGGGAGGGCTGCCCGGCTCGTCGTCCGACGGTGTCAGCGTGCGCCCACGCGCGGCGCTGACGCCGAGGACCTGGAAGAAGTTCCCCGTGACGAGCGGGCCCTCCATCTTGCGGCCTTCGATGAAAGCCGCGCCGTGCCGGCTCGCGAATGCATCCGCGAACACGTCGGTCTCGCGGACGAGGGCGTCGTACTCGGCGCGCGTGAAGCCCTCGGGCTCCGCGTTGGCCGATGTCTGACGCTCGACGGCGAAGAGCTCGTGCGGGTTCTCGACCGCGTCCACGCGAAAGAGGACCGCGTTCAAGATCGTGAACACGACGGCCACGAGCCCGAGGCCGAGCCCCACCGTGATCACGATCGTCGCGGCCGCGAGCGGCGCGCGGACGAGCGAGCGACAGGCATAGCGGATGTCTCGCCCCACGTGGTCGAGCACGGTGGTGCCACGAAGATTCATGAGCGTTACCCTAATCCTTCACGCAACGATATCCTGCAACCGCCATGCCAGTCTCGCAACTCATTGATCCGTATGCGGCGCGGCGCGACCCACCGGCATGCTCATGGTCTGGAAGTGTCCCACGATCGTCGAACGCGTTCCGATTTCGGGACGGCGCGGGTGCGCCGCATGCTTGGCGCGGAGGGGCATGTGAAATGCTTACCCCCTACGTATAATCCATAGGTCATGAAGCTACCAAACGACATCCGGAAGCGGTTCATCGACTACGGCCGTCAAGGGGGCAACGCCCGCGCGGCGAGGCTGAGCGCTGACACGCGGCGCGCGACGGCCCGTCGCGCCGCTACCTCGCGCTGGACTAGCGAGCGCTTCGGGGCTTCGAGCTTCGCGGTGCTGGGGCTACCGGGCGGCGACATCGTCGATACCGGTCTCGCTGACCTCGCGAACGGAACGATCAGCGCAGAAAGCCTGGTCGTGTCCTTGGCCGCGCCGCGACTTAGGCGCGAAGGCGTGCCGGTCGGCCCCGTGCAAACCGATCCGGAGAATCGCCTCTACGAGCTGCTATCAGCCGCGATGGGCGACCTCGCGCACGCTCGCTACGCCGCCCACCTGCAACAGATCGAGTCCTTCGCCGACGCATGTCGCTTCGCGCGACGGCCGCGACTGGCCGATGCGCAATAGGCTGACACGCGAGTCCCTGCACACCCTCATGCGGGAGCTCGCGCGTTCGGCCAAGCCGAAGCGAAGCTATCGGATCTATTTGGTCGGCGGTGGTACGGCGGTCCTCGAAGGATGGCGCGAGTCGTCGATCGACGCCGATCTCTATGCCAAGCAGGACGACATTTTCCGCGACGTGCAAGACATCAAGGAGCGCTTGAACCTCAATATCGAGTTTGCGAGGCCCGAGGATTTCGTGCCGCCGCTCGAGGGCAGTGAAAGTCGGCACGTGCTCATAGAGACCGTGGATCGCGTGAGCTTCTATCACTACGATCCTTACGCGCAGCTCTTGTCGAAGGTCGTGCGAGGTTTCGCGCGCGACCTTGCCGATGCCAAGGCGTTCGTCAGGAGCGGAATGGTGGATCCGCGCCGATTCAAGACTCTCGTGCAAGGCATCCCGGACTCCGCATATTCGAAGTACCCGAGGCTCTCCCCGGCAGCCGTTCGGGCGGCCGTCGACGACTTCCTCTCGAGCCTGACTTAACTCTTACCAATCCAGTCCGCGTTCAATCCTGCCTCAGCGCGACGACCGGATCGACGCGTCCCGCGCGCAGCGCGGGAACGAGCGCCGCACACGCGCACGCGCGACGATGATGAGCAGGCTTGCGGCATAGGCGACGGGATCGAAGAGGCGCACGGTCGACCCGATCTGCTCCGCCAAGGGCGTCGCGCGGAGCGCCGCGCCGAGCCCGACCGTGAGGACGCCGCTTAAGAGCAATCCGATGCCGACGGGACGCGCCGACTGCAAGAGCACGAGCGCGCCGACGCTCCGGCGGCTCGCGCCGAGCGCGATGCGCACGCCGATCTCCCGCGTGCGTCGCTCGACGAGATATGAGAGCACG
>Ga0209640_10001846_pt1 | contig 18266 bp, 14 predicted proteins | sample RifCSP10_1_FD_184018 | JGI IMG/M metagenome (GOLD analysis project Ga0209640, IMG submission 184018) | Soil microbial communities from Rifle, Colorado - Rifle CSP2_sed 10_1 (SPAdes) (version 2) | ecosystem: Environmental > Terrestrial > Deep subsurface > Rock core/Sediment | place: Rifle... | reverse complement strand
AGCGCATATGTTAAGAGAATGTATGAATCAGCACGTGCTAACGGGCAAGCTGATCCTGTTCCCATGAACGATGAGGCAGCCAAGTATGCCCATGCTGCAGGTGTACTAGGCAATACTAAGAAATATAAGGCAGCGAATAACGGATTATAAATGCCCGCAACTATTGGATATAATTCTAACGATAAGCTTCGCAAAGCCCTGTCCAAGGGAATGCAAGACAAGCTTAAGTCTGCTATTGACCGCCTTTACCAGGGACAACAGTACAGGCAGAAGACTCGTGAAGAGGCTTGGCGGCAATCCCATGAAATGTATATGGGTGAAGGCCGCTGGGCGTACTCGCCCGACGACCCGACCGCAGACGTTGTAAACGTTAACATTGCCTTCTCCACAATTAACACTCTCGTCCCCTTCGTGGCCGACGAGGACCCCAAGTTTTTGATTACCCCCGAAAGCGGGGATGCTTCCCCCGACAGGGGAATGCTCTTGCAGGCTTACATTAACCGCATGTGGCGGTCACAAGAAATGCAAGGCCAAACGTTCGTGTCAGAGTCCACGTTCGACTATCTGCTTTACGGTGACGGTTATCAGAAGATTGGCTACGAGATCGTTTCCCAACCAGTGTACGACGACCGTGGCAAAGATGTTGGTAACGACCGTATCAAGGTAGCCAAATTCAGTGTATCCCGCCCATCGCCGTGGGATATTTGGATTGACCCGTATTCTGACGGGTTGCATAATGCCCGCTGGGTCTGCCAGCGTATTATTCTCCCCGCTACTGAATTGCGTGCTGACAGCCGCTACACGCTTACCAAAGACATTACTGACGAACAGGTTGATACTGACGGTCAAGCCGCCGAGGATCGGAGTCGCCTAGACGACACTCAGGGATATGTTACAATCTACGAGTTTTACGACTTACGTGAGGATTGGATGTTAACCTTCCTGCCTGGCGGCGAACGTGCCATACGTTTCATCGAACATATTGTTTGTCCTATCGTCCAGTTGCACAACTATCGTATTCCTAATTCACCCTACCATATGGGTGAGCTTGAAATGGTGAAGTGGTTGCAGGACGAACTGAACAAGACTCGTTCTCAGATGATTACCCATCGTCGTCGTAACGTTGTTAAATGGCTATACCGTGAAAACGCTATAGACGAAGACGGATTAGAGGCGTTGAAAAGCGGCAAGATTAACGATACTGCAGCCATTAAGGGTACCGAACCTTTCGAGTTCCTCGTTACCCAGGTTGCTCCCGTGCCCCTTACTGCTGACTCATATCAGATCGAGGCGCAAATCAGGGCCGACATTAATGAGATTACAGGTGTCAACGAGTACTTGCGTGGTATGCCTCAGGGTATTTCCCGAACCGCTACTGAGGCTACCATCCTTGAAGGTGCTACGAACATCAGGACTCGTCACAAGCTAGTTCAGATCGAGACTGCTGTGCGGCGTAGCGGCCAACTGCTCCTAAACATTATTCAGGATGTTCTGCCCCTAACTGACTTTCAGGAAATGAGCATGTATGTGACGGGCCGTGAGGCTGATAGGCTGAATCGGGCGCAAGGCACAGAGCCTGGTACTGACATGATTATGACGCCCACTCCCGAAATTTTCCAAGGTAAGTACACTGTGGAAGTGGAACGTGGTTCTACTGAACTTCGGAACCCTACCGTTAAAGCGCAGAAATATCGGGAAATGGTGTCTATCATGTTGGGTGCTCTCCCGCTTCTAGCACAGTTCGGTGTTCCTTTTAATATTTCTGAACTGCTCATTTTATGGTTTGAGAGCGAAGGCATCGAAGACATTGATGCGCTGTTCTCGCAAGACGAGAACCAGGCTATGATGCAGCAAATTGCTATGGCGCAGCAGGCGCAGGCGCTTATGGGCGAAGGCTCGCAGGGTGCTCCTGCTGGCCCTGGTGGGGGTGGCACGCCTGCGGGTGAGCCTAGACCACAGACTTCGCAGCCGCCTGCTGACCTGATAGCACCCGAGAATTCTGGAATGATGGGACCATCATACTAGGAAAACAATACGCTTTGGCGTATATAATGAAGGAGTATAGAAATATATGACAGATAATGTAGGAATTAGCTTCAAGGATGCCCTCCAAGAAGCGTTGGCGGAGGAAGACTCGGTAGAGTCGGACCTCCCTTCGACTACCGTTGAAATTGCTGACGTTTCAGAGGCTCCAATAGTTAATCAACCTGTTGTCGAGAGTAACGAAGATGCTGGCCTTTTTGATAGTATCTTCGTGGAGAAAGAAGTTAACGATCCACCTCCTGGTGAGGAATCGTTGAGCTTTAGGATTAATGGGCGGCTAATGTCGATCCCTGAAATCGAAGCCGAGGTTATGATGAAGGCCGATTATACTCGGAAAACGCAAGAGTTGGCTGAGCTTCGTCGAGAAGCTGACAAGGCTTTAGTGTTGTGGCGTGCGTTAGAAGATAAGCCGCAGGAGACTGTTAGGGCACTTTGGCAGCGTGTTGCTGCAGGGCAATCACCATCGCAGGAGGCTACGGTCACACCGCAGGCTCCCACCGATATTGAGGCTCTGGTAGTGCAGAAGCTGCAGGAAGTGTTACATAATGATCCTAGACTGCAGCGTATCGAAGCGGAGGCTGCTTGGAACGAAGTGAATGTGATTCTCAGCCAGGTGGAGAAAGACAATAATGTCACTCTGTCTAACGGGGATAAGCAGGCTATCCTGCTTAAAGCGCAGGAGCTTGGGACCGACAATATTCCTGCCGCGTTCGACGTGTTAATGGCTCAGAAGATGAGGTTGGATCGGGAGCGTTCTAACGCTCAGGCTAACTCGTCTTCTAGTGGCCGCAACTCGTCGGAGTCTGACGATTCACCACCCACTAAAACTTTTGGTTCTTGGCGGGAAGCTATGAACGACTCTTTGCGTGAGGAAAACGCTTTAGACACTGTGTTTAACTTTGCGTAATCCTCGACAATAAAGTTGAAAGGAGCGATAACATATGGCTGGTAACCCGAACTTTAACAGGCTGACTACTGCTACAATGCAGAAGTACCTGTCAACTTTCGAGGACGTGATTTTCACGTCGAAACCTTGGCTGTATATTGTCACAAACTTCGGCAATGTTGAGACTCTCGACGGAGGTACTCAGATTAACCAACCGCTAATGTATGCGGAATTGGGTAATCAGGGTTCCTATTCTGGTGCGGATACTTTCCTCACTGAGGACGACGAGGGCCTTACAATGGCGACGTACAACTGGAAGAACTATTACGCTGCGATTAAACTGAACAACGATGAGTTGGCTCAGAACGCAGGCGTTAACGCTGTTCTAAGGATTGTGGAGAATGAAGTGAAGCGTGCTGAGCTTTCTATCTCTGAGTCTTTGGATGCGATATGGCTTCTGGATGGTACTGGCAATAGCGGCAAGGACTTTTCTGGTCTGGCGGCAATCGTTTCAGCAACAAGTACATATGGCGGAATTAACCCTGCGACGAACCCCTGGTGGGAATCGACGATGGATTCTGGTGCCTATGACTTGTCGTCTGAAGGGTTTAGCCAACTCCGTACCATGTATCTGACACTCGCTGAGGGCAACGATTTTCCAACGAACATCTTGACCACTCAGACGTTGTATGCATCTATTGATGCACTCTTCGAGCAGCGTCAGCGTTTCATGGACCCGAGCGTTGCAAACCAAGGGTTTGTGACGATTCAGTTTGAGAATGCACCTGTCATGTATGACCGTAATCTAACCGCTGGTTTCATTTACGTGTTGAACATGAAGTACATTACTCTGTATAAGCTGGGTTCAGACTGGTTTAAGATGAGTGACTGGCTGGAGCCTGTCAACCAGGACGTGCGTGTTAAGAAGATTATTCTTCGTGGCGAGCTTGCTTGCTCTAACCGTAAGCGTCAGGGTCTGATTAGTGCTGCAGTAGCATAAAGATAATTCCTAAGGCGGGGGGCTTTGCGCCTCCCGCTATGGAAAGAGGATTGAGTTGAGAGATAGAAACGCGTTTATAGAGAATAGAGTGGAGCGAGGCGTAGACCCTGATACTGCGAAGAACCCTCGCCTTTTTGGTGTGCCCGCAGGCTCCCACCCTGGCCTTGTGCCTGTGGAGAGTTCTTTCCAGGGTATCACCGAAAACGAAGTCAGGGGAAATGTGCTTAGGTCTGATTACTATGTAATGCCTAAGAAGAAACTGCCACCTGCCTGTCAGGGGATTAATAAGAAAGGTTTGGCCTGCGGAGCCCACCCCGTTAAGGGTGGAGAGTTTTGCGTAGGCCACAAGCGTAGTGAACAAGCAAGAAATTCGGAGTAGTGTTCGGTCTCAAACTCTTATTGAGGACACGAATGTTACTGACGGTTACATTGATACGCTTATAGATTTGGCTTTATCTGAGATTGAGGTCGCATTCGCGTGGCCTTTCTTGGAGACAAGCGTTGACATCACCTTGGAGGAAGGCTTTGGCGCTGTTGCTGTGCCTTCCGACTACTCTTATGGTGCTGTTATTATTGATGATGATATTGATGCTCGCTTAGAATACGTATCACCTTCATTGTTTTTCACTCTGTTCGGTAATGATACTGACGAGACAGGCTCGAACCCGATTTGTTTCACTATTTGGAATGACGAGTTTCTTTTCCACCCCATTCCTTCCGCTGATGATGCGGACAGATTAACCCTATACTACTATCGTACCATTATTGAACTGGAAACTGACGGGGAGAGTCCTGAGTTTCACAAAGCTTTCCATTGGGGTATAGTCGAATATTGTAAGTGGAAGCTATGGGATCGGGAAGAGTATTTCGACCAGGGAGAGCGGGCTAGGATCATCTATGCTTCTTATTTGAACGACATGGTGTCCTACTATCAGGATAGAATCAAAAGGTCGCCGTGGACGGCTGGCGACGGCTTCAACCTTGGTGTCACTAACTTCGATAACCTTCGCTGGCTAAGAGAAATCTAATGCCGAGCACGAGGAATATCGGGGGTCTTGTCCCGAACAGTCTGCTGCGCAGAACACCCATTGAAACTTTCTTTCTTCGTGGCTGGCCTGGCGGTTGGCAGCCTGGGATTCCCCAATCCCAGCTAACCCCCGACTCGATCCCCGACTTGTTGAATGTTCAGTATGGTATTGCGGGTAGTATTGAGAAGCGGAAAGGGTTTACCATCGTTACTGATACTAACCCTGATGCTGCAGGTGACCATTTGTGGCTTCACCAAACCAATGCCGTGATAGGTTCCCCCACCCTTGTTGACCCATCACAGGTAGCAGTATATTCTACTGAAGCCGATGGGAGTATATGGTATCAGACTGTGGCGAAGCTGCTCGCCGTAGCCAACACCGATCTAGTTGATTCCACTTCGAGCATGGGTTCCGTGAAGGGTATTGCATCTAACCTTAACCCTGAAGAAGAATATGTGTTACAGTCTTTCGTGTTCGAGGACATTATTTATATTACTGGTCACCGTTTTGGCGGCGACGATGCTGGTGCGTACACTCTTTCCACCGAGGACGCGACAAGCACAGGTGCCACCAAACCCCTCAAATTTGGTATTGTGGCTGGCACATGGTCTAGGGCGACCGTTCCTAACCTGACCGCTGCAGGCTCTCAGACTGGCACTCCCCGCTCTACTGCCGTGTGCGTGCTACACGACAGGGTGTTTTATGCTAATGTAGCCTCCCAGGATGTTTATGACTTTGGTAATCGTGTCTACTGGTCGGAGCCTGGGACTGCTGAAACAATCGAATCTAACAATTATGTGACTGTTGGTTCTGATGATGGTACGCAAATACGCAAGCTACAGCCCCTCGGCTCGCAAATCATTATTTTCAAGGAGGAAGGTATCTGGTCTATGGTGGGTACCGACGAAGATACTTTCGCCCTCTACAACCTTACACAAAAGTATGGTTCTCATGCTCCGCACGCTGTTGCCACCTACCAGAACAAGCTTTACTTTTTGGATTCGTATGCGGGAGTCATGTCATATGATGGGGCCGAATTTGAGAATATTAGTACCCCAATTAATATTGAACTTCTCGCTGATCTTAACCGTTCTCTCATCTATAAGAGTGTCATGTATGTAGACGATGCCGACGACAAGCTCTATATGAGTATCGTGACTGGTTCTAGTGGGACGCTCACACAGAACCCTGGGCGTACATATGTTTACGACTTTCTTTTAAGGGCGTGGACTAAGTGGGATTATGGTTTTTCTGCTGCGGCAAGGGTTAATGCTACGTTTTCGGCGTCAGCCCCTGTTGCTACTGACGGTCCCATCTGGACCGTGAATAACGATTCTACGATAGGAATTTTTGAGATCAACGACTCTTACGGCGATAACGGTGTTGCTTATGACTGTTACTTTCAGACTGCCTGGTTTAACCCTGGCGAAGTAGGGGATGTCCACCGCATTCGTCGCATAGAAATCTTGACCGACCCTGATGGGGATGATATTGTTGCTGACGTGTATCGCAACTTTTATGATACTGCCGTGTGGTCTACTGCCACGTTTAATCCTGCTGGTGCTCTTGACCAGTGGCACGAGCAGGATCAGGAGCATGATATTGGTTTGTGGACTTGGATCAAGTTTAAGTTCACGAATAACACGCTCAACGAGTTCTTCCATGTTAACGGTGTTGGACTGACCTATTCTGACAGGAAACTGTTGCGCGGGAAGCGGACTGGTTTGAATGCTGTAAATAGTGGAGGGTCTCTGTAATGGCGACACGTAACGACAGGGGCTTCAGGTTCCCTAAAGATAAGTATGATGAGAAGATTGCGCTATACGAGAACTTTCGCTATCTTGAAACGTATTTGAACTATATCCGCAAAAAGGACTTTCATTCTGCCCAGCTTATTGTTGCTGCAAGCAACACTGAGAACCCTCATGCCGCGCACATAGTGTGCGATGGCACAGCAGATGAGGTTACTGTTCAAGCAGGAGTAGACGCATTGGATGCCACCGAAATAGAAGTGGTATTTCTTGATGGAGACTATGCGTTCGCGGCCGAGGGCGTTGACTTCGGTGCGAAACACGTTAATGTGCGAGGCACGGGCTGGCCTCTCATAACATATGTTAACTCTGGTTTTACTGGTACAGGAGACTCCCTTTACGAAGGTTTAAGGTTTGCTGGTGGTGTCACCAATCAGGATGGTGCTATTAACTCTCGTGGAGATACTAACCTGTTCGTTGTGCGTAACTGTCGTTTCGACACAATTACTGGTAGAGTAATCATTTCTCCTAATGATGGTGCTTCCGCTGATTCTGAAAACTTTTTTGCTATTTATGGCAACACGTTTGCCGACATTACATTGTCGGGCGGAGGCGGTGCTTCTCCTAGAGGGCTTATTTGGATGGATGCTGCTTCGTCCCAAACTTTTAATGGTGCAGTCTTTGGTAACAGGTTTGAGGATGTTGCTGGCGGCAACATTTTTGAGTCGAACAGTACTAAGCGAGTCATGATTTATGGTAACGTGTTCCAGTCGTGTACGCTTGACACTGGCGAAGCCACTTATTTTCACAATTGGGTTGATGGTGTGTTTACCGCTGGGGAACATTCTATTGCATTAGGTGATTTATCAGATGTCGGAGATGGGGCGCCCACCCTAGGAGACATTATTGTTGGTGATGGAGATTCGTGGGAGGCTACTCCTGCTGCAGAATATATTGCCGATGTTGTTGGGACAATGGTTACGGGTAATACTGAAACTCGTATTGCTGTCACTTATGATGATGCTGATAATACGCTTGATTTCGTTGTGAACCTGACGCTTGGCGAGTTAAGCAACGTAGGAGATGGTGACCCTTCTGTTGACGACTTGCTTTTAGGCGATGGTGGCACTTGGGAAGCAACACCCGTAGGTTCTTTTGATGTTGCTAAGTTTGGTTCTAGCACAGCTACTGACGGTTTTGTTTTGACCGCTGACGGTGCTGGCGGCTCCGCTTTTGAAGCTGCTTCTTCGGGTACTTTAGATGGCCTTACTGATGTGGTTATCACCACTCCTGCTGACAACGAACTTCTGGCCTATAATACTGGCACTTCTCAGTGGATTAATCAGACTCCCGCTGAAGCGGCGCTCGTTGCGGTAGCAGATTTGGCCTGGACTACGTGGTCTCCTTCTTATACAAATATAACGGTTGGAAACGGTACTGTAGTTGCCAGATACGTGCAGATTGGAAAGACTGTTATCGCCAGATTTGAATTTATTTTAGGTTCGACCTCGACAGTGGGTAGTAATCCAACTGTCAGCACTCCCGTTACTGGCTCGTCGTCAGGCTACTCGGCCTCGAATAATTCGCTTGGTGACTTTGTTATTTTGGATTCTGGAAACACCCGCTTCTTCGGAACGGTAACCTTTGGTACTACTACGACATTCGGTTTCCTTATCCACAACACGTCGGGTACGTACGCATTTCAAGATTTTATTTCCTCCACCGTGCCTATGACCTGGACTACGGGTGATGTTTTCGGGTTTCAGGCCATTTATGAAGCAGCATAATACGATCATGACTATAATAGAAGGACAATTTTATGGCAACAGCAGACGCATACACTAATAATCCTAGTATTCCTAGACCAACTCAACCAAAGCCTAAACCAAACGTTTATACTCAACCGCCAGTTAACCCTTGGCAGGGAGCAATAGACCAGTTTCAGGACATTACCTCTGTCGGCGGCGGCGGAGGTCTTGGTGGTGCCGACAAGACTGCTGCACTAGCTGATATTGATTTGGAGCGGCGCAAGCTGGCTTTCCAAGAGACTACTGGTATGCGCGACATTGGGCAAGCCCGTGAATCGGGTCTGCAACGTGCTATTAATAATGCCCTGCAACGTGGTATCTACCGTTCGGGTATTAGGGTGGACAACGAGAATCTTGTTAACCGTGAAAGCGATGAGGCTGGTAGTGATTTGAAACAGCAAATTGCGTTTGCTTTGGAAGCTTTGAAGAACCGTGAGACCGCCGTGAAAGCTGGCGGCGGGGGCGGTGGCGGCAGCGGCGGCGTAAACCTAAGTGATCTTTTGCAGATTTACTCTAGGTTCATGGGTGCAGGCGGCGAGTTTGGTTGGTATACTGCTCCGCCTGACCCGTCAGGTTCAGGGCAATTCGGTAACCCTGGGTTTGGAACGCGCTTCGGTCAGGGGACCAGGTTCTAATGGCTACTGGTGGGCCTAGACCCAACCCTCGGGAACCGTCAATTTTCCCACAATCATCTCAGGCTGCTACTACTCCTATTCCTCGTAATGGCAGGAAACGGGATGTGGGGTTTGTTGGTGAGCTTGGTAATGTTCTTGGTAACTGGTTGCACCAGGTCCGCACTAGCCCTGTTGGGCAGAGGGCGTGGTGGGCAACTGGTGTTCCTGCTCTTGTCGAAACTGGTGAGTATGTTGCTGGCAATATTGGTCGCATGGCCGAAGATGTGGGGACTGCTAAAGAATTCTTGTTTGGCGGTCCGCCACCGCCGCCTGTCAATGTTTCGGGCGGTCCTGACGACAGGGGCCAGGCAGCAGCACAAAGACTGCTACAACAGTCTGCTCAAATAATGCCACAGTTTGAAGCCATTCAAGCTTTGGAGGGTGCTCCACTTGATGCTTCGTCGAAAATTGCTGTGGAACAATTACGTGCAACCCTAGAGCAGCAGGCTGCTGATCTTCAAACACAATTAGAGGCAGCTCAAACTAACCTTGCCATGCAAAACCAATTCTTTAACGCTTACGAAACTGCAGCATTCGGAGAACAGGGACTCATTCCTGGTGTTGACCCACTAGAGGCTGGAAGACTCAATACCGCACTAGATACGGGTGGCGAAAAGACTGGCCTGCAGCCTGAAGTGTTAGAAGCCATTAACTCGATTATGGGTTCTGATCTGAGCGGCGACGCCAAAATGCAAAGAGTAGATTTTATTTTAGACCAGCAGGGCGTGCAGCAGGAAGCCAGGGTTGGTATTAACGACTTCACCCAAAATCTGGCCGACATTGAAAACTTGGAAGAATCCACTGATGTTGAGCTTCTCATAAACCAGGGCCTTGAACCTGGCTATGTGCAGCCTTCATTCGGTCTTGACCTTTCTGCCGATCCGCTGCTGCGTAGCGTTTCGGCCATCATGCCTTTCGTCGATAACGTATTCGACCAGGCAGGAGTTGTGCTGTCTGAAGACGAACTTGGCTTGGTGTCAGAGTTCGTTGCTGGCATTGGACCGACTCCTGACTTTGCCAACCCTGCTATTGCCAACCAAATTGATACGATTTCACAACAGTTTGGTGTTGATCCTACAGCCTTGCAGGATGCTTTGAAGAACGGTGCTAACGCTGCTGCTGGCCGTGAGGACATGTGGAATAATGCTGTTACTAAGAGTAGGTTGGAACCTGGCTCAGAAGAACTTGCTATTGCTATTTTCCAGACCGCACTTGACAAGGGCTTGCCCGAAGAGATGGCTCTACTCATCGCTGAAAGCGTTCAGCTACATGCTCTTATCAAGGCTAAGTCTGATGGTAAGGCTGGCAGTACTCGTGGCGGCAGCCAAATGGGTATTGGCGGTCTCAGCGAGGAAGCATATACTGCACTAGGTTACGACGTAAAGGCAACTAAGGGTAACATGCAAATGGAAATCTCTGCTCTTATCGACTATATTGTCCAAAACTTTGGTGGTGATCCTCGTCAGGCTCTCGCTTACTATTATGGTACTGGTGAATGGGGTAACTAAACATGGGTCAGCTTACTGACTACCTGAAAAGGCAGCGTCAGCAACAGCAGGCGGGTGGCTTCGGGCTTCAAACCCAGCCTGGTAATCCTGATTTTTCGTTGGCTACTTCGCCTAGCTCGCAGGCTCAATTCCCTGCAGCAGCCGCAGAACAACGTATTCAGGATACTCAAGGCCGTGCAACTAACCGTCTAGGCGACGCCTTCACGCAGGGCTTCGACACGTCAGCCCCCGAGTTCGACCCTCTCAATGAGGCTTCCCAGCAGGGCTTTACTGAACGTGCTCTCACGTTGGGAGAGTCTCTGCTTGGTTGGGTTGACGGCCCCCGTCAGGCCGTGAACCTTCTTATCCAAGACCTTGCTGGTGGGCAGGCTGAGGAAGGTAGCCGCAACCCTAACTTTGGTGATTACTGGAATACACTATGGGGCGGCATGGAGGATACGGATGGTTTCTTCAAAGCTACAGGGTTAAATCCTCGTAGCGGGTCTCAAACTCTTGACATGTTTGGCTGGTCTGAAGAGGAATCTTTTGCTGGAAGATTCGGCCGTGGTATTGCTGACTTCAGCCTGCAAATCCTCACTGACCCTTTGACTTACGTGACTTTTGGGTTGTCGGGCCTTGGGAAGAAAGCCGCAAGGGGTGCCTTCCAGGGCTTACAGAGAGAAAGCATTGATGCCATCATGCCCATACTTCGCAGGGGCACAGTAGATGATGCGGCTCTTATGTCTCTCACTCCCTATCAGCGCCACTTGGTAAAGAACCTTGATCCTATCGTTAACGAATTTCAGGCTGATCTGTTACGTAAAGCTGAACGTTTCGGCGGTGACCTTCCGCCTGACGTGAAAAGAGACCTTGCCCGTTATTTGGGTAGAGACGAAGACCCTTGGGCAAACATCACTGAACTTGCTCTTGCTAATCGTATTACTCGTGATGTTGGACAACCTCTCATTGCCCGCAACTTTAAGGCCATTAACAACTTGGCAAGAGCCGAACTGCCCTTGTGGGCACGGGGCGGTGCCCGTATTAGTGTTCCTTTCACACAGAATAATTTGCGCCACGGCGCTCAAATTCCTGGCACTATTGGTATAGGTAAATCGGCTATTGGCGATCCTTTACGAGGGCTGAGCACGAGAATGAAAGGCTACTCTAACGCTTATAACTCTATTGCTAACAAGATCGAATCAGCTAAGAACGCTTTCGACCAGCAGCGCCCCATATTAAACGCTTTACAGGATGGGTCGTGGGATGGTTGGCAGTTCCACATGAGCATGGATGCTCTTGATACTATTCACAACGAGGGTGCTAAAGAACTTATTAGAACTGTTTTGAACTCTAGGTTCCAGGCTATACGTAAAATTGCTGAAGCAAATAATTTGGACATTAACGAAATCAACTCTCTTATCATGAACAGGTTAGAGAAAGCTGACATTGATAATGTGTCTTTGGCCCAGGCTGAAAAGATTTTTGGGCCTAGTGGTACTGGCAGAGATTTGACGGGTGATTGGGGTAGGCTCTACCCCGACTTGGATAAGGAAGTTAATGAGGTTGCAGCTTTTCTGCGTGAAACTTACAATGGGTTCCACAAGAGTATGGGAGCCTTGGACCCGTCAGTGAAGAAAAAGTACATTGACGGTTATACTCCACACAAAATGACAGACATTGCTAGACGCCTCACAGATGAACTTTCTGGCAAGGGTGCTGCACCGCCTAGGGGCGAATGGGCCGAAGCTGAGCTTGCTGGTAGTCCTGGCAAGGGACTGTTCGCCCGCATAATGGCTCTTGGTAAGGGCGGTAGGCTTGAAACAAACATGGGTGGCTCCCGTTATTTGAACGAACGTGAATACGGTAAGATGCAGGCTCTCACCCTACTCGATGATGGTGTAATGATGCTCGACGAACAGTGGGCAGACAATTTTCTACGCACTCAAACTAGCCCCTTACTGGCTGGCGGCGAAGTGGATATTGCCGCCCTAGAGACCCGCTACGTTCCTGCCTCTAGTCTAAACGAAATTCTTGAACCCGTATATCGGGAGCAGGCACAAAGGAACGGTGTTGTTGTCCCCGCTGATTGGGATGGGAAAATCTTTTCTGAAGACCCGTTCGAGGTCGCCGCCGACTATATGGGCAACATGGATGAGGCGATTAGAATGCAGACTGCAATGCAGACTTTCCGCGCTGCAGGACTGGCAATGCACCACTCTACTGCTCTTGATCCGCAGGACGTTATCCAAGCACTCTTTGAGAACGTGGTGAAACATACTGAAGCGATTCAGGTTGCCAAGTTTGGCAGACCTGATCCTGACAATCACATGGCTCCTGTATCATGGTTAAAGAAGATTATTGATCCAATGGATTATGATACTGCAAAATTGCGAGCAGGTGGCACGGTGCCAGACGTTGCGCCTGGAATGGCCCCCATGTTTCATGGTTCCAAGGGTTCTCTACCAAGAAACCTAGAAGCCCTTGAAGGGCAAGCATCTATTGGGGATGGAAACCTATTTGGCCCTGCTCTTTATACGTCCACCGACAAAACCGTTGCAGAAACATATACTGCTGGTGGAAAACTTAACGCTATTGAATGGCAGGGCGATAAGCCCCCCAACATACTTGACATTGAGGGTCCAGTAACTCCCGAATTTCGTAGTGCGTTGGGTAAGCTCATGGATAATGTGGAGGCTGCTAAAAACAAATCTAATCCTGATATGTTTAATCCTGAGTTTCCTGAGAATGGCCCTGGACCTGAATTTATGGATCAGTGGGAAACGTTACGTGCAGTTGCAAACGGTACAGAACTTCCTAGGGGCGGAAAGCCTGTTACTGCCGAATTTATCTATGACACACTCAAGCGTCTTTCTGCTAATATGGGAAGAATAGATGGGATATGGTCAGACATAGAGATTCCACAAAGATTCAATATCTTTCTTAGGAACGAGGGTATTGACGGCCTTCGTTATGAAGGCGGATTGAGAACAGGAAACAAAAGGCATGAGGCAATTGCTTGGCTCCGCATGGAAAAGCTCAAGCCAGCAAACATAACGCCCATAGAAGAAAAATACATTCTAGAACCTGCTATTATAGATGCTACTCAGCCTGCAGGCCAACGCTATAAAGCTCCCAGCGTTAAGGGAACACGAGAAGAGTTCGTTGAAAGTATTCGTGAGGGCGGGGTTAAAGAGCCTTTGAATGTTGGCATTGATCCTGAAGGCAACGTGATCCTTATTAACGGTCACAACAGGTTGCTGGCTGCTGAGGAACTAGGCATTGAAGAACTGCCCATTAGAATCGTACCTATGGGTGCAGTTGACGATCTCACCAAGTCTACGGGTGTGAATGTCAGCCACTATTTGAGGAAAGATTTTGTGGGAGAGGATGTTGCTATTGATCCTCTCAGCCCAAACCTTGCTGAAGAGATTGCTGTTGCTTCTCGCGCAGGTCAGAAGACTTTGGCCGAGACCTTCGACGTACTTCCCTGGGACCCGTCGCCATTCGTTACTGAAAAAAATATTTTGAAGGGTACGTTTACTCTTGGCGATGCTGATGTGCCCATGAATGTGCAGGGTGCGCTGCGGGGCACAGGTATGTCTTCAAAACAAATTGCTGATACTCGCAACATGTTACACATGGCCCTCATGTCTCGTGACGAGTTCGTGAAGCTTAGTCCTCTAGCCCAAAGCCCACGCCTAATGGCCGTACCTCTAGAGGGAAGCAACTTTAAGGTTACTCTTAGCGCTAATGGCGAACTCGATATTACTTTCCGCTCTGGCATGAACCTAGCAGAAAAACGGGATGCTATCGAAGCAGCTATTTCTAAACTAGATACAGAATTCAAGACAGGACTTCTGAAAGGTAAGCTTACTGCTGCTGGTATGCGAGACATTGCCAGCAAAGCTGTGGACGAAACAACTAGTCGTGTGCTTTACCGCTATCTGAACAGGAAGCTGGCTGCCCTGCCCCCCTCAGTATCTGAATGGATTACTAAGGAGCCTGCTGAGCTAGTTCAGACTCGGGCCTTGTACGACTATTTTGAAGAAGAAATTAATTCGTTTGTTACCGACTATGCTGCTCTGCAAACTAGGAGCGGCCAGCTTATTACCGACCCGAAACAACTAAAACTAACAAGCGCCAACGAAGTACAGCGAAGAATTAATGGCTTGCGTGAAGCTGCTGACAAGCTTGGTGATGCAGGCTATGATATTGCCTCTAAGATCATGCGTGGCGTTGACGACCTTACCTCAGTCGGCGACCCTGACTTTGTGAACCCTAGCCGCTTCGGTCTTGCTGGCCCTGCCGTAGAGGGCATGGCCGTTCAAAAAGACCTGGCTCTGTTTCTGCGAAACGTGGCCCGCAATAGCGCTATGATGTATACGCCTGAAGGTATTGCTGCCGCTAAGATCGCTACAAAGAACGGCTTGCGGTGGTGGAGAGCTATGGCAACTATTGCTAGGCCATCGTTCCATATCCGCAACCTTGTTGGTGGTGCATATATGAACCTGATTCATGGTGTCAGCAACTCTAACTATGCTATTGTGGCGAACAATGCTCCCATAGTTAGGAAGGCATTGCGTGCAGGAAAAAGCTTGGATGAAGCTTTTGAGACTCTTCCCGCAAATGCTAAAGAACTATTCCGTGATGCATGGGAAGACAATATAATGTCAGGTTTCGCAAGCACCGAATTCCGTAAGCTTACTGCAGGCCAGAAGCGTGAACGGCTAGCTTGGGCAAAGGTCAACGATATTGACGATTTTGTTTTGACTCGCATGGGTTCTCGCTTCATGGAAAGCATTGAGGACCTGCTGCGTGTCTCACTGTACGCACGCTACTTTGATCCAGCCAAACCTGCATCAAGATATATGGCAAAAGAGATGGTGAATGCTACCCACTTTGACTATGTGAACCTAACACCCTTGGAAACTAAACTTAAATCTTTTATACCGTTCTTCGTGTGGACGAGGCGGAACCTGCCACGGCAGATACAGTTGGCCGTGGAGAACCCCCGCTACGTTCAAAAGTATCGGGCCATGATGCAAAGCATGAACGACAACCTTGGCGGAGAGGACCCCGCCAATCTCCCTGAGGGGGATTCGTTTTCTGCTTTTGCTGCAGGCACTAACTACTATGTTAATCCCAACACTCCGTTTTGGGCGAGGGTTATGATTGACCCTGACCTGCCCATCCAAGACCTTATTAACTTGCCCTCTCCTAACGTTGGTAGTCTTGTAGACTATGCTAACGAACTGTTGGGTCCGCACATTTCCACACTCGTTAATGTGAATGAGCAGCGTGAGTTTGGGGATGTTAATGCTCCTGCACCTTTCAACGCAGTCCTTAAATCACTAGCTGCGGTAGGACTGTATGATGAAACTATGGAGGGTGACGTTCGTATGCCCTACTTTATGCGAAGCATTCTGGAAACTGCCCTGCCGTTTGGTCGGGAAATAATTGACCCTCTTACTGGTGGCCCGTCTGATCCTAACAGGCAGCAACGACTAGGCATCAGCGAAGATGATGGCACTCTTGAAGCTATGTTGAAGAACATTGCTGGTGTTGGTTTGAGCGGTGTGGGTGTTAAGCTCACTTCGCCTGCTGATGTGCGTGGCGTAGCTGCACGTACCAATGAGGAATTGGACCAGCTTATTCAGGAGCTTAGACTGCAGGGGGCTTTCCCCGCAAGTGAGGGTTAGTACACTAACAACTATATTAAGAAAAGGAAACATATTATATGCCTAAAACAAAAAGTATACGGAGAGGTATTCCTAATCCGTTTAATCCGCAGGACCCCGACTGGCAGCCCACAACCACCACAATGCGGGCTTCAGGGAACACGCCTGCAGTTGCGTCAGGGAAAGACCCACGTTATAATTCGCGACTGAAAGCGTTGAGCGCAGGGTCGCAAAGTCGCGGTCGTTCACGCATAAAGCGTAGAGCGACAAGCTAAACAAAAAGAAGGAAGGATAATACATATATGAATTGGGGTAACATAATTTCCAGAGCGATCTGGACGTTCGCCCAAGCCGCGCTTGCCACCTTTGTTGGTCTTAACGTGGCCTTTGATGTGGCAAGTATCAAGTCTGCTGCTATCGCCTCCGCCGTTGCGGGCGGGGCCGCTTTGCTGTCTTTTATTAAGACAATCATAGCGGAGCAGCTTGCTAAAATAGCGTAAGTTAACATGAGCAACCACGAGAACACTGAGGGACTGACGATTAGGGAACTTGTTTTGGAAGTCCGTGAAGATGTGAAAGAGATCAAGGAGCTTATCCCACATTTTGTTACGTTCCGTCAGCTTCTCGGGGCTGCTGCTACTCTTGCTATGATAGTAATTGCTGTTATTAACGTGGCAACCTAGTGTATTTTAATACACTTTAAACTATATATTGAGGATGTTAAATCCTCTAAGCAACCCGTGAAAAGGTGAAACCTTTTCGCAGAGGGGAAACATGGTTTCCCTGACGTGATGCTCGGTGCTAAGTAAAGGAGGAAATTATGCCTATTAGAATTCCAAGTGCTTTTGGTGCCCTGCCGTTCAACAAGCAGGACAGTATTGATGCTTTCGCCTTTCATGACGATTTCATTAACGCTGCTCTTTTGGCCGACCTAGTGGACGGCACTGGTGTCTTGTACAACGGTGACTACGACTGGTTCGGAACTGAAATTGCTGGGGCTGCTGTTTCCAACGTGACTAAGGTTGCTGTTGTTGCAGACCATCCTGGTATCATTCAGCTTAAGGCGGGTTCAACCTCGCCTGCTGATGGTGATGCTGCCGCACTTCAGTTCGGTCGTGATGGCGCTGCAGTTCAGGAAAGTGTGCTGCTTGACGGTAACGGTGTTTACATCGCTGCTGTTATTCGTATCCCTGACGTGGACGCTCAGAAAGTAGAGTTTGGCTTTTGTGGTCAGGCTCCTGCTGCTGTCAACTCGTCTGCCCTGGACATTGTGTCGCTCGCATGGGACCCTGAGGACGCTGCCAATGTTGGTGACGTCTGGTTCCTGGGCCAGGTTAACGATGCTGGTACTGACTCTGAAGTCGTACTCAATGACGTTGACTACGTTCAGAACGATTGGGTTCTGTTGGAGATTGCTGCAGACGACGCGTCTGCTACCTTCCGTGTGACCACGGAGGACGGTAGCTCTACAGAGACCCTGCAGCCTACGACTGGTATGCCGCTTGTCGGTCTGCGACCGTTTATCTCGGTTGAGAACGTTGGCGCTGCTGAGGAAGTGGTTGACATTGACGCATTCCAAATCCGCTATTTGCGGAGGAATACGCCTTATGGTACTTCAGGTTACCTGGGTGCATAGCCTATAACTATCCGCTAAGGATACAGAAAAGCCTCCCGCTAAGGGAGGCTTAACTGTGCTCGGGTGTCTCGATTCAATTATGAGGTAGTGTTGAAGTGACTAACACCCCCTTTCGTGTGGCGTTAAGTCTGAAAAGTAGTGGCGAATCTTCTGCGAAGCCAGGTGAGAAGCTGCGGCTAACTTCAAAGTAGTGGATTGTGTATCCTAAATTGTACAGTTTAGGTACGAAAACTTCAGGGTTGAGAGGTCTACGGTAGTGTGTATCGTCTAAAGAG
>Ga0209640_10001845_pt1 | contig 18267 bp, 15 predicted proteins | sample RifCSP10_1_FD_184018 | JGI IMG/M metagenome (GOLD analysis project Ga0209640, IMG submission 184018) | Soil microbial communities from Rifle, Colorado - Rifle CSP2_sed 10_1 (SPAdes) (version 2) | ecosystem: Environmental > Terrestrial > Deep subsurface > Rock core/Sediment | place: Rifle... | reverse complement strand
TCGGCGCCGGCGCGCTCGCGCTCGCGCTCGAGGAGCCGGCTCCTCAGCACGCGCATCGCCTTCTCGCGGTTCTTGATCTGGCTGCGCTCGTCCTGGCAGGTCACGACGATGCCGGTCGGGAGGTGGGTGACGCGCACCGCCGAGTAGGTGGTGTTCACGCCCTGCCCGCCCGGTCCCGAGGCGCAGTAGCGGTCCACGCGCAGGTCCTTCTCGAGCACCTGGATCTCGACGTCTTCCGCTTCCGGAAGCACGGCCACCGTGGCCGCCGAGGTGTGGATGCGCCCCGAGGCCTCGGTCACCGGTACGCGCTGCACGCGATGGGTTCCACCCTCGTGCTTCAACCGGCTCCAGGCGCCGTGGCCCTCGACGATCGCCGAAATCTCCTTGATGCCTCCGGCCTCCGACTCGGAGAGGTCGAGGATCTCCACCCGCCAGCCGCGGCGCTCGGCGTAGCGCGCATACATGCGGAACAGCTCGGCCGCGAACAGCGAAGCCTCGTCACCGCCGGTGCCGGCGCGGATCTCGAGCACCACGTTGCGCTCGTCCTTGGGATCCTTGGGCACGAGCGCGATCCGAAGCTCGCGCTCGATTGCGGCACGGCGCTCCTCGAGCAGAACGCGCTCTTCGCTGGCCAGTGCCGCGAGCTCGGCGTCCGTCGCGCCCGCGAGCTCGCGCGCGCCCGCGAGCTGGCGCTCCACCTCCTGGAGCTCGCGATAGAGGCCGACGAGCGGCTCGATCTCGGCGAGGGCGCGCGTCGTCTCGCGGAGCTTCTTGGAGTCGGAGAGGACCTCGGGCGTGCCGACGCGCGCGATGAGCTCGGCGTGCAGGCGGGCGAGCCGGTTCAGCTGGTCGATCAACGTCGCTCCCCGAGACCCGAAGGCCTCACGGTCGACCGGGCATGCCCGGATCGCCGACCAGGCGCGAGGCGGGCGCGGTGAATCTAAGCGGGCTTGCCGTAGCGGCGATTGAAGCGTTCGACGCGGCCGGCGGAGTCGATGAGCTTCTGCTTGCCGGTGAAGAACGGGTGGCACTCGCTGCAGATCTCGAGCCGGAGCTCCTTCTGCGTCGAGCGCGTCTCGAAGGTGTTGCCGCAAGCGCAGATCGCGGTGACGACGTGCAACTCGGGATGTAGGCCCTGCTTCATGGCGGGGATTCCTTCCGTGACCCGGCCCGCTGCTGGCGCCGGAATGACGAAGGATACAGCATGCCGCTGGATTTCACAAACCGGGCGCCCCGCCCTCAGACGTTGATCGAGTCGACCGTGATCGACAGCCGCTTCATCATCTCGTGCAGAGTCGTCGGCTTGACCTGCAGCAGCTCCGCCGCCCGCTTCTGCACGCCGCCGGCCGAGCGCAAGGCGCGCACGATGAGCTGACGCTCGAACGAATTCACCGCTTCCCAGAACGAGACCTCCGGGTCGGGAAGCGCGACCGGAACCATGGCTTCGGTCGCCGGCGCGGCGGAGCGCACCGCGGGCGGCAGAAGCTCGACGTCGACCACCGACGCCGTCGTGAGCACCACCGCGCGCTCGATCGCGTTCTCGAGCTCGCGCACGTTGCCCGGCCAGCGATACTCCATGAGGCGCTGCATGGCCGCCGGAGAGATCTCGTGGACCGCCTTGCCGTTCTCGCTCGAGTAGAGCCCCAGGAAGTGGCTGGCGAGGGGCGGGATGTCCTCCGTACGTTGGCGCAGCGGGGGAATGTGGATCGTGATCACGTTGAGCCGATAGTAGAGATCCTCGCGGAACGCGCTCTGCACCACCAACTGCTCGAGGTCGGCGTTCGTCGCCGCCACGATGCGCACGTCGACCCTGATCGTCTCGACGCCGCCGAGACGCATGAACTCCTTCTCTTGGATGACGCGCAACAGTTTCGCTTGCGTCTCGAGCGGAATGTTGCCGATCTCGTCGAAGAAGATCGAGCCCTCGTTGGCGACCTCGAACAGCCCCTTCTTGGCCGCGATCGCCCCGGTGAAGGCGCCCTTGACGTGGCCGAAGAGCGTGCTCTCGAGCAGGTCGGCGGGCATCGATCCGGAATTGACGGTCACGAACGGACCGCTCGCACGGCGGCTGTGGTGATGGATCGCCTTGGCGACGAGCTCCTTGCCGGTGCCGCTCTCGCCGAGGATGAGGATGTTGCTCTTCGAGGGCGCCGCGAGCCGAATCAGGTCGAAGACCTGCTGCATGGCGGCGCTCTTGCCGATGATGTTGTCGAGTCCGTAGCGCTTCTCGAGCTGCGCCTTGAGCGCGCGATTCTCGGTCGTCAGCCGCCGCTGGTCGAGACCCTTGCGGATGGTGAGCAGAACCTCGTCGTTCTTGAACGGCTTGGGGATGTAGTGGAACGCCCCCTCGCGCATCGCTTCGATCGCGCCCTCGATCGACGAGAAGGCGGTGATGACGATGATGACCTGGTCCGGGTCGCGCTGGCGGATCTGGCGCAGGACGTCCATGCCCGACATCCCGGGCAGCATCAGGTCGAGGAGCACCAGGTCCACGGGCTCCTTCTCGTGGAGCAGCAGCGCCTCTTCGCCGGTGCGGGCGAGGAGCGGCCGATAGCCTTCCTTGCGCAGGAGGTGACTGAGGACGTCCTGGAGGACCTCTTCGTCGTCGACGACGAGAACGTTCATTCTGCGGGTCTGGAGTCGGACGCGAGCGGCAGCTCGACGATGAAGCGGCAACCGCCGCGCTCGAGGTTCTCGAAGCGAATCCGTCCGCCGTGTTGCTCGAGCAGGCTGTGGCAGATCGAGAGGCCGAGCCCGGTGCCGCCCTGTCCCCGTTTGGTGGTGAAGAACGGCTGGAAGATCGAGGCCGCGGCCTCGGGCGCGATGCCCGGTCCCTCGTCGTCGACGTGGATCAACGCCCGTTCGCCCTCGACCCGACATTCGACGCGGAGCGCTCCGCCGCCCGCCTCGGCCATGGCGTCGATCGCGTTGAGCATGAGATTGGTGAACACCTGCTGCAGCTCGCCCTCGCTGCCGAGCACCGGCACCGGCTCGGCCGGCGGTTGCCAGAGCAGGCGCACGCGGTGGGCGGCCAAGCGCTCGCGGAGGAGCTCGGCGGTCTCGACGATCAGCGGCCCGAGGTCGACGAGCTTGCGCTCGCGGCCCGGCTGGCGTGCGAACTCCAGCAGGTTCGAGACGATGCGCGAGGCGCGGAAGGTCTGCTTCTCGACCTTTTCGAGGAGCTCTCGGCGGGGATCGTCGGCCCGCGTCTCGGCGAGCAAAAGCTGGGCGTAGGAGGAGATTCCGGTCAGCGGCGTGTTGACCTCGTGCGCGACGCCGGCCGCCAGGACACCGAGCGAAGCGAGATGCTCCTGCTCCTTGAGCGCGCTCTCCATGGCGACGCGCTCGGTGACGTCCTGGATCACCAGCACGCGCCGGTCGCGGTCGGCACCGCCGCGCATCGGCGCCACGTTGACCTCGAGGTGGCGGAGGCGGTCGAGGGCGTCACGGCAGGTGACCTGCACGCCGCCAGCGCCGGGGGCGGGCAGATCGCCGAGGGCGAGGACCTGGCCCAGAGTCCGCCCCACGACCTCGGAGCGCGAACGTCCGGCGAGCGTGGCGAAGGCGAGGTTCGCCGAGACGATGACCTCGGTCGGGTCGAGCACCGCGATGCCGGCCGGGGAGGATTCGAGGATCCCCTCGCTGTGCTGCTTGAGGGCGACGACCTCCTCGAGCTGGCGGTGTACCTGGTCGATCAGTCGCGCGTTCTCGATCGCGAGCGCGGCCTGATCGAGGAGCACGCGCACGAGCTCGACGTCCTCGCTATCCAGCGGCTGGTCGGCGCTCCGCAGGCCGGTGACCAGAAAGCCGACGCGCGCTTCGCGGACGACGAGCGGGAAGAGGTAGCGGTAGCCGGCGGCGTAGAGCGCTTGCTCGAAACCCAGGGGAGCCCCCGGCAGCGCGACTCCCGAGAGCGTCTCGAAACTCTCGCTCCAGACCTGTGGCTCGACGGCGGCGACCGGAACCGGATCGGGGAAGATCTTCTCGGGCCGCACCGGCACCAAGTTCTCGCCCTGCGCCAGCAGGAGATTCGAGCGCTCGAGGTCGAGCCCGCGCTCGAGCTCGTCGAGCAGCACCGCGCACAGGCGATCGAGGTCGCGCTCGCGCAAGAGCTCCTGGCCGAGCCAGGCGAGCCCGCGTCGCTGCCGGAATCGGGAGCCGTACTGGAAGCGCTCGAGCGTGCCCTGGATCCTGCGGTGCGCGGGGATCACGAGCCCGACGATCGCCACGCCGCCGAAGACGGTGAGCAGGTCGCGGGCGAACGAGAAATCTCCCGGCAGCGCTCGGCGCAGGGCGACGTCCAGGAGAGCGAAGGTGCCGACGGCCAGCAACAGGGTGACCGCGTGAGTGACTCCGTTGCGCACCATCAGCCCCAGGTCCCAGAGCCGGTAGCGCAGGATGGCCCAGCCGAAGGCCAGCGGAACCGCCGCCAACGGTACGACCGAGAGGGTGGCCAGGAACTCGCCCGGACGCAGCCCGGCGACGAAGGGCAGGCCGTAGAGCAGGACGAACGGCAGGTATCCCCCGGCGGTGCCGACGACGAGCCAGAGCAGTTGGCGCTGCTGCTCCCATTCGACGGTCGAGCGCAGCCTTCGCGCGAGGACGACCACCGCCACCACGGCGAAGCCGGCGAGGTGGGCGAGCTCCGCTCGATCCAGCCAGGCCACGAGCTGCGCCGACGGCCGGCCGAACCAGAGGCTGCCGTTGAACAACGCGAGGTCGAGCTGCGCCGCGGCGAGCCCGATCGCCGGCAGGTAGATCGCCGGCAGCCATCGGCGACGGAGCTCGGACCGCCGGGGGATGGTCAGGAAGAGGTGGAGGGTGAGCGGCGGCAGCAGCAGCCGCGCCACCTGGTCTCCGAGGTAGATCCAGGCACCGGTGGCGTCGACCGGAAAGACCGGGGAGTAGACGTAGAGCACCGCCGAGGTCAGGCACCAGAGGAAGAAGAGTCCGCCGTCAGCGGTGCGCCAGAGCGTGTAGAGGCCGATGGCGAGGTAGACGACGCCGAGCAGCGCGAGGGTGAGCCATGCCGGATCCACCTCCAGCGGCGGCCGCTGGTAGTCGACCGCGACCAGCTCGTCGCCGCGCAGGACGACGATCTGGGTCTCCGGGCTGGCCGCGAGGAGCTGGCGCAGCTCGGAGATGCGGCCCGCCTCGACGCCGTTGACGAGGACGATGCGGTCGTCGGCGAGGAGGCCCCCGGCGAGCTGCGGCTCGACGCTCTGCACCGACCACTGGCCGGAGCTGCGGAGGGGCTGGAAACCGAGGGGTTGAAACGCTTCCAGCTTCTGCCGGAACGCGTGCGTCCCGAGGACCGTGAGCGCGGCGGTCACCACCAGCAGGGCAGGAATCATCAAACGCCGCACGATCGACGGTCGTAGAGCCTTCAAGGCCGACACCTCTCGACCGACGAGTAGCACGAATCGTGCCTCGGATTCTGTGCATAAATGCCCCCGGAACAGGCGTTTATGCCGAGCGCGTGGACTGCGATTCCAGATTCTTGAACCCTATCCAAAAAAATGGAGAGTGTGGCTCGGACTTCTCCCCTCGGGGCGGGACGAGGCGTTGCTTGGAGAGTCGAGGAACGGGGCCGACGCGGGCGCTTCAGAAGCGGACCGCGACGCTCGTCGTGAGGCGCCGGCGCAGCTCTTTGCCGCTCTCGGCGGGGGCGAGCAGCGTGGTGCCGCGAGCGAGCTCCATGCCGAGGCGAACGGCCCAGCTCGAAGCCAAGTCGAAGAGCTGCGAGACGTCCTGCGAGACCGCCACCTCGAGCCGCTGGAACTGGGTGGTCGACGGGGCGTGGGCTCGGCGACCGGGACGGCGCACCGGCTCGAGATTCTGGTCCACGCGCTGGAACGCGAGGTAGATCCCGGTGGCGGTGGGCTCGATGCGGGTTTCGATCGCCGTCGAGAAGATCTCGACGTTGTTCTGGTACCGGTTGCGGTTCGTCGCCCGGAACTCGCCTCCGCCTCCGGCGGCGTAGCGCGTGCTCCAACTCGCGACCACCGAGCTTCCGAGCCGCTGGCTCAAGGTGGCCTCGAGCTCCGGCAGCCGGTCACCGGGAACGAAGAAGATCCCTTCGCCGCTGGCGAGGAAGTCGTCGCGCACGAAGAGCCGGACCGTGCGGTCGAACTCTCGGAACGAGCCCTTGAGGCGCAGCGTCGAATCCTCGCCCTCGCCGCGCAGGACCTCGGTCTCGTAGCAGGAGGTGTCGACGTTCTCGCAGCCGAGTGTGTCGGCGAGGAACTGCGGGGTGGAGTCGCCGCGCAGCGGATCCTCGGCGCCGCTGACGAAGCGGTGGGTGGCGGCGACCGAAGCCTGCCAATGCGGGTTCAACCGCACCACCAGCCCGCCCTTGGGCGAGAGCGAAACCGCGCCGTCGTGGGTGGTGGTGAACAGCCCGTACTGCACCACCATCGCCGAATCGAGCTCGGTCTCGCCGCGCGACCAGAGATCCAGGAACCGCGCCGCGCCGAGCTCGCCGGGAATCCAAGGACCCACCCGATAGGACTCGCGATAGCGCATCCCGGCGCGCAAGCGACTCGAGTCTCCGAGCAACTGGAGGTAGCTGCCCTGGACGGCGAGCAACCTCGACGCCGTCGGAATGTTGCGCGGCAGGACGCGGCCTTCGCTGGGGGCGGCGGTCTCGAGGTACTGCGCCACGAGGTCGGTGGAGCGGTCGTCGCCGAAGTCGCGCACGTAGCTGACCTCGTATTGGTCGAACGAGAAGGTGTCGAAATTGCGGCCGTGCTTGGCGAGCAGCTCGTGAGAGCGTCCGGTGATGCCGAGCTGACCGGCGGCCGGATTCTCGAGGCCGACGCGGAACGAGGCGACCGAGCCCGCCAGCGCATCGTCCGCGAAGCGGGTCGAAGCGCCGACCCGGGTGCCGGCGATGTTCTGGAACTCGCCGTCGAGCTGCAGCTTGAAGCTACCGAGCTCCCCGTGCAGCCCGACCTCCGCCCCCGTCATCTCGGCGAAGTGGCCGGAGCCGAGCTCGCGCATCGAGGCACTCGCTTCGACGCCGCCCAGGAAGGCCGCCGGCATCGGCGCGTCGGTCTGGAACGAGGTGAGCGCGATCGAGGTGGGGTCGAGGTCGCGGAGCACGTCGCTCGGAACTTCGCCGCGCAACGCCCAGAAGTCGGAAGCGCCGTCGGCCGCCGACTCGGGCAGCTCGACCTGCACGTATTGCGATTCGTCGGCCGCCTTTCGCGCCAAGACGAGCACCGCCGGCGGCACGCCGGACTTGTGGGCGACGATCTTGTAGAGGCCGGCCGGCAGCTCCTCGAACAGGAACTCGCCGGCGCGATCGGTGGACACCGCGCGGTAGGTGCGCTCGACGACCTGGTAGGCGTAGACCGCGGCGTTGGCGACCGGCTCCTGATTGCGCAGCACCCGTCCCGCGACGCCCGCGCCTTCGGCCGCGGCAGCACCCAAGAGGCTCGCGACGACGAAGCACGTCAACGCGCCTTTCGGGGCCTGCACCACGGCCCGACGGGAGGAGGGGACACCACCCATTGGACCTGAGTCTAGGGACCACCGCAAGTCCTGTCAAGGACGCCATCCGGCCCTCCGGAAGGCCGGCGAGCCGGCTCCGGGCGCGGGATCGACGGTGGGCGTCGCCGCCAGGACGAAAGCTGCCACGGACGCTACGCCAGCCTGCCGCAGCGCCGCCGCGCAGCGGTTCACAGTGGCTCCCGTGGTCACCACGTCGTCCACCAGCAGGACCCTCGCTCCGCGGAGCGCCGGCGCTGGCGGGCCTCGACCCCGGAGCGCCGCGCGCGGATTGGAGGCGCGCTCGCGACGCCCGAGGCCGGTTTGCCGCCGTTCCCAAATCGGGCGGCGGAGGAGCCCGGCCGAAGGCAGCGCGAGGCCGCGCGCCAGGGCGCGGGCGAGGCTCGCCGCCGGATTGAAGCCGCGGGCGAGGCGCCGCAGGAGGGGCATGGGCACCGGCACTACGAGGTCGATCGGTTCGAGCGCCGCGATCGACTCGCGCGCCAGGGCCTCGGCGACGAGCCCAGAGGCGAGAAACTCGAGGCGGCGGAACTTGAGGGCGCGGATGACGCCGTCGAGCGGCGGCTGGTACGTCCAGACGGGGACGATCGGCGCGCACGCGGACACCCGCGTCCGGCAGCCGAGGCAGAGCGGTGCCGCGGCACGCGCCGCGCCGGGCAGCGGACGCAGACAGGCACGGCAAGCGCGCCGGCGGTCGAACGCCACGAGTTGGCCGCGGCAGGCGACACAGAGCAGCAGAGGACGCGGTCCGGCGCCGAGCGCTCGGCCGCAGCCGAGACAGAGGCGCGGAAACAGCTGCTCGAGAAGCGACATGGGCCGCCGGCTGAGTCGGAAATCGCGGTGCTAGACTCGCCGGTGGTGCACGGCTCGAGGCGCGGGAGGAAGCGGTGAGACGCCGGCTCGCCGTTGCGGCCGCGCTCGCCGCGCTCGGACTCCCGCCCGCGCTCGCGGCGCGAGAGCCGACCCTGTTCGCCGTCTCCCTCGGCGCCGGGCTCGCCGGCCCCCTCGACGACGACGCGGAATCTTCGTTCGACAGCCCCGTGGTACAGCTCGCCGCCGGCATGTTGACCGACGACCGGACCTGGACCGTGCTGCGGCTGGGCCGCGTCGAGTTCGCGTCCGACGAAGTCCTCGACGGACTCTCGGCGGCGCGGCTCGACTACGCCACGGTCGCCGGCGAATACCGCTTTCGCCAGGCGGCTTACGAGCTCGGGCTCTTCACCGGGCTGGGCCTCTACCGGCTGGACGGCGATGCGTTGGCAGGGGCGACAGGGGGCCAGGAGGCGCTCGGCGTCGTCCTCGGCTTCACGGGCGATTTCGACGTCAGTCGCCGGGTGTCGGTGGTGGGCGAGGTGGACTTCCACTACGCCTTCCTGGACGAGGTGAAGTTCTACGGAGCGGCGCTCGCCGGCGTCGCCGTCCACTTCTGAAGACTCCGCCGCACGTCGGGATCGTTCCAGCGCGTCGCGCCGATGAAGCTGCGCTCGACCTTGCCGGCCACCAGAAGATGAGTCTCGGGGAGCTTGCCGGTGCCGAAACGGTGCGCGATCTCCCAGGCGGGATCGAAGAAGAGCGGGAGCGCGTCGTTGCCCAGGAAGCGCCGTGCGGCCGCGGGTTGGTCGCCGACGGCGACGAACAGCACGCCGAGCTGCGTGCCGTCGAGCTCGCGAGCGTAGGCGACGAGCTCCGGCAGCTCGAACTGGCAAGGGGCGCACCAGGATGCCCAGAAGTGCACCAGCGTCGCCTCGCCGGTCGCCACGCTCGCCAACGCCACCGGCCGCTGCGCTTCGTCGATCAGGAAGCCGCCGGCGGGAGACGAGCCCCGTGACGCCGAGTGCGGCCAGAAGACGGCGAGGAGCGCCGCCGCGACGGCGGCGGCGGCGGCGAAACGGAGGGCGCGCCCCGCGGCGTGCGGAGGCGCGGAACGTGCAGGAGTCGGTTCCATCGTGACCCATTCTGGCCCAACTCGGCGCGGCGCCGGAGACGCCACGGAACCGCCGCGTGGCGCCCGCCGCCGCCGCGCGTTCCTGATCGGCCTCCAACTGCCGAGCCAGTCCGCGGACGAAGTCGACGAGCACCTCGACGAGCTGGCGGCGCTCGCCGACACGGCCGGGTGCGAGGTCGTCGGCCGGGCCGTGCAGGCGCGCCCGGCGCCCGATCCGAAGACCTTCGTCGGCCGCGGCAAGGCCGACGAGATTACGGCGACGCTACGCGAGCTCGGTGCCGAGATCGCGGTCTTCGACGAGGACCTCTCCGGCAGCCAGACGAGGAACCTCGAGCAGCTCCTGGGGTGCCCGGTGCTCGACCGCAGCGGCCTCATCCTGGGAATCTTCGAGGGCCGCGCTCGCAGCGCGGAGGCGCGCACCCAGGTGGCGCTGGCGCGCGCGCGCTACGAGCTGCCGCGGCTCGCCCGGCGCTGGGGACACCTCTCGCGGCAGGTGGGCGGCATCGGCGTGCGCGGTGGCGAGGGCGAGACCCAGCTCGAGGCCGATCGACGCGTGCTGCGGCGCAAGATCTCGCGGCTGGAGCGCGATCTCGAGCGCATCGAGCGCATGCGCAGGGTCCAGCGCGGCGGCCGCAGCGGCGTGCCGGTGGTGGCGCTGGCGGGCTACACCAACGCCGGCAAGTCGACGCTCTTCAACCGCCTGACCGACGACGACGCGCTCGCCGAGGACCGGCTCTTCGCCACCCTCGACTCGCGGTTGCGGCGCGGCCGCCTCGCGGGGGGCGTGAACGTGGTCTTCGCCGACACGGTGGGATTCATCCGCAAGCTCCCGCACCACCTCGTGGCCTCGTTTCGCTCGACACTCGAAGAAGTCGTCGCGGCCGACGTGGTGGTGCACGTGGTCGATCGCGCGCATCCACGCTGGGAGGAGCAACAGGCGGTGGCGGAAGAGGTGATGCGGGAGCTCGGCGTCGACCCGCAGCGCGTGCTGACGGTCTTCAACAAGGTGGACCGCCTCGCGCGCCCGGTGGCGGTCGGCAGCGGCGATCTCCTGCTCTCGGCGCGCACCGGCAGCGGCGTCGGCGCGCTGCGCGGCGCGCTCGCCCGCCGCCTCGGCCTCGCCGCCGGCGTGGTCCCCGAGTCGGCGCGCGAGCCGGTCGCCGAGACGGCGGAGGAGACCGCCGACGCGACGGGCCGGCGCTTGTGGGGCCCCCGAGCCATCGACTAGACTTTCCGCTCGCTCGGTGGGGCTGTAGCTCAGCTGGGAGAGCGCTTGAATGGCATTCAAGAGGTCGACGGTTCGATCCCGTTCAGCTCCACCATCGTCCACTCTACGGCCCGTCGCCGGCCGCGGCCGCGCCTAGGCCCCCGCTCCGGAATCGCCGCGCCGCGGGAGGTCGCCTTGGGTCGTCGCGCCGGGCTCGCGTTGGGGTCGCTGCTGCTCGTTGCCGCCGGCGGCTGCCGCACGGCCGCCGTGGTGACGCCTCCGGCGACCGTCCGGCCGCCGAGCTACGCCGGACTCGACGCCGCGCTCTGGGTGCAGACCGCCGAGGAGGCACGGCTGCTGCGCGTCACGGCCTACGTCGCGGCGACGGCGGCACTCGAGCGCGGGCTCGCCGATCCGATCTGGAGCGCGCTCGACCAGGGTCCCGGCGCCGCCGCGCTCCCCGCCGCGGCGATTCTCGATCTCGACGAGACGGTGCTCGACAACTCGGCCTACGAGGCCTACCTCGTGCGCGCCGGCCGGAGCTTCGAGCCGGCGAGCTGGTCGGCCTGGGTGGCGACCGCGGAGGCGAAGGCGATTCCGGGGGTGCTCGATTTCGCGCGCCGCGCCGCGGAGCTCGGGATCACCCTCTACTTCGTCTCCAACCGCGACGCGCCGATGGAGCAGGCGACGCGCGCCAACCTCGCCGCGCTCGGGCTGCCCCTGCCCGCCGGCGGCGACGTCGTCCTGCTGCGCGGCGAGCGGCCCGAATGGCGCAGCGACAAGCGCGGCCGCTACGAGGAGATCGCGGCGCGGCACCGCGTGCTGGTGCTGGTCGGCGACGACCTCAACGATTTCCTTTCCGGAGCTCGCGAAGCCACGCTCGCCGAGCGGCGCGCGCTCGCCGAGCCGCACGCGGGGCGCTTCGGTCGCGATTGGTTCCTGCTGCCGAACCCCATGCACGGCTCCTGGCTGCGCGCCGCGTCGGCGGGCGCCGGCGGCGGCGGCGAGATCGAGCGCCGGCTCGAGCGGCTCGAGGCCTTCGATGGGCCCGCGCCGCCGCCCTGAGCCGTCGCGCTGGCTTCGCGTCTGGCGCGTCGTGGCGCGCATCCCCGCGGGTCGGGTGGCGACCTACGGCCAGGTGGCGGCGCTCGCCGGCCTGCCGGGGGCGGCGCGCCAGGTCGGCTACGCCTTGAGCGCCCTGCCCGACGACTCGAGCGTGCCCTGGCAGCGCGTCGTCAACGCGCGCGGCGAGGTGAGCCCGCGCCGCGACTTCGACGGCGCGCCGCGGCAGCGCGTCCTGCTCGTCGACGAGGGAGTGGTCTTCGACGAGCGCGGGCGCATCGACCTGCGGCGCTTCGGCTGGCGGAGCGCGCCGCGGCCGCGGCCGCGGAAGCCGAGTGCGCGCTGATAATGTCGCAACGATGAAGAGAATCCTCGGATTGAGTCTCGCGCTGACGCTCTTCGCGCCCGCGCCGCCGGCTGCGGCTGCGGATCCGGAGGCGCTCACGACCCTGAACCGCATCCGCTACGAAGCGTTCGAGCGCTCGCAGGTCCACGCCTACGCGCTCGAGCTCGCCGACCGCTACGGACCGCGACTCACCAACTCTCCCAACCACCGTGCCTCGGCGGAGTGGGTGAAGGGCGAGCTCGAGAAGATCGGGCTCGCCGGCGCGCGCATCGAGCCCTTCGATTTCGGTCGCGGCTGGAGCTTCGGCCGCTGCGAAGTGCGGATGACCTCGCCGGCGGAGGTTCCGCTGTTGGCGCTGCCCAAGGCCTGGACCCCCGGCACCGCGGGCGCCGTCCGCGGCCGGGCGGTACGCGTCGATCTGGAGACGCCAGCGGATCTCGAGGCGCAGCGCGGCAAGCTCGCGGGCACGATCGTGCTCCTCGACGCCGCGGGTAAAGGCGCCGAGGAGCGGGCGAAGCTGCCCGTCGCCGAGCGCTGGAGCGACACCGAGCTCGCCGAGATGCTGGAGTCGAAGGTGCCTGTGGAGCGCATGGGGGCATGGCTCAAGAAGCTCGGGAAGGAGTGGACGTTCGGACGCCAGCGCGACGAGTTCCTGGTCGCCGAGGGCGTCCTCGCCACCGCCGAGGTCTCGTCGCGCGAGAACGGCATCGTGCGCGGCGACGGCTCCGAGTTCCACCGCGACCCCGAGCGGCCCGCAGGCGTGCCCGGGCTCTACTTCGCCGCGGAGCCCTACCAGCGCATCCTGCGCCTGCTCGCCGCCGGCACCGCGGTCGAGCTCGAGCTCGAGGTGGACGCGCGCTTCCAGGACCAGGATCTGCGCGCGCCGAACGTGGTCGCCGAGCTTCCGGGCCGCGACAAGTCCGGCGAAGTGGTGATGACCGGCGCCCACCTCGACTCGTGGCACCTGGGGACCGGAGCCGTGGACGACGGGGCGGGGGTGGCGGTGGTGATGGAGGCGATGCGCATCCTGGGTCGCCTCGGCGTCGCGCCGCGGCGCACCATCCGTGTCGCGCTCTGGGGAGGCGAGGAGCAGGGGCTGCTCGGATCGCGCGCCTGGGTGGAGCGCCACATCGTCGAGCGCGACCCGGTCGCCGCGGGCGCGGGCGACCTGTCGTTGCCGCCGGCGGTGCGCAGCTTGCGGGCGCCGTTCCGCGCCAAGGGCGAGCACGGGAAGATCTCCGCCTATTTCAACCTCGACTACGGCTCGGGGCGCATTCGCGGCATCTACACGCTCGGCAACGTGGCCGCGGGCGCGGTCTTCGAGGAGTGGATCCGGCCGCTCGCCGACCTCGGCGTGTCCACGGTCACCAACAACCCGATTCCCATCGGTGGCTCGGACCACAGCGCGTTCGACCGCTCCGGCGTGCCGGGGTTCATGTTCCTCCAGGATCCGCTCGACTACTTCCACCTCGTCCACCACTCGAACCTCGACACCGCGGACCATCTGCGCCGCGACGACCTGGTGCAGGCCTCGATCGTAGTGGCCCACTTCCTCTGGCAGGCGGCGAACCGCGACGCCCTGCTGCCGCGCAAGCCGATGCCCGAAGCGGCGCTTCCCGGCGGCAGCCGTCCGTCCGCGAGCGGGCGCTGAGCGGCGAGGGCGCGAACCGGTAGGATCGCCGCGGAAGCGCGCGGGGGCTGGTGCCCCCCCTGGTCTTCAAAACCAGTGACCGGTGCCCTCGAAGGCGGCGGAGGTGGGTTCGATTCCCATGCGCTTCCGCCATCCGCCACGACTCAGCTCCAGTCGATCGCCTCGACCTCGTCGCCGGCGCCGCGGGCCGGCTCGCCGGCGCGCACGCGTAGCAGGCGGTCGGCGCGCGCGAAGGTGGCGAGATCGTGCGAGCCGCGGACGGCGAGCGGGCGCACGAGCTCGTGGCCCGGCTCGGCGGCGAGCGCGCGCGCGGGCACGAAGCGGTCTCGCCGCGGGCCCGCCGCGAGCGCCGAGGCGAGCGCGACCGGGCGCGCGTCCTGCCAGAAGGCGCCGCTCCCGCCGCGCAGGATCTCGAGCGCGGGCACGACGAAGAGCCGGAACGCCACCATGGCGGACGCCGGATTGCCGGGCAGACCGAACACCAGGCGGCGGTCGCGGTGGGCGAAGACCAGCGGCTTGCCGGGCTGGATCGCCACCGCGTCGAACTCGATGCGCGCGCCGAGCCGCCCGAGCGCCGTCTCGGTGAAGTCGCGATCGCCGGCCGAGACCCCGCCGCAGACCAGCGTGACGTCGAAGCCGGCGAGCCCGAGCCCGATCCGCCGCTCGAGCTCCACCGGATCATCGGGCGCGATGCCGAGCGGTTCGGCGGCGAGCCCGAGCCGCGCGGCGGCGGCGAGCAAGAAGTCGGTGTGCGAATCGCGGAGCTGGCCGGGGCGCGGCTCGTCTTCGGGCGCCACCACTTCGTCGCCCGTCGGCACGACGGCTAGCCGCGGAGCTCCCACGACCTCGACCTCGGAGATGCCCTGGCTGGCGAGCAGCGCCAGCGCCGACGGCCCGATCCGGTCGCCGGCTTCGAGCAGCCGGTCGCCGGGGCGGGTGATCTCGCCGCGGCGCCGCACGTGGCGGCCGGCTTCCGGCAGATCGCCGAGGCGGATGCGCCCACCCGCGACCTCTTCGACCTCCTCGACCGGGATCACGCGGTCGGCGCCGAGCGGGAGCGGCGCTCCGGTGAAGATGCGCGCCGCGCCACCGCGGGGAAGCCGGAAACCGGGCGCCGCTCCAGCGGCCACCGTCCCGGCGACGACGAGCTCGGCGCCCTGGCGCACGCTGCCGTCGAGAGCGAATCCGTCCATCGCCGAGACGTCCGCGAACGGCGCCTCCGTGGTCGCCGCGAGTGGGAGGGCGAGGACGCGTCCGCCCGCCGAGCGGCGCGCGACGCGCTCCGCCGGCAGCGGGCGGGCGACGCTCGCGATGCGCCGCCAGGCCTCTTCGGGAGCGATCACGGGGCGAAGTCGATCACCCTCCGCGGCGCCCTCGCAAGCCGGTCCCGGCTCGGGTAAGATCCAGATTTCGAGATGAGCACGTCTGAGCGGATGCACCATTACCGCGGAGACCTCAAGTCGACCGCGCTGCCGGAGATGTTGGCCGTCATTCACCAGATCCGCGTCTCGGGAGTGATGGAGGCCACGCTCGGCGAGTTCTCGAAGAAGGTCTTCCTCGAGGGCGGTTACGTCGTGCACGCCTCCTCGAGCGATCTCGTCGATTCGCTGGGTAGTTTCCTGCGGCGCTCGGGGCGCCTGAGCGACGGCCAGTTTCAGGCCGCAATGCAGAAGCGCGCCGAAGGCAAGCGGCGGCTCGGCGAGGTGCTCATCGAACAGGGCGTGCTCTCGCCGGCGCAGGTCTACGAAGCGATCCGCGAGCACGTCGAGAACATCGTCTGGAGCCTCTTTTCATGGGAGGAGGGCGAGGTGACGTTCCAGCTCGGCGAGCCCGACCTCGAGGGCGTGGTGCGCATCCAGATTCCCTTGCGGCAGGTCATCCTGCAAGGCATCAAGCGCGCCACCAACGCGAAATCGCTCGTGCAACGCATGGGCGGACGCGACACGCTGCTCGAGCGCCACTTCCGTTACGAAGACCTGATCGAGATCGCGCTCGAAGACCAGGAGTACGAGCTCCTCTCGCGGGTCGACGGCAAGCGCACGCTCTACGAGCTCTGCACGCACGGCCCGCTCTCGGCCGCCGACAATGCACGGCTGCTCTACGCGTTCAGCATCCTCGGCCTGGTGCGGCAGACCGGAGGCGGGAGCGAGACCCGCCACGTATCCGGAGGCATCAAGATCCGCCTCCGCTCCGAGAGCTGAGCGGCGGCCCGCGAGGTTCCACCCGATGCCCCTCTACGAGTACCTCTGCGCGCAGTGCGGCCGCCGCACCGAGGTGTTGCAGCGCCTGGACGAGCCGCCGCTCGAGATCTGCCCGCACTGCCAGGGGACGCTGACCAAGCTGTTCTCCGCTCCCGCGTTCCACTTCAAGGGCAGCGGGTGGTACGCCACCGACTATGCGCGCCAGAGCGGCGGCGCGAGCTCCGAGAGCGAGAAGACCGAGTCTCCAGCCACCGCGGGCGCCGAGCCGTCGGGCTCGACGCCGGGCGCGAGCGCCGAGAAGGCGGCGGAGTCCGGCGCGCCCGCGAAACCGGGCCCGGGGCCCTCGTCGTCGACGGACTGAGCGCGTCGCGGTCCGCGCGGCTCACGCCGGGTCGAGGCTGGCCAGGATCCGCAGGTAGGTCGCGAAGCGCGCGGGCGAGATCGTGCCGCGCTCCGCCGCCGAGCGCACCTCGCAGAGCGGCTCGTGAGCGTGCGAGCAGTCGTTGAAACGACAGCGCGCGGCGTGGGCCTCGAATTCCGGAAAGTAGGCGGCGAGCTCGCGCGCGCTCATCTGCCAGAGGCCGAACTCGCGCACCCCCGGCGTGTCTACGATCCGCGTCCCGTCCGCGAGACGATGAATCTGGGGTTGCGTCGTGGTGTGGCGGCCTCTCCCCGCGCCCCGCGCCACCTCTCCCACCGCGGCGACGACGAGCGGCTCCAGGGCGTTGATGAGCGAGCTCTTGCCGGCGCCGCTGTGCCCGACGAAGGCGACGAGCCGGCCCCCGATCCAGGCGCGCAACGGCGCGAGGCCGTCGCCGGTGGTCGCCGAACAGGGGAAGACGGGCACCCCGAGCTCGCGATAGGGCCGCAGCGCTTCGAGCTCGGCTTCGAACGCGGAGCCGCGCGCGGCGAGGTCGAGCTTGTTGACGGCGATCGCCGCTCCGACGCCGCCCGACGCGAGCGCCACCAGGAGGCGGTCGAGCAGGCCGGTGGCGAGCGGCGGCCGGCGCCACGATGCGACCGCCACGGCGCGTTCGAGGTTGGCGGCGAGGACGCGGCGGCGCCGCGGATCGAAGGGATCGGGCCGCGCGAGCTGACTCGTGCGCGGCAGGACCTCCCGAACCACGAGCTCGCCGTGCGCGCGTCGCGCCAGCCGGACGCGATCGCCGACCGCGACCGCGCTGCGGTCGTCACGCGCCAGCGCCTTGGGCAGCACGGCGGCGATCAGCCTGCCGTCGTCGAGCTCGACCGTGCACGGACCGCGCGACGTCGCGACGACCAGGCCGTCGTCGAGCGCCGGCGGAAGCGCGGCGCGTTGCATCTCGTCGGCGCCGGCAGCGTCCGCCCGAGCGCGTTGCGGCGCCGCCCTGGTGCGGCGAGCGCGGTGGCGCTCGCGCTTCGGCAGCGCCTCCCACGCCGCGTCGTCCGCCGCCGGGGGCTCGTCGCCGCGCACCGTCCTCACTTTTCGGCGGAGGCGGCGGTGAGGCCGGACTTCTTGGCGTAGTAACGGAAGGAACGAAACGTCATGCCGAGGATCTCCGCAGCCTGGGTCTGTACTCCTGCGGCGCGCTCCAGGGCCTGTCGCATGAGCGCCGCGCGGATGCGCTCGAGGTGACGCTCGAGGTCCAACCCGTCGATCGGCAGGCGCTCGGCGGCGGCGGTAGGAAGCCCGCCCGCCGAGAGCTCGGCCGGGAAGTCGGCGGCGCCGATGACGTCGGAGATGGAGAGCGCCACCGCGCGCTCGATCTGGTTCTCGAGCTCACGGACGTTGCCCGGCCAGTGATACGCCTCGAGCATCCGGACCGCGTCGGGAGAGATGCGCTTCGGCGGCTGTCCGGCGTCGGTGGTGAGCTTGCGCAGGAAGTGATCGACCAGCAGCGGGATGTCCTCCCGCCGCTCCCGCAGCGGCGGCAGGACGATCGGAATGACGTTGATCCGGTAGTAGAGGTCCTCGCGGAACTCGCCCCGCGCGAGCCGCTCGTGAAGGTCTCGATTCGTCGCTGTGATGATGCGCACGTCGACGGACTCCTCGGCGGTGCCGCCGACGCGGCGCACGATGCGGTCCTGGAGCGCGCGCAGGAGCTTGACCTGCATCGTCGGGCTCATCTCGCCGATCTCGTCGAGGAACAGCGTGCCGCGATGCGCCTCCTGGAACAGGCCCTTCTTGTCGCGGACGGCACCGGTGAAGGCTCCCCGTTCGTGACCGAAGAGCTCGCTCTCGAGCAGCGATTCCGGCATGGCGCCGCAGTTGATCGACAGGAAGCGCTGCTGGGAACGCGCGCTCGAGAAGTGGATCGCGCGCGCGATGAGCTCCTTGCCGGTTCCGGACTCGCCGTGGAGGAG
>Ga0209640_10001844_pt1 | contig 18273 bp, 16 predicted proteins | sample RifCSP10_1_FD_184018 | JGI IMG/M metagenome (GOLD analysis project Ga0209640, IMG submission 184018) | Soil microbial communities from Rifle, Colorado - Rifle CSP2_sed 10_1 (SPAdes) (version 2) | ecosystem: Environmental > Terrestrial > Deep subsurface > Rock core/Sediment | place: Rifle... | reverse complement strand
CGCCGTAGTTATTGACAACAACATCGACGACGTCGGTGAAAAGGATGCGTTTTTCTGATTTGGTTACTTGGTCATTAGTCGGCTCTTCGCCACTGCTTAGGTGGGCTACCGGAATTTTCTCCATACCGTAACCAGCCATTTCCCAAAGCTTGACCGCATCTTCATCTTTAACACCGAAGTGGCTGATTAAAAGCAGTAGTACTTCTTCGTTGGGCCGGGCTTGACCCAACTCAATCGCCGCCAGTTCTCTAACATCTATCTCGACTGCCCCCGAGGCCTCGGCCAGTGTTTCGCTGGCTCGGCCGCGCAGTTCTTTAAGCTTCCTCCCCAGTTGTTTATAAGACCCTCTAGCTTTCGGATTATCCATATGTATCTATTGTACAATAAATCCAAGCATGAACATCTTAGAGAATGTCGATTTGCGGCTCTACAGTACTATGCGTCTGGGCGGTCGCGCCCGTTGGCTAGCCGAAGCCCGTAAGGACGATGATGTAAAAGATTTGGTTGACTGGGCAAAACAAAAATCAGTGTCGTTTATTGTTATTGGTCAAGGTAGCAATATAGTTTGGCGCGACGAGGGTTTTGACGGTTTGATTATCGTCAATCAGATAAAAGGGATCGAGGTTCTATCTGAGGATAACTCGAGCCTGACCGTTAGAATTGGCGCCGGTGAAATCTGGGATGAAGCCGTGGCTTGGAGTGTTAATCGTAGCTTAAGCGGCATCGAATTTTTGTCGCGTATTCCGGGCCTAGCGGGCGCGGCGCCGGTGCAAAATATAGGTGCTTACGGCGCCGAGATAGCTGACGTATTAAAAGAAGTGGCGGTTTACGATACGCAAACTGAAGCTCTGGAGACAGTTTTGGCTGATGGCTGTGATTTTGCCTACCGCACCAGCCGCTTCAAAACTACCGACAAAGGCCGCTTCGCCATCTTAAATATCATCTTGAATCTTAAAAAAACCAACCCAATACCACCTTTCTACGAGTCACTTGAAAATTATTTTAAAGAGCACAATATCAATGAATTTACTCCTCAAATCATCCGCCAGGCTGTAACCGAAATCCGCAAAATCAAATTACCTGACCCTTCAGTCGTCTCTAATAATGGTTCGTTTTTCACTAACCTCATTGTCGATGAATCAAAATTTAACGAGCTGAAGCAAAAATTCCCGGACATCAAAGGTTGGCCGACCAAAGACGGAAGGGTCAAATTGGCGGCCGGTTGGATGGTCGAGAAAGCCGGTTTTAGAGATGTTCACGACCAGCAAACCGGCATGGGAACTTGGTGGGGGTCGGCTTTAGTGATGGTAAATGAGCACGCTCAGAGGACAGTCGATTTATTAGCCTTCAAACAAAAAATCCTCGACAAAGTGCAAGATATGTTCGGTATCACCCTCGACCAAGAGCCCGAACTACTGCCTTAATCACTTGGTAACGGGAATTGTAGGCAGAATTCTTTTACTTCATTACTTAACTTGTTAAGTATTTTGGTATTTTTGCGATTCTTGATGGCTTGGTGCATCCATCCGGCGACTCTTTCCATGTCATCTTCTTTCAGACCGCGTGTCGTGATAGCCGGCGTTCCTAGTCGTATGCCGCTTGGTCTGTAAGGCGGTAATGGATCGTCCGGAATAACGTTTTTATTTAGTGTCAGGCCGATTTCGTCCAGCACTTCCTCCACTTCCCCGCCATCTAAATCAAAGCTGGCCTTAACATCAGCCAAAATTAAGTGGTTATCGGTTCCATTGGTAATTAGTTTGAATCCACGCTTCATCATCTCATTGGCTAACCGTTTGGCATTCTTAAGCACCTGCTGGCAGTATTTGCGGAACTCTGGTGTCTGCGCCTCGCCAAAGGCCACGGCTTTGGCAGCAATGATATGCATATGCGGGCCGCCCTGGATGCCCGGGAAAACGGTTCGGTCAATCAAGGTTGGCAGATTTTCGACCGTCTTATCAACCGGTTTCAAGGGGTTAGATACCGTACCCTGGCTTAAAATCATCGCCCCGCGCGGACCGCGCAACGTCTTGTGTGTGGTAGTGGTAATGATGTGGAAGCCATCCTCGAAGGGGTTTCTTAGGGCTTTGCCAGCGATCAACCCGGCAATATGCGCCATATCGGCCATCAGAACCGCTCCTACCTCACTGCCGATTTCGGCAAACTTGGCATAATCGAGTTCGCGTGGGTAAGAACTAAAGCCGGCAATGATGATTTTGGGCTTAGTCTTTTTAGCGACTTGCCTCATCTCATCATAGTCAATTTCACCGGTCTCGATATCCTTAATTCCGTAGCGCACGAAGTTAAACAGCTTAGCGGAGACCGTACCCGGCCGACCGTGGGTTAAGTGGCCGCCATGACTCAGCTCCATGCCCATGATAGTGTCGCCCGGGTCGCACCAGGCGTGGTAGACCGCTTCGTTGGCCGGCGCGCCGGAATGGCTTTGAACATTGGCGTGATCGCAACCAAATAACTCTTTGGCTCTATCGATTGCTAATTGCTCGGCCTTATCAGTGTTTATCTGTCCGCCGTAGTAGCGTTTACCCGGAAAACCTTCGGAATATTTATTGGTAAAAACGCTACCCATAGCCGCCAGCACGTCTCGGCTGACGTAGTTTTCACTGGGTATTAGCTCCAGCCCTTCCCTTTGGCGTTTTTCTTCGGCGGCTATCAAAGCCGCCACTTTTTTATCGTCCATCACTCCACTCCTAACTAGCTTATGTTTTACGTTACAAGTTTACCCGCACAAACTCCTTTGGAGTTTAAGCGGGTGAAAGCCAGCTAGACCATGTTCCAATTTTAGCAAGCCTGAGCTTAAATGAGTGCTGTAATTTTGTCCAATTTGTTTAATATCCTATGTGACATACGGTATAGATGGTGTCGAGCATACGTCTGGTCACGCTACATCTAGCGTGTCGTAATCTTATACCACATGTGATATCATACTCGGGTTATGCCCCGGACAAATGAGAAAATTGGCCGCCTTATTTACCAAATCAGGCAAGAACGCGGCCTGACTCAATCAGCCTTCGCTAAAAAATTAGGCACCAGCCAGTCGGCCGTCAATCGTATAGAACACGGCAAACAGAACCTTACCCTGGAAACTCTTGGACATATTAGCGATGTGCTCGATAAACAAATAATTTCCCTAAGCGGCAACGCGGTTAACCTACGTATAGAAGGCGGCCATCGGCTTAGGGGTGAGATCGAGCTTAAAACATCCAAAAATGCAACGGTCGCACTTTTGTGCGCCGCCTTATTAAACAAGGGCACCACGCGCCTGCTGCGCGTTCCCAGAATCGAAGAAGTTAACCGGATTATAGAGGTTTTGGCCAGCATAGGTGTCAGCCTGCGCTGGTTGGCAGAGAATGATTTGGAAATCAAAGTGCCAGCCCGGCTCAATCTGGAAAAAATGAATAAGGAATCGGCCCGTAAAACCCGCTCCATAATCATGGCGGTTGGGCCGCTGATGCACGAGCTTAGTGAATTCAAAATCCCCTACGCCGGTGGCTGCGAGCTAGGGCGACGGACGGTGTTGCCGCATATCTACGCTCTTGAGGAGTTTGGCGCTAAAATTGTGGCCCATAACGGCCACTACAATGTCGAGGTAAAACGCAGCTTGCCTAAAAGTCCGGTAGTTCTTTATGAATCCAGTGATACAGCTACAGAAAATGCCTTGATGGCCGCCGCCCGTTTTGATGGTGAGACGGTCATCAAGTTGGCCAGCGCCAACTACATGGTCCAGGACCTCTGTTTCTTCTTGCAAAAACTAGGAGTCAAGATAGAAGGTATCGGCAGCAGCACGCTACGTATTCAAGGCAAGCGGCATATCAAGAAAAGCCTCACTTTCAGCCCTAGCGAGGACCCTGTTGAGGCCATGACTTTCATCTCGGCAGCAGTCACCACTGACTCGCAAATTACTATCAAGCGAGCACCCATCGATTTCTTGGAGTTGGAGCTGCTAAAGCTGGAAAAGATGGGCCTGCGCTTTAAAGTCGGTGAGCTATATAAGTCAGACAATGGCCAGACCAATCTGGGTGATATCACGATTTATCAGCACGACGGTAAGCTTAAGGCGCCGGAGGAAAAGATTCATCCGCTGCCTAGTATTGGTATTAACATCGACAATTTGCCCTACTTTGTACCGATTGTAGCGGTGGCCAATGGTCGCACTCTGATTCACGACTGGGTCTACGAAGACCGCTCACTGATGTACACCGAGATGAAGAAAATCGGTGTAAATCTAGAGTTGGCCGACCCGCATCGAGTTATTATAGAAGGCCCAACACGCTGGCGGACGGCCGATATAGTAGCGCCGTCCGGTATCCGGCCGGCCGTTATGCTGCTTATTGGCATGTTGGCGGCGCCAGGTATTTCAATGTTGCGTAATGTTTACACCATCAACCGCGGTTATGAAGACTTGGCCGAGCGCCTAAACAGCTTAGGCGCCCACATCGAAATCGTCCACGAAGTCTAGCTCGTTTTACTTTTTCCGGACGCTCCGATCACTTGATGCATCTGTAGTAAAGGAAGTCTTTGCCTGCAGAACTCCTCGCAATTCAGTCACTGGCTAAATTGCTTCGTCAAACACCTGCAGCAAGTCAAGCCCAGACTGTTTTACTACATCTGCTCAGAGGTTCGCTGCGCATGTCCGTCAAAAAGCAAAAACTCGCATATAAAAATTGGTATATGATATCTATAAGTAAAGACGATTGAATAAATGGTCAAAAAGAAGAAAAAAAGCAATAAAAAAGAGCTGGTTGGCAGCCGGGTCAAGTTGACATTTAGGCGGCATTTTTTACCGCCCCTGGTCGGATTGGCTGTAGCCATTTCGGTGTTTGGTTTTTTTAATTCGCAGCTGATTTCGGGCAAGATTGCTTATTATCTTTACGGGCGCAACGCCAACACTTCTGAATTAGACCAACGGGTAGCCTCATCTTCAGTCGACAAAAACGCCCCGCCCCGGATTTTGATTAATAAAATAAACGTCAAGGCACCGATTGTTATGGATCAGACGACTGTTAATCAAGTTGCCTTTCAAGTTGCTCTGCGGCGCGGAGTGGTGCATTACCCAAATACTGCGCTACCAGGCCAACAGGGGAATGTTGTTATCTTCGGCCATTCCAGCGGACAGTGGTGGGCGCCAGGAGATTACAAATTCGTGTTTACACTGCTCGATAAACTCACCTTGGATAACAAAATCTTCATCGAATATCAAGGCGTACGCTATATCTACCGTGTCTACGATATTACTGTTGTTGAACCGACCAATCTGTCGGTTTTAAACCAAGGCAGTAATAACATCTTGACTTTAATTACTTGTACTCCGGTTGGTACCAGCTCTAAACGGCTAATTGTCAAAGCTCAGCAAATCGTACCAGAAGTCAGTTACGCAACAACTGCTACTACTGCCGCTAGGCTTCCAGCTTTGGCTCACGGTAATCTACCCAGCAATAGCTCATCGTTCTGGCAGGATTTGAGAGAGCTTCTGGGTAGAATATTTTAAGTTTCTACAACGTAACGCCGGATGGATCGGCTTTCCCAAATTCCGCTGGTGTTACGATATTTGCGAAGAATAATCACCTCTGCGAATGCCTTCAAAAATACTGCCAGACTAACCCAACGCAAAATGTAAATAAACGGGAAAGCGCTAATTATGTCCCAACGGCGGGTTCGGCTGGCGGTCAGGAGAGTGATGATAAAGGTTACGATCACGTCAATCACAAAGGCAGTAGCGATCGCCGCTGCGGTATGCCGACTCAATGTAACGTATGGCACCCAAATCAGGTAGCTAGTAAAGAAAAGCAGGTTTTGGAGTATCTGAAAGCCTAAGTAGGCGTCGATGAGTGATAGTCGCCGGCCAATTTTGTATTTGATAATGCTTTGCAATCCGCCACGATTCCAGCGAGTTATTTGTTTGGTGTAATCGGAAAGACCTCTGGGATCCTGAGTATAGGCGACGGCGGCTGGAATAAACTGAATTTTACCTAATTTTTTACGGTGAATCTGCATCGTTACGTCAAAATCCTCGGTTAACGATTTATTGTCGAAGTTGACTTGATCAAATACATCGGCCCTGAAGCAAGAGGTCGGACCAGGGATAACTGGCAAGACGTTGAACATTGTTTGCAGGCGTCGGTGGATTTCCATGCCTATGGTGTATTCAAACACCCGGTATTCACTGATCCGTTTACCCGGCAGGCTACGGATGTAGCCGGTGGCTGCAGCATTTTTAACCCGTAGCTCTCGCCTAAAGACGCTAAAATAATCTGGCGAAAAAGCACCATCAGCATCGGCTATATGGATCCAGCGGTAGCGCAAGGTAAGCTTAAACCTTTTGGCGCCTTTGGCCAGCGCCGATCCCTTGCCGCTGCGCTTAACCTTCATTACATTCTGCCCTGGCAGGATTGAAAGGGCTATTTTGCTAGTTGTATCGGTTGAATCATCATCTACCACGTAAATATGCTCCGGTTTCATACCGGCGGCAATCGCCGAAGTCAGAGTTTTAGCTATTACCAACTCCTCATTGTGGGCGGCAATCAACAGACATAACATTGACTTATTGGGCACATAGTAAAGCCTGCGTGGCAATAGATCTACCGGGTAGCGACGGATTTGGCGCCTGATAATACGGCTTACCGGACCATAGTTAAAACTTCTCATCTTAAAACTCCAATTTCTGCCGAGGCATTAAGCCATCTAGAAATTGACCAACGGTTGCGCTCCGGATACTCAAACCGCTCAGATAAGCCATTTGTTGTTCGAAGGCTTCGGGAGAGACGCTATAGAGCTCATTTTTATGGTCAATCTGGTGATAGGTCAATACCAACCAGCCGTTGTTAGTTCTGGTCGCTTCGACCAGTTTGCGCAAATCTTCTAAAGTTGTATGCCGGCGAACTGAGAAAGATTTGAAATTAAAGGCATTGAATCCGTTCTTGGCGTTGATATTTCCCAGGGCGTCAGCTGAAGGATCGCCCTCGGCATTTTTTTGTGATCGATAATACTTGCCGATTTCTTGCAGGGTACGAGTGTTGTAAGCACCATAAGGCGATGTAAAGTCACGGATGGGACCGAAATGCTTACTTAAGGTATCCTGTGAACTTTTTATCTCTTCAGTCAATTGTTTTTCGTCAAGCATGGTCAAGTCGGCATGCGCTATGGTGTGCGAACCAATCTCGTGTCCGGCCTGTTGCATTGAGCGCAGCTGTTCCACTGTCATATAGGAGGGGTTATCGAAGGTACCGGACATCACGTATTGGGTTGTCCGGATACCGTATTTCTGTAATATGGGCAAGCCAGAGCTATAGATTGACTGCCAGCCATCATCAAAAGTAACACTGATAACAGGCTCTTCAAAAGCGGCCAGGGGCGCAGCCGTTTTGTCGACTTGTCGGGTATTAAGGGGGCTGACATCGGTAACTTTGCGCGGATCTTGGTCGGCTAAGACACCGTAAGCCCAGCGGATGCTTAGTAAACTTGGCGTAAAAACAACCGCCAATACAAAAACTGATACTAGGGCTTTGGCTATCTTTTGGCTTAACTTTCGTTGCCTGATCATCATAGCCACTCCCGGTATCAGAATTTGTGAAGGAAACTTCTTAACGGTTCGAGTAGGCGTACAAAGCGCCCCAAGTCAAAAGACCAGCGGCTAATGAGATAGCCAGTGTTACCACCAGATTACTACCAGTATTTGGTAGAATGGCAGCGCCGGCTACAACGCTAGAAGTTGTGGCGCCCAAAACCTGAGTTGATCCACTCATTCTTGATTCCTAACCTCATTAATTTATATCAACCAGATTATATCCTCGTTTTGTAAAATAGTCAAGCTTAAAAATATCTTTTTGTATTATAGTCAAGTTGGTTATATTTTATATATATTACACCTTAGCTATGGCCTATATCATGGTGACAAAGAATGGTATAATTACCTCTGTTAGCGGGATTCGTATAGCGGCTAATATGCAAGTTTTCCAAACTTGAGACGGGGTTTCGACTACCCCATCCCGCACCAAGTCCTAGCAAACTCTTTCAGCGGGGACCCTATAATAAAAGAGGTGCGTCTTTTTCCCAGCTTTTCAAGGGCGAGTCGGCTTTGCCGGCTCGAGCCGTTGGAAAGCTGAGAGGAGGAAGCGAGCCGAGGCTGGAAGTAAGCAAGTGTTTAACGCGCTTACGGAAGCCGTTGCCTCGATTCCGACGAGCCCCCGTAGCTCAGTGGATAGAGCAGGAGACTTCTAAGCTCAAGGCCGTAGGTTCAAATCCTACCGGGGGTACCACGGATTCGACAAGCTCAAGATTAGGCACGCTTTTTAAGCACCGACACTGTTCAGGAATATTGTGAAAAACACCTAAAAAAGATATACTTACCTCTGTTGGCGAATGTAGCTCAGTTGGTTAGAGCGGCGGGTTGTGGTCCCGTAGGTCGTGGGTTCAAGTCCCATCATTCGCCCCATTTTATTTGGCGAGATTGAGTGCCAAAATAACTGCTACAGGTACGGCCAGATTATCTAAACCCCATATGGCAGCGTTTTCGACTAATACCAGAAGTGGCGGTACAGCCAAAAGTAAGGTTGTATAGCCGGCATAATCAACCAGATCGTGCGCAAACAGCAGCCCTACCCCTAGAACTGCCATCGACACAAACCACATGGTCATCGAGCCTAAGACGGTCTTTTTATGCCCTAGAAACTCGTACTTCCATTTCCGGCCATATCTCTGCCCGATGATATTGGCCAGACCATCGCCGAGCGCCATAGTGGACATCGCCAAAGCAAAGAAAATCTTGTCGTCGGCTATAAGAGCAGTGATAATTACAGCCATCGCATAAAAAATATCGCCATAAGACTGGCGGTCGACGCTAGAATAAAAATCAGCCAGTTTCTTCCCGCGGTTAATCAGCACAACCGCCAACATAAGCACGCCCAACCAGGCAATGGTATTGAAACTGACCAGCCATGGCCAAAAAGCAATGAAGCTTCCAACCGTAATGTGTACGAATTGTCTCTGGGGATCGCCGCGTAGGACTTTTTTCCGACCCAGAAGTTCACTGATGACGAGTAGGGCAAAGACCCCGGATAAACAAGCGGTTATCGCAAGCATTAGTGTTATTGTAGCGCAGAAGTCAAAAAACCCTCAACATGTTAATGTTCGTTGTATCTGTTTTCTGATATAATTACCCCTGTTGGCGGGGAGTGGCGCAGCCTGGTAGCGCACCGCGTTTGGGACGCGGGGGTCGCAGGTTCAAATCCTGTCTCCCCGACCACGGAGATTAGCGCAGCCTGGTAGCGCGCACCGTTCGGGACGGTGAGGTCGCCGGTTCAAATCCGGCATCTCCGACCAGCTTAAAGCTCCAGGTCGTTCTCTTTGAGTATTATGCTCTTCACATCAGCCACAACTTGGCCGGAATTTTTGGCTACGACCACCTTCATACCTGTCTTCTGAGCGGCTGCGATATTCTCTTCTAGATTATCTATGAACAATATCTCCTCGGGCTTGACTCCCAAACGACGTATGGCAATTTGGTAAATCCTAGGGTCGGGCTTCGAAATGCTTTCTTTGAAAGACAAGATAATTGGATCAAAGCCGCGGTAGCCGCCGGTGAATTTTAGTATCCAAGCGGCAAAAGGGAAAATATTAGACAGAATACCGGTTTTAACCCCATTTTTCCTTAAATCTTTGGCTAATTCCCGAACTTTACGGTGTGGTAGCAGTGGCCCATATAGAACCCTGCCATAATCAAACAACACCGCTTTAATCATTACTCATAGTTTATTTTACTTGCTGCCAAGAGCCAACAGTAGCCCCGCGTTTGGATGAAGCGCCCGCAGTGAAGTTTTTGGAAAAGCGACCCCTATATTTTTGAAGACATAAGGAGACACCCCGGGTAGATGTTGTTAAATTAAGAGGCGGGCTTGGCCGCGAGGACTGTCTGACGAACAAAATACTCAGTGAGTGTTTTGCGAGGAGTTCCGCAGAGAGCTTGTTTTTAACAGTAGATACATCGAGTTGGCGACGCGTCTGAAAAAATATAGGGCAAGTGCTATTTGGCGTATTCAATCGCCCGAGTTTCGCGGATAACATTGACCTTGATGGTGCCTGGATACTGCATCGTCGACTCGATCTTATTAGCCACATCGCGTGCCAATTTTATGGCTTGCAAGTCATTGATTTCTTGGGGATATACAAGAACTCGGACTTCGCGGCCGGCACTGATGGCGTAGGCTTTCTCAACGCCCGGAAAGCCAGTAGCGGTATTTTCCAGATCGCGCATCCGCTCGACAAAACCTTCGGCGCTGATGTTGCGGGCTCCAGGGCGGGCGCCAGAAATGGCATCGCAAACGCGGATGACTAAGGCTTCAATGGTCGTGGCTTCCATGTCGTCATGGTGAGCTTCAGCGGCGTGGGCGACTTCTTCCGGTGCGCCATATTTGCGCAGAATTTCGCCACTGATGTGATGGTGTTTGCCCTCGATCTTGTGGCTGAGGGCTTTTCCTATATCGTGGACCAGCGCAGCGTATTTAGTGACTTTAACATCAGCGCCGAGTTCCTCAGCCAGCACACCGGCCAGATGAGCCATCTCGGTGCTGTGCTTCAAGACATTCTGGCCGTAGCTCGTTCGGTATCTCAGCTCCCCAAGCAGCTGTAGAATCTCTTTTGGTACACCGACGATGCCGACTTCGCGGGCAGCATCTTCACCGGCCCGTACCACCTCTTTCTGGACCTGTTTCTGAGCCTTTTCGACAACTTCCTCGATGCGTGCCGGGTGGACCCGGCCATCCTTAAGGAGCATTTCTAAGGCCTGCCGGGCCACTTCCCGGCGAACCGGGTCAAAGCTGGAAAGAACTACCATGCCTGGTGTTTCATCAACCAAAATATCCACGCCAGTGGCCCGTTGCATGGCTTGGATGTTACGGCCTTCCTTGCCGATAATCCGACCTTTCATCTCCTCGTCCTCGAGCTTCACGGCCGAGACCGTGCGTTCAGCTGTAACTTCTGAAGCCATCCGCTCCATAGTTGATACTAAAAGAGTTGCGGCCTGCTCTTCGGCGTTTTCTTTAACATCAGTCTGCAGCTTTTTGACCAGTCCCTCCAAATCGTGCCTGATGTCCCGCTCGGTCATCTGCAGGAGCTTTTCAGTGGCATCGGCTTTTGTCAGTTTGGCGATTTTTTCCAGCTTATCCTGCTGTTTTTTCCGTATATCGCGTATCTCGTTTTTGAGTGCTTCGACTTCGTCTTCAGCCCCGCGGAGATTTTGCGAGCGCTTGTCCAGCTCATCAAGTTTCTTGTCCAAGGCTTCCTCACGCGAGTGCAAACGGGCCTCCAGGGCTTTTAAGTCAGCGCGGCGCTTCTGCTCATCTTTACGGGCCTCTTCAACCCGCTTGTCAGCCTCGGCATTAGCCTTTCTAAGGGTCTCCTCAGCTTCTTTTTTGGCCTTAGCTAACTTCTTCTTGGCCTCATCAGCCGCTTTACTTTGCGTCCGGCGGGTGTAGCCATAGGCAGCGCCGCCACCTAATAAAAGACCGGCTATTGCCAGCACAATAGTGACTACTATCATCTCTTACCCCTTTCTAAGGGCTACCAAACCGCCTAGTTTTTGAGCGATCACTATCACTTCTTTAGCTCAAACCCGGGTGGTCAGTACTATCAAAAAATTTAGTATCGAAAGTTGGACTCCCAAAAACAGAAAATCCTAAATATAATATACGTCTTTTTATTTTTTTGGGGAAGTGGTTTTGGCCGGAGCGCCGTATTCTGGTGTGACGATATTGTCGTTTTTACCGGTTAATAAATTGTCTATCCCCCGCTCCAGCCAAGATTTGCCATTTCGGGCAACTATCGGAATTTTTTGGGCATAAGCTAGGGCATTAGCGACGCTCAGGCCAATCCGCAACCCGGTGAAACTGCCCGGCCCCTTATAACAAACAATACCTTCAATATCGCCCAGAGAAATACTTGACTTGTCAAGTATTTCTCTGGTTTTCTGGTGGATTGTTTCAGCCAGCTGCCTGTGCGCCGGCCAGCTAACTTCAGCCAGCTTGACTTGGCCTTCGTAGACGTACAGCTCGGCTTCGGGCTTGTCTGTTCTGATTGCTAATATTTTCATGGCTTGATTTTTATCCTCTCTGTTTCCAGCTGTTTGAATAATCCAGATTGGCTTTCCGGGTAATAAAAAATGATTTGGCGTTCATCCGTACTGGTCGGAACCGGTTTAAATTCGACAGCTGTCCTGTCCTCCGGTAGAACATCTTCAATAATATCTCCCCACTCGACAACCGTGATTGTCTTGTCGTCCTGCAGTGATTCGGCCAGCTCATCGGCCATGATACCGGCCTTATTCAATCTGTAAAAGTCGTAGTGAGCTATGCGGGTGCCATTTTTGGCACGATAAATTTGGTTTAGCGTAAAAGAGGGGCTGGTTACGGTATTGCCACTGCCCACGCCGCGCGCCAGGCCTTTTACAAAAGTAGTCTTGCCGCCTCCCAAATCAGAACGCAACTCCACCATCGCCGGGGGTCTGAGCAGTTTGCCCAGCAACTCGCCCAGCCACTCGGTTTCGGCGGAGCCGGTAGAGCTGGTTTGCCACGTCATGACGGTACTCATACAGGGCATATAGTAAGGCCGCACCGCCGATGCCGGCAAGTATCATTGGATGTAGAGAAGCCGATTTGCCGTTTGCGCCATTGGAACCGCTTGGGTTGTTGTTAGCGGCATTCGAGCGATTCCCGACCGTGCTTGAGCTGGCATTAGCCGGAGCCATGAAGGTATTGAATCGGCCTGGTGTTGGGGCGGTAGTCCATTGCCATTTGCCGCCTGAGTAAATCCATGATTGGCCTTCCGGAGCCTTGACATAATCGCCGGTCGCATCAATCTGTACGTCGCTGGGCGTTAAAATTTTGGCGCGGCCTTCGCTGTTGCTTAACGTTAAGCCAGTTGCTGAACTGTAGAAAACCTTATATGCTCCCGGTTCAATCGAACCCTCTTTAATAGTGTATTTATGGTTATCTTGGCTACCGGTTACGAGAGTATAACCCGCCAGGTTGACCATCGTTTTGTTGGGGTTATAGATTTCGATGAACTCATTCTCGGCATCTGTCTGGGGTGATTTGGGATTAGGCAGCAACTCGGAGATCGCCAAAGCCGGATAAGACTGGTTGGCGGTGGTGGCAGATGGCAAAACGGCACTGTTAGTACTCAGGCCGTTATTGCTGGCAGGCGAGCTGGCAATATTACGAACGTCCGGCGAAGGCGCGCTAGTCCATTGCCACAAGCCGTCGGAAAAAATCCAGGCGTAATCATCCTGGGCGTCAGAGTAAGCATCACTCGTACCAAGAACATCGCCGGCCGGGCTCAAAAACTTAACTGAGCTGCCGGTATTCGATAAGGACAGATTGGTTACAGAAGAGTAGAAAGCCTTGAATTCTTTCGGCTGGAGGCTGAACTGGCCATCAGGGAAAGTGTAACTACCACCAGAACCCGTCTGTAGCTTGAATCCGCTTAAATCAAAAGCTTTGTCATTGGGGTTATACAGCTCAATATACTCGTCGTTAGCATCAGTTCTGGGTGAACCAGGGTTTGGTAAGATTTCCGATAACTGTGGTGCTATCAATCCATAGTCAACTGCTGGGATACCCGAGGCTGATGCACCTTCGTTACTCTCGCTCAGCAAAATTGATGGCGGCGAAGTGCTGGACTGCGTAAGCGTATCAGGAGTGTTCGTAGATGGCGAAGTCGAGGCTGATGCTGATGAGCAGCCCGGAGGAGTAGCCGCAGACGCCCAGCCGGTTTCGGTTTTGTAATAAATTTGCGTCGCTGCCGAGCCTGAAACACCTTTGATGTCAACTGCGTCAGATGTTTTGGAACTCCACGAGACCTGGTCCTCGGGTTTATAGCCGATAATACCACCGGTTTGGCTGAGGTTGAGTATCTGCAGCATGCCGGCTGAATCTTTCAAACTAAATGGCAGTTTAGAGATCCAAACCGGCCCACAGGCAGCCGCCGTCCCGACTGCTAGCATGATTCCCTGCCCCGGCTGTAACCAAACTGCCGGAAGCTGGGATGAAGAAGCCGAGCTGGTACGCGACAAGTCGAAGTCGTTGAAATATTGCAACCAGTAGTTATTTAGTTGCAGGTTAGCGTTTGTAGCGTTACGTAAAACCAAAAATTCGTCACCGGTTAGCTTAATCTGGTTAATCGTCAGTTCCTTAGCTAGCGGGGTGTCGGCCAGCGTAATCGATTGCAGGTTCCAAGTATAACCAACCTCCAAAAGCATAAGAAATACTATTACAAAATATTTCTTCATTAAATTCAATTTTACGCCTGAGTCTATCTTAAGCAAGTGCTCGTGCTAATAATTCTTTTTAGCGCGACTCACACGCTTGTGCGCAGTATAAGGAAGAAGCCAGCAACGGACTGAGCTGTATATGAAATACAGCGGAGGAGTAGCGCAGCTTCTGACGCAGTAGTGCGTCAAGAACGCCGGCGAGTGTCCGGCTCCGCCGGACAGCAGGCCGGTGTGGCGTGTGAGTCGCGGCGGGGGTATACTGAGGTTATGCTTTACATGAGCAAGAGCCTGTTTAACCGGCCGGTGATGAGCCTGCGCACCGGCGTTCAGATTGCCGTGGCTCTCGAACCGATAATCAACCCCCATAATTTGAAGGTTCTGGGCTGGTGGTGCAACCCGCGCGGCGGCCGAGACCGGTTGGTGCTGCTGGCTGAAGACGTCCGCGAGCTGATGCCGCAGGGTTTGGCCGTGAATGACGACGACGTCTTGAGCTCAACCGAGGATTTGGTACGCCACCGCGAAATCTTAAATATCAAATTCCAACTTATCGACAAGACAGTCAGGACAAAGAGCCAAAAACTGGGTAGGGTCAGCGATTTTTCTTATAACGAGGGTATGTTCGTGCAAAAGCTCTATGTGGCCCGGCCAGTGACCAAAATTTTTAGTTCACAGGATACGTTACTGATTGACAGGACGCAGATTTTAGAAGTAACGGATAACTACATTCTGGTTCGAGACGCCGAGGTTAAAGAGGCAGCCAAAGAGATGGCCGTGCCGGCCGGTGCTGTCATATCATCGAATTAATCTTCTAACTCATCGGGGGCTAATAGTCGTTTTACCAGCTGCCAGCTAAATCCTTGACGTGTCAAGTATTGTGCAAGCTTTTGCGGGTCATTACGAAAGCGGAGAAGTTTTCTTTTTTTCTCAATCAGCGCTTTAAGCCGCTCGGCTTCATCGCCGGATTCGCCAGATAGCAGCTCGTCAATCAGTTCCCTGCCCAGTCCTTTTTTGAATAATTCTGCTCGTAGAGCGCGGTTGCTTTTGCTTCTACGTTTTTGCAGTTCAATAAACCAAATACCAAATTTATGATCATCCAGATAGCCCCTGGCGGAAAAGTCTTTAATAAACGCGTCTATTAGCTCCGGCTCGGCTTTTTTGCGGTACAGGTAATCATGGAATTCGCGCGTCGAGTGCGGCCGATTGAGCAGCCATTCCACTGCCCTCAATCTCAATTTGCCATCGGCTGAAATTTTTTTTAGCCGCTTAATATCGGCTTTTTCGAGTTCATAGCCGTTTTTTAACTTTTGCTGCAGCAGCTCATCGAAACTCAAGGAAAACTCGTATTTTCCATCAACAAAAACACTTACTCTTTCTGGATTTTTGGCTTGTTGCTTGATGACCGTTATCTTCATCTCCCTACATTCCATATCAGGATGAACACCAAGCCGAACCAAGCGATCTCGACATAAAGTCCGCGCGGACCTTCGCTCCACTGTATCCAGGCATGAAATCTTCGTACCTGATGAAGAAAATTCCCTTTGTTTCTAGGGGCGACCCGGCCCTGTGCAATTGCGGGCAGCCACATAAGGTCGGGCGCTATACCCAAAAAACCGCCGGCGATTATTAGCCAGGCCGATTCGTTGAGCGTGAGCGCTAAAAACACGATTAAACCTACGCTCAGGATGGCGTCTAGTACTAAAACTGTCTTATAGGCTCGCGGGTTGGGCATTAGATCCCTGTGGTCGTAATGAGGAATAGCATCAATTACAAAATGGCTCAGCAAAGCCGCCGGCAGTGCCAGCGCCGGTTCCTTAATCACTACAGCCACCAAAGCACCAGTTATTGCGTGGTTAATACCCGTCATGGCTCAATGATAACAGATACAGGTGGCTGCTTATTCGGCTTTTTCGGCGGTGGCCCGGGTCTTTTTGGCTATTTCTTCAAAGACTTTAGGATTGTCGCGTAAATACTGCTTAGCGGCTTCGCGGCCTTGGGCGATTTTCTGGCCTTCGTATTCGTACCAAGCCCCGGCTTTATCTACCACTCCGTGGGTAGTCGCTAAATCAATCAGGTCGCCCTGGCGGCTAATGCCCTCGTTATACATAATGTCAAACTCGGCCTCGCGGAATGGCGGCGCAACTTTGTTCTTAACCACCTTGACGCGCACGTGGTTGCCAATCACGGTGTCGGCCTGCTTTATCTGGCTGATTCGGCGGATGTCCATTCGGACGCTCGAATAGAATTTGAGCGCCTGGCCGCCGGTAGTCGTCTCGGGGTTGCCGAACATTACGCCAATCTTCATACGCAGCTGGTTGACAAACATAACCGTGCATTTAGTACGACTGATAACTCCCGTGAGCTTGCGTAGTGCTTGGCTCATCAGCCGGGCCTGCATACCCATTACGGCATCGCCCATGTCGCCTTCAATCTCGGCCTGCGGCACCAACGCCGCTACCGAGTCAACAACGATAATATCGACAGCGTTGGAACGCACCAGAGTCTCGACGACTTCCAGCGCTTGTTCGCCGCTGTCTGGCTGCGATATTAATAATTTATCGATGTCTACCCCCAGGCGTTTGGCGTATCCGGGGTCAAGAGCATGCTCAGCATCGATATAGGCCGCTGTGCCGCCTGATTTTTGAACTTCTGCCACGGCGTGTAAACAAACTGTGGTCTTACCTGATGCTTCCGGGCCATAGATTTCAATCACCCTGCCCTTTGGCAAGCCACCACCGAGCGCGATATCCAAGCTTAAGCTGCCGGTAGATATAGTCTCGATATGAATTTTGCTAGTGTCGCCCAAGCGCATAATTGAACCGCTGCCAAATTGCTTTTCTATCTGGCTAACCGCCAAGTTAAGTGCCTGCGATTTACCGCTGCCGGCTGTTTTTACCGAATCATCCTTAGCCTTGTCCGTCATTACAACTCCCATCTACTCTTCTCCTAACAATTATACCAACAGACTATAGCGATTGCTCAGCTGAATGAAAATTGCTGATGTTTAAAAAGTAAGCACAGTTCCTTTATACTTATGGTTATGCGCACCAGCGACGCCGTCGTACTTGATTTACTTAAAAGCAGTGGCAAGCTCAAAGACGAACAAATAAAAAACCTGCAGCAGCAGGAAACAGATAATAAAACTCTGCAAGATGTAGCTATTGCCAGCGGCTTGATATCGGAAAAAGAATTGACCGCGGCTTATGCCACCCGTATTGATGTGCCTTTTGTCGAGCTAATCCCCCGAAATCTGCGCAAAGAGGTACTCAAGCTAATTCCGGAAAGAATCGCCCGTCAATATAACGCTATCGTCTTTGACGTGCGCGAGGACGGCAGCAAACTGCTGGCCATGGAAGACCCGGAGGATGTCCAGGCACTCAACTTTTTACAAAAGCAGCTCGGTACCAATATCAAGGTTTGCATCGCTACTCGTTCTAATATCTTAGCCGCCCTTGACCAATACCGCAGCAATATTAGTGGTGAGCTGACGCAGGTGATTGCCAGTAGTGATATTGCGACAGCCGAAGCTGAAGAAGCGATTGCAGAGGAGGATGTCGCCGAAGATAGCCCGATTGCCCAAACTGTCAACTTGATAATCGAGGATGCCATTAAACAGAGTGCCAGCGACATTCATATCGAGCCGCACGAGGATTACATTAGCGTCCGCTATCGCATTGACGGCCAGTTGCGCGAGACTAACAAATTACCCAAAAAAGTAATCTTAAGCCTGGTAAGCCGTATAAAAATTCTGTCAAATCTAAAGATAGACGAACGCCGGGCTCCCCAAGACGGCCGCTTTAAAGTTAACATCGGTAGCGGTGAGTACGCTTTGCGTGTCAGCACTCTGCCAATTGTCGATGGCGAGAAAGTGGTCTTGAGGATTCTTAACGAGTCGTCAAAAGCCAGCACTTTGGAGGAGTTAGGTTTCTGGGGTACGAGTCTGGAAAATCTGGAAACCGCCCTTACCCGCCCGCATGGCATGGTGCTGTTTACCGGCCCAA
>Ga0209640_10001843_pt1 | contig 18275 bp, 16 predicted proteins | sample RifCSP10_1_FD_184018 | JGI IMG/M metagenome (GOLD analysis project Ga0209640, IMG submission 184018) | Soil microbial communities from Rifle, Colorado - Rifle CSP2_sed 10_1 (SPAdes) (version 2) | ecosystem: Environmental > Terrestrial > Deep subsurface > Rock core/Sediment | place: Rifle... | reverse complement strand
GTCAGCGCCGCCGTCAGCGTCGTCTTCCCGTGGTCGATGTGCCCGATCGTCCCCACGTTCACGTGCGGCTTCGACCGATCAAATTTCTCTTTCGCCATCTCTCGCTCCGCTCGAAGGCCTCGGGCCTCAGGCCCCGGGCCACAGTGCTGTCTCAGGCCTCACGATCCGAGGCCTGTCGCCAAACGGCCCTGAGGCCTGAGGCCTGGGCCCTGGGGCCTATTTCGTGCCCTGTATCCGCGCAACAACCTCTTCGCTCACGTTCTGGGGCGCCTGCTCGTACCGATCGAAGTGCATCGAGTAGGTGGCACGCCCTTGCGTGCGCGAGCGCAAATCCGTCGCGTAGCCGAACATCTCCGAGAGCGGCACGCGGGCCTTGATGATCTGCGTACCGCCGCGATCCTCCTGTGACTGGATGCGACCGCGGCGACTCGCTAAATCACCCATCACGTCACCGAGATAATCTTTCGGGACCACGACCTCCACGCGCATCACCGGCTCGAGTAGAACGGGCTTTGCCTTCTTCGCCGCGTTTTGAAACGCCAGCGATCCCGCAATCTTGAACGCCATCTCCGACGAATCAACGTCGTGGTACGACCCGTCGTACAGCTCGATCCTGACGTCGTCTACCGGATAGCCGGCGAGGACGCCGCGCGTCAACGCCTCTTTGATGCCTTCGTCGATCGGCTTGATGAATTCCTTCGGAATTGCACCACCGACGATCTCGTTCTCGAACACATACCCGGTGCCAGGTTCTGCCGGATACAGGTGAATCTTGGCGTGCCCGTACTGACCACGACCACCGGTCTGACGCACGTAGCGGCCTTCGCCGTCCGCCGCACGCGTGAGCGTTTCCTTGTAGGCCACCTGAGGTTTGCCCACACTCGCTTCGACGTTGAACTCACGCTTCAGACGGTCGACGATGATCTCCAGGTGCAGCTCGCCCATGCCTCGAATCACGACCTGGCCGGTCTGCTCGTCGGTGCTGACACGGAACGTGGGGTCTTCCGCCATCAACTTGCCGAGCCCTTGTCCGAGCTTTTCCTGATCGCCCTTGGTCTTGGGCTCGATTGCGAGCGAGATGACCGGCTCCGGAAAGTCCATCGACTCGAGGACGACAGGCTTCTTCTCGTCGCACAGCGTATCGCCGGTGCTCACCTGCTTCAGTCCGACGGCGGCTGCGATGTCGCCGGCGTAGACCTCTTTGATCTCCTCGCGCTTGTTCGCATGCATCTTCAGGAGGCGGCCGACACGCTCGTTTCGGCTTTTCGTCGTGTTGTAGACCGATGAGCCGGAGGTCAGGACGCCGGAGTACACGCGAATGAACGTGAGCTGACCGACGAACGGGTCGGTCATGATTTTGAAGGCGAGCGCGGCAAACGGCGCGTTATCCGACGCAGGCCGCTCGACCAGCGTCTCTTCCTTTGCCGCGGGATCGAGGCCCGTGATCGGCGGCACGTCGACAGGCGACGGCAGGTAATCGACCACGGCGTCGAGCAGTGGCTGCACACCTTTGTTCTTGAACGCCGAGCCGCAGATCACGACGACAAACGGCGCGGACTCGTTGCGCACGGAGTGGATCACGCGCTTGCGAAGTACGGCCTTGATCTCGTCCTCGGTGATCTCCTCGCCGTGCAGGTACTTCTCGAGGAGCGCGTCGTCGTGCTCGCTGACCTTCTCGATCAGCTTTTCGCGATACTCTTTCGCCTCGCCGAGCATATCGGCCGGGATTTCCGACTCAATGTAGTCGGCTCCCATCGTCTCGTCCTTGTATGTGATCGCCCTCATCTTGACCAGATCGATCACTCCGCGGAACTTGTCCTCGCTGCCCACCGGAAGCTGAATCGCGACCGGGTTGCTGCCAAGCTTCGATTCAATCTGACGCAGCGTCTGCTTGAAGTCGGCGCCGACCCGGTCCATCTTGTTGACGAAACAAATGCGCGGGACGCGGTACTTGTCCGCCTGCCGCCACACTGTTTCCGACTGCGGCTCCACGCCCGACACCGCGTCGAACACCGCGACTGCGCCGTCGAGCACCCGAAGCGACCGCTCGACTTCGGCGGTGAAGTCGACGTGGCCCGGCGTGTCGATGATGTTGATGCGCGAGTCGCGCCAGAAGCAGGTCGTCGCGGCGGACGTAATCGTGATGCCCCGCTCCTGTTCCTGCTCCATCCAGTCCATGACGGCGGTTCCTTCATGGACCTCGCCGATCTTGTACGTAATCCCGGTGTAGAAGAGGATCCTCTCCGTCGTGGTCGTCTTCCCGGCATCGATGTGGGCCATGATGCCGATGTTCCGGGTCCGTTCAAGTGGTGTCTGCCGAGGCATTGCTTTTCAGAGTCGTCTTTTGTCTTTGGGGCTCTAGTCCTACGCTTGTTTCATTTCCCTACCATCGATAGTGCGCGAAGGCCTTGTTGGCCTCCGCCATCCGGTGCGTGTCTTCGCGTTTCTTGACCGCGCCGCCGCGCAGATTCGACGCGTCGAGCAGCTCGTTCGCCAGCTTCTCCTGCATCGTCTTCCCGTCGCCGCGCGCACGCGCGAAGCCGACGAGCCAGCGGATGCTGAGCGACAGCCGGCGGTTCGGATTGACCTCCACAGGCACCTGGTAGTTCGAGCCGCCCACGCGCCGCGACTTCACTTCCAGGCTCGGCTTCACGTTCTCGACAGCCTTCTTGAAGATCTTCAGCGGGTCGTCGCCGCTGCGCTCCTTGATGATGTCGAAGCTCTGATAGAAAATCCGCTCCGCAAGGCTTCGCTTGCCGCCCGACATCACGGTGTTGATGAACTTGCTGACCAGAGTGCTGTTGTAGAGCGGGTCAGCGACCAGTTCGCGTTTCGGGATTTCTCGTCTGCGCGGCATATTCCTGAATCCTATCGGGATGCGGGATGCGGGATCCGGGATCCGGATTTGCTGTTCCGAATCCCGAATCCCGGGTCCCGGGTCCCGGCTATTGCTTCGGCCTCTTCGCCCCGTACTTCGATCGTCCCTGTTTGCGCCCCTGCACGCCCACGGCGTCGAGCGTGCCCCGCACCACGTGATAGCGAACACCCGGCAGGTCTTTCACACGGCCACCCCGGATGAGCACAAGCGAGTGTTCCTGGAGATTGTGGCCGACGCCGGGAATGTAGGTCGTCACCTCGATGCCATTGGTCAATCGCACGCGTGCCACCTTGCGAAGCGCCGAATTCGGCTTCTTCGGCGTTTGCGTGAACACGCGCACGCAGACGCCTCTCTTCTGTGGACTCACCTGGAGCGCTGGACTCTTCGTCTTCGAGACAATCTTTTTGCGTCCCTGGCGAACGAGTTGACTGATTGTCGGCATATCTTCGATCTCTGAATTGACGAATTTACGAATTGACGGATTTACGAATTCGATTCACAAGGACGACTGAGAAATTCGTCATCGCGTAGATCCGTAAGTTCGACAATTCCCGACTCACACCAGGCGTACAGACGAACGGGACGCCCATTCGCGTCCACGGAAACCTCGGGGTCTCCGCCTACACAAAAATCGCAAACGGCCGCGAGCTTTACAGGTCGCGTCGCTCGGCGACTCGACCAGACAGCACCGGCCTGACGGTCCGCTCTCGCAGACCCTCCAGCGTCGTCCCAGGCCTGAAGAGCGGCGCCGCTTCACGGGCGGCACTACCGCATCTGGCGCCTGAAACTGAAACCCCTATCTGTGTGATACGCGGGGGCAACCCGGCTTCGTACTGCCTGCTTTGCCCGAGGAAGCCGGCTCGCCAGCCGCTTCCAGTGCGGTTGAGGCTAGATAGGGTCTCCTAGCCCCAAGAGAACCTGACGAATATAACATGCTGACTGGACAGACCGCAATCGAATGCATGCACGCTGCCGAGCCCGAAACAGAGGCTTTCTGCAGTCTTTTTGGGGAATCCTAGACGCTCTTGACGCGCGCGCCGGGCGGCGCGCCGAGGGCCACTTCCAGATCGGAGACCGACGTATCGGCTGGGTTCTCCACGCCCACGAGAATATTGCCGTCGGTGACTTCTGGGTCGTACAAGCTACGGCCCCGAGTCGGCACGAGAGCCGAAACAACAAGGGTGATCACGGTAGCGGTTATGGCGCCGAGCATCGTTAACTCAAAGATAATGATGATGTTAGGCCACCACGCGAAGATTGGGAGACCGCCGACGTCAATTGGCCACGCCGTCTCCGTCAGCCACGTCAGCCCGAATCCGACAGACATGCCGATCAGACCGCCAAGGCAGGCAAGCCACCACATCCAGGTGGCTTTGTCCATCTGCCCGAACTCGTAATCCTCCATCGGCTGCGCGGAGATCACTGTCATGTCGCGGTCCGCGATACCCGCCGCGCGCAGGCGGTTCACCGCCTGTTGCGCTGACTGACCGTCTCGATAGAGTCCGTAGACCGCCTTCATAGATGAAGATCCCCGAGCCGGTGTTCTTCGGTGGCCGGCGGGACGAGATCTGGCGACGGATGCCCGCCCGCCTTGAGTTCCCACATGGAAATGATGGGAACAACCTTCGCGAACAGCACGTAGAGCAGCGTCATCGCTGCGAACGTCGATCCCGCGATGATGATTTCGGTTGGTGTTGGGCGATAGACGCCGAAGCTGTACGGCAGATATTTGTGACCGAGGGCCGGAACGATGATCAGGAATCGCTCGAGCCACATCCCGACGATGACGCCGATTGAGGCGATCACGCACCCGGTGATGGTCCGGAAGCGCCGGATGCCCATCAATATGACCGGAAGCAGGAAGTTACCGATCACCATCGTCCAGTACAGCGGCTCGAATGATTCGCGCTGCGTGCGCCAGAACACCGCCATCTCGGCCGGCTCGTTGCCGTAATACGTGACGAGCCGCTCGTTGAACACGAAGTAGCCCCACAGTAGAGCCATCACGAGCAGCAGCTTCCCGAGGTTCTCGAAGTGCACCGGATGCAGGTACTCCTCGAGGTGGAGGAATTTACGCAGAACGGCCATTGCGATGAGCAGCCCGGCGATGCCGCTGAAAATCGCACCCGCGACGAAGTACGGCCCGAAGATAGTGGTGTTCCACATGGGCACCGGCGCCATGGAGAAGTCGAACGAGACGATGGTGTGCACCGAGACCGCGACGGGGATGATCGCAACGGCCATGATCTGCATGGCTGTCTCGAGTCGATGCCACTGCTTCGGCGTGCCGCGCCATCCAAGCGCAAGCGCTCCGTAGATCCGTCGCCTCAAGCCAGTGGACTTGTCGCGCACCACCGCAAAGTCAGGAATGATCGGCAGCAACAGGAACAGCACGCTGCCGGTCAGATAGGTGTTGATCGCGAAGAAGTCCCACACCAGAGGCGAGCGGAAGTTCGGCCAGATCATGCGCTCGCTCGGGTATGGGAACAGCCAGAACGCCAGCCAGGGACGACCAAGATGGATGATTGGAAACAACGCGCCAATCATCAGCGCAAAGACCGTGATGACCTCTGCGCACCGCGTCACTGGTCGCCGCCAGCCGGCGTTTACCAATCTGAGAATGGCGGAAATCAGCGTCCCTGCGTGGCTGATGCCGATCCAGAAGACGAAGCTCGTGATGTAAAAGCCCCAGTAGACCGGCCACCGGATGCCGGTCACGCCATAGCCGCGATACGCCTGCGCCATCCACGTGACAAGGCCAAGGCCGACGATGCCACCGAAGATGGCGACCAAGACGAAGAACCGCCACGACGTGTTGAACAGCGGCCGCAGCAGGTCGCTATTGATCCGCGCTCCAGTGGGATGCGTCATACGTCTGACAACCGTGCGAGATACGCGACCTTCGGCTGCGTACCGACGTCCTCGAGCAGCTTGCTGCCTCGCGGCGACCGCGATAAGCGCGACACCTCACTCTCCGGATCTTCGAGATCGCCGAACGCGAGCGCCCGCGGCGCACACGACTGCACGCAGGCAGGCTGAATCTCTCCATCACGCAGCCCGCGTCCTTCGGCCTTGACCTGCGTTTGTGCCGCCCTGATGCGCTGGACACAGAACGTGCACTTTTCCATGACGCCCACTTCCCGCAGCGATACGTCTGGATTCAGTTGAAGGTGGAGCGGCTTGTCCCAGGAAGGATTGAAGAAGTCGAAAAACCGGACGTTGTAGGGGCACGCGTTCGCGCAATAGCGCGTACCGATGCAACGGTTGTACACCTGGGCGTTCAGGCCGTCTTCCGTGTGATGGCTCGCGTATGTAGGGCACACGGGCTCGCAGGGAGCGTTGTCGCAGTGCTGGCACATCACGGGCCGGAACTTCAGACGCACGTCTGGAAAGTCGCCTTCCCAGTAGCGCTCCACCCGAAGCCAGTGCTTGGCACGCCCCATGGCCGCCTGATCAGGACCGACGGTGGAAATGTTGTTCTCGGCGTGACAAGCCACGACACACGCCCCACAACCGTTGCACCGATCCAGGTCGGCGGCCATCCCCCATCGCGGCATCAGTCAGTCCCCTTATCGCTTACCTGCAACCTGTAACCTTTGACTTTTGAATCTTGAATTTTGAATTCTTGGTTTCTCTTACCGCCCCTGTCCGACGTTCTCTCGGATACCGCCGGCAAACAGGATCAGGCGTCCGTCGGGCGGTCCAACACGTGAGATGCGCACACGGGTCGCCGCCCAAGCCAATGCACCGGTCGTCGGTTCGGTCACGGCCGCGACGACCTCCATTGGATTCGCGCCTCGTCCGCTCGCATAGCGCGTAAAGAAGCGGTGACCCTGCCCCATCGGCATTGCAACGATGTCGGGCGCAATGCCTGGCGTGATGACCGCGGCGCTGCGAATCGTCCCCTGCGTGGACGCAACCTCCACCACGTCTCCCTCCCCGATCGCAAGCCGCTCTGCGGTTGCTGGATTGATTTCAATCCAGCTGCTCCACATCGCCGACGTGAGCGGGTCCGGCATCTCCTGCAGCCACGGCAAATGCGCCAGCGAGCCGTCGAGAAATGTGCTCGACGGGTACGGAAGAAAGTGAAACGGGTATTGCTCCGCATCCCCGTCGAACCGCGGCGCCTCGAACGCATACGTGAGTCCGGGAGCTCCCGGCGTCGTCTCAGACTGACGGGTAAGAGCCGCGGGCAGCGTCCCCGACCACATTCCCTTCCCTTGCGCGTCCGTCCACGCATCGACGTCCGCCGTGGCAGGGCGAAGCGCCCCGAACGACGCAGCCAGCATCTCGTCGAATGTCTGCCAGGGGAAATTCAACGGCCGCTGCAGTCGTCGGCCGATGTCCAGCAGGACATCGGGCATTGCGCGCGTGTCGTACAGCGGCCGCATCACCGCCGGTGCGACACTCGCAACCGAGACGTTCGCGCCAGACTCGGGCAGAGCCTCCGCCCACGATTCCAGAAAAGAGTGATCGGGCAGGATGAGGTCGGCGAGCACGCTCGTCTCGTCGAGGAAACTGCCGAAGCTGACAATGTAAGGAACTTTCTCGACTGCCTCGCGGACGCCCCATGCCGGCGGCGTAGTGAACACTGGATTGGCGCCGTCCACGAACAGCACCTGCGGCGTCGAACCACTGGCTGTGCCGTCGCCAGCCAGTTGCGCAAGCGTCGGCGCTGCCGCACCTGCAGGTCCGTCTGCCTTTACAGCAGCCGATACGTCGAGCTGCGGCGTGAACGAGATGCCACCCGGCTGGCCCATGTTTCCGGCGAGCGTGTTGAGCGCATTGACGGCGAGAGCCGTGAACAGACCGTTGGAATGCGCAAGCGGTGGCCCTCCGACAATGGCGACGGCAGGCCGCGACTGGGCGAATTGTCTTGCGAGCCGCCCGATGCGGGCCACGGACACGCCCGTGATCTCTTCCACGCGCTGTGGCGCGTAGTCGGCCAGCCCCTCATTCCACCCGCCGATCAGACGGCCGGCGCTTCCGGCGTTTGAAGCGGGAAGGAGCTTCTCCGCCATGATGACGTGCGCGAAACCGAGGGCTAGAACGCCTTCGGTCCCGGGCCGTGCCGGTACCCATTCGTCGGCGTTCGCACCCGTCTGCGACATGCGGGACTCGACCTGCACGAACGATCCGCGTACTCCGGGGCGACCGCGTCGCATCTGACCGTAGCCGACGCTTTGCGCCACCGGAGAATTCCATGTGCCGAGGAAATCGGCGCCGAAGCTGAGCACGTGCCGCGCGTTCGCCAGGTCGACGGTCGGCAGCTGCTCCCGGCCGAAGCTCAGACCGTTGGCGCGACGCAGCACGAGATCGCCGAACAGCTCGTACGTGATCGGCGCGGGGGCACCAAACCGGGCAAGGAACTGCCGCAGCAGTGCCTCACGGTGACTTGCACCGCTGCGCGCAAAGAACGCGAGCGACCGCTGGCTTCCGCTCGTTTCGAGCGCGTTCAACCGTAACACGACCTCGCTGATCGCCTCGTCCCACGAGATGGCCTCGTAACGCCCGCCGCCGCGTTCTCCGACCCGTTTGAGAGGTTGCGTAATCCGATCCGGATGGTAGGTCACCTGAATGGCTGCCTGGCCGCGCGCGCACAGGCCGCCTCGATTGAGAGGATGCTCGGGAGCGCCCTCGAGTTTCTTGGCCGCGGAGATCCGGACAATGCCTGGCTGACCGTCACGAACGACGTCGGCCTCGGCATCCATGACGCGAACCGTGAGGCCGCATCCGGCTCGGCAAAGGGGACAGACGCTCGGCTTCCATACCGCGACGCCCGGAACGATGTCCTCGGCGGGCAAGAACCGAATGATCTGGTTTTCGGGATTGCCGCAGCTTGCGAGCGCCGCGCTGGTGCCCGTGACCGCCGTGAGCTTGATAAACGCGCGGCGATCCATCAGAGGTCACCGCGCAATGCAAAATGCAACATGCAAAATGCAAACAGTGCGTGCATTTCTCTAAAAGTGGCAAGTGAGGCAGTCGACCGACGCCTTGCGCTCGTTGTGGCAATTCACGCAGAACCCCATCGTGTGCTCGACGCTCCGCTGCGCGACTGTCTGCTCGGCAACGTTGCCGTGACACGTCGTGCACTCGACCTTCGCACGGATGTGTGGCGCATGCTTGAATTTGACGTGATCTTCGTTGGCGAATCCGTAGACGCGCTGCCACGCCAGATCGACGCCCTTGTCGCGCATCGCGGCCATCTGCTGGATTCGCGGCCGATCGGTTGCAATGGCGTCGTGGCAGATCATGCAGGTTCTGAGCCCTGGAATGCCGGCAACAGGACCTTTGTCGACGCCCTCGTGGCAGAACTCGCACATCACGCCCTTGCCAACGTGGGTGTTATGCGGGAACTCGATCGGCTGCTGAGCCTCGGGGCGCCGATTCAGAAAGTCGTTGACTGCAGCACCAAACGTGGGACGCGCCGTCGTGAAGACTCCCGTGGTCTGCCCGGGAAGCGGTGGAAGTTCCCTTATGGTGGCCGGACCGGGCGCGGTCGACTGGACGTACTGACACGCCACGCCAGTCGCCAGCACGGCGACGCACACTGCCACAGTCACGACGAGACGCGTGCGGATGCGCAGGACGACGCTCCGGCTCAGCGTCCCGCGGGGTTCGGTCCGAGGCTACGCAGGTAGTTGACGATATGCCAGACGTCCTGGTCTGGCATCTTCCCCTTGAACCCCACCATCTTTGAGCTCGGACCCGCACCGTTGACGATCACAGTGAAGATCTCACCGTCAGAGGATCCGTGAACCCATGTCGCGTCGGTCAGGTCCGGAGGGTTGGAGTCTTTCGGCGCGAGAGGACCATTGCCCTTCGCGTCGGCATTGTGGCAGAAGGCGCAGTACTTCTTGAACGCAGCGGCGCCCGCCGTAATCGAAGCCGGCGTCGACGCCACCGGGTTCTTGATCGCTCGAGCTGCGGCATTGCCGCCAGGGTTGTGCGCGTACGCTGTGAGTGCGAGCAGCATCACAGCAAGCGTGATGATTCCGCTGATCAATTGCATGAGTACTTGGATTTTTGCACATGGCGTACCGCCCACGCAATCAGCGGCTTCTCCGGGTAGTGGTCTAGTTCACACGACTACGCGATGCATGGCGGGCTGTTGATTTACGACTTACGACTGATGGCTTACGACTTACGAGACCGTGCTCAGTGCGTCATCGCATAGAGCATCACGTCGATGCCGAGCGCATAGCCGTCCGGCGAGAACTGGTAGAAAAACCCCGGATCCTCTCCTTCGCGCTCCCACGAATCGGCCACATCGGTATTGTGCGTCATCAGCACCATGATGCGTCGGTGATCGTCGCGAATTGCCCGCAGGTGTACTTCGCTGCTGTCGGTGCCACGCTCGGAGGTCGTCTGTCCACCGACGCCGCGCCAGAACTGGATGTTCGTAATCTGCGGGACCTTCGCCACCTCGAACATGCTTCGCAGCATCGGATCGTCGAGTGGGACTTCTTCGATCGGGTACTCGGACGGCGGCAGGACCTTCGCAATTTCAGTCGACCACTGCCGCCACGCAAGCGTGCCCCAGAAGTCGTCGACCCAGAGAAAACCGCCCTTGAGCAAGTAGGTGCGGAGTCGCTCGATCTCGGCGGGGCCGAATCCAAGCGAGCCCACGTCGGACGCCATCGTCAACGGACAGTTGAACAGCGCGTCATCGGTCAACCTGACGACGAAGTGATTCGGCTGGCCGTCTGGGTTCCGGCTTACGCGCGTCTTCGTCAGCTCGGAGAGCCGAGTGGTCAGGTTGATCTCGGCAAACGGGTAGTCGGTCTGCCAGCCGATGCCCATCGGTTCGACGCGTACGCTTCGGTAAGCGACACGGCAGACGACGAAGCCGGCGTCCGGCATGTGTTGCGGCGCGTATCGGGCAGGGAGGCTTCCCTCCCGAAATCTGCCCTGCGCGTATGCGGCGGCCGCGGCTGTTGCAATCACGGCAACCGCCGCCAGCACACCCAGCGCAGGCGCCCACCTCATACGCCGAGTGTACTGCAGACGCCTGGGAGCCGGACACGCCGTCATGGATCCTCGCGGGAGCAACGGTATAGCATGTCCCGCTGTGAATCATTCCCCACAATCCGCCGGCCCCCTCGAAGGTGTCACCGTGTTGGATCTCAGCCGGGTGCTGTCAGGGCCGTACTGCACGATGCAGCTTGCCGACATGGGCGCCCGCGTCATCAAGATCGAGCGGCCGGGCACCGGCGACGATACGCGCGCGTGGGGGCCTCCGTTCGTGAACGGCGAAAGCGCCTACTTTCTGAGCATCAACCGAAACAAAGAAAGCCTCACGCTCAATTTCAAGCATCCCGACGGCCGGCGGCTGCTCGATGAGCTCATCGCACGAGCCGACGTTCTCGTGGAGAACTTTCGTCCCGGCACGCTCGACGAGATGGGATTGGGGTATGAGGCCCTCCAGGCGAAGCACCCTCGGCTCATCTACACGTCGATCTCGGGCTTCGGCCACAGCGGCCCGTTGCGCGAGCGCGCCGGCTATGACGCGGTGCTTCAGGGCGAGGCGGGCATCATGAGCCTTACCGGACCACCGGACGGCTGTGGCTACAAGGTGGGCGTCGCCATCGCCGATCTTGCCGCCGGCTTGTTCGCCGCGCAGGGAACCCTGCTGGCCCTGTATGCACGGGAGCGGACCGGCCGGGGGCAACACGTCGACATTGCGATGCTCGACTCGGTCGCCGCGCTGTTGACGTATCAGGCGGGCATCTATTTCGTGACGGGCGCGCCGCCAAAGCGGCATGGAAACGCGCATCCGACCGTCGCACCGTACGAGACATTCCAGGCAGCCGACGGTGAGGTGGTGCTGGCGGCCGGCAATGACGATCTCTGGCGGAAGTTCTGCGGCGTCGCCGGCCTCGAGATGTATGCCGCCGACCCGCGTTTTGCGACAAACCGCGACCGCGTCCGCAACTACGCCACGCTACGGCCGATCGTCGCCGAGGCGTTCTTGCGGCGAACGCGGTCCGAATGGCTCGACGTGCTGAACGAGGCGGGAATCCCCGCAGGGCCTGTCAAAAACCTTCATGAAGTGCTGAACGACGAACAGCTCCTGACGCGGGAAATGGTTCACGTGCTGCAGCATTCGAGCGCGGGACCGGTGCGGGTGCTTGGCGTCCCCGTGAAGTTATCCGCCACACCCGGCGCTGTGCGCCGTCCACCGCCAGCGCTCGGTGAACATACCGACAAGATCTTGACGGTCGATCTGGGTCTTACGGCATCGCAGGTTGCCGCGATGGCAGCCGCCGGCGTCGTCTGACGGCCCTCCTGATCACGCTGCTCACGCCGCGAACAGCGCCGCAACCTCTGGCTTGACCACCTTCCCCACCGCGTTGCGCGGCAAGGCGTCCACGGTGCGGATGGCTCTCGGCACTTTGTACGGCGCCAGATGATCCTTCGCCCACTGCTGCAGCTCCTGAAGTGACAGCGCAGCGCTCGGCCGAAGCTCGATAGCGGCAGCCACCCGTTCGCCCCACTCCTCGTCGGCCACACCAACGACCGCGCACTCGGCAACGGCCGGATGAAGCCGCAGCACTTCCTCGATCTCGAGCGCAGACACTTTGAAGCCGCCGGTCTTGATGATGTCGACCGATGTGCGCCCGAGCAGTCGATACGCGCCATCCTCCCTGACGGCTGTATCGCCTGTGCGGAACCAGCCATCTCGAAACGCCGCCTTCGTGTCCGCCGGACGTCCCCAGTACTCGAGAAACACCAGCGGGCCGCGAACCTCGACCTCGCCGGTCGTACCGTCGCGGACCGGACGGCCCGCGTCATCGACGAGCTGCACCTCGACGCCAGGCATCGGGTTTCCGACGAAACCAGGACGCCGTTCGCCGCGCAGCGGATTCGTCAGAATCATCCCCGTTTCGGTCATGCCGTAGCGCTCGAGAAGCATGTGTCCGGTCATCTCGTGCCAGCGCGCAATCGTCTGCACGGGCAGCGCGGCCGACCCGCACATCATCAAGCGGGCCCGCCTGGCGCCGGCCGACCACGCCTCCCGCACGTCGCGGCTGGCGGCATCCCAGGCAGCGATCAGCCGGTGGTAGATCGTCGGCACGGCAGTGAACACCGTGACCTCGCCGGACCGGAACCGTTCCCACACGGTCAACACATCGAAGGCCGGCAGGATTTCACAGGTGGCAAATACCGCAAACGGAGACAGCAATCCGTTCATGATGCCGTGCGCGTGGTGAAGTGGAAGCGTCAACAGCATGCGATCCGTGGGACGCCACTCCCACGCTTCGATCATCGCGCCGACTTCCGCTCCGAGAATGGCGTGCGTCGTCACGACGCCCTTCGGCCGGCCGGTGGTGCCGCTGGTGTACACGATCATCGCGCGCCGCTGGGCGCCCACATGCGGCAATCGGTCGCGTGGCTCAGCGCGAAAGGCATCCTTCGTGGCCAGAAACTGGCTACCGACCTGTTCCGCCAGCGGCGCGAGTACAGCCCGCGAGGCGGGCTCGCCGATGACGAACCGCGCGCCGGCGTCGCGGAGGACGTACCCGAGTTCCGGCGGCGGGTGCGACACCGCGAGCGGGACCGCGATTCCGCCGGCGCGCCAGATACCGCGCTGCACGGCGGCGTACTCGAACCCGGGCGGAATGAGGAACGCCACTCGCGCCTCGTCCAGGTCTTCGGCATGGCCCAGCAGCGTGCCGGCGACCGAACGTGACGCGCGGTCGAGATCCGCGTACGTATAGCTGCGGCCTCCAACGACCACAGCAACGCGCGCGTCATTCATATGGATAATCTAGACTCATTAGGCCGTAGCGCGCAGGCTTAAGCCTGCGCGCGCGTCCGCGACGCGGGGGCTGAAGCCCCCGCGCTACGATGTCGTGAAAAGCGCGCTAGAGACCCAAGGAGCCGATACGCATGCCGCTCATTGACGCCGGCCGGAAAGCGCCGGCCTTCGCCTTGAAAGACCAGCACGGCACCACGCATCACCTCTCCGATTATCAGGGCAGCCACGTAATCCTGTACTTCTACCCCAAGGACGACACGCCGGGCTGCACCAAGGAATCGTGCGACTTTCAGGCGGCGCTGCCGCAACTGAAACGGCGTGATGCGATCGTCCTCGGCGTCAGCATTCTGGACGAGGCGAGCAAATCCAGGTTCGCCGACAAACATGGCCTGACGTTTCCCCTGCTCGCCGACGCCGATCACGAAGTAGCCGAGAAGTACGGGGCCTGGCAGAAGAAATCTCGCTACGGGCGATCGTACATGGGGATCGTGCGCACCACGTACTTGATCGGGCCGGACGGCAAGGTCGTCGAGCGCTGGGACAACGTCAAGGTCGACGGCCACGTTGAGGCCGTGGCCACCGCTATGTCTTGAGCTCCGGATTTAGCTCGGACGCACGGCCATGAGAGCGGCCCGGACTCGCTCGGATCTAAACGGCACCGTCCTCAGCCTCACGCCGGTCGCATCGAACACGGCGTTGGCGACCGCGGCGGCCACGGGCGCGGTCGCCGCCTCCCCGGCTCCGAGGAGCGGCTGGTCCGGGCGATCGATCAGGATCACCTCGATGGCCGGCACTTCCGGGAACGTGAGAATCGGGTAGGTCGTCCAGTCAACACTGGTCACGCGCGAACGATCGAACGTGACTTCTTCGTGCAGCGTCCGGCTGAGCGTCTGCACGATGCAGCCTTCGATCTGGTTCCGCAAGCCGTCTGGATTGATCACGAGCCCGCAATCATGGGCACAGGTCACGCGTCGGACGGCGATGCCGCCACTCGCTGGATCGACGGCCACTTCCATCACCATGGCCACGTAGTTCTCGGCCTGTTTGTATCGCATGTACGCAACCCCGCGGCCGACGAGCAGGCGGCCCTGTCTGGCCCGCGGATTCGGCGACGTCCGCGGCTGCCACCCGAAGGCCGAGGTGGCTCGCGTTAACACGTCGATGGCGCGCGGATCGGTGAGACGCTTCAACCGGAATTCGACCGGATCCACGCCCGCCGCGGCTGCAAGCTCGTCGGTGAACGCCTCCACGGCGAACACGTTCGCGATTTTCCCCGGCGCTCGAAGGTTCGACAACTGCAGCGGTGTGTCCTTGAGAAAGTGCGCGACCACGCGAACGTTGTCGGCCTGGTAGGGCGGATCGCCGTTCTGCGTGATGGCGCCGGAGCCCTGGCCGTGATCCTGCGCGAGGCCCGCGGCGTCGGCGGCCAGCAGCGCACGAGCGCCCTGCCCGGCGTCAGGCACCCACATCTCCGTCTCCCACGCGACGATGCGTCCGGCCGCATCGAGTCCGGCTCGTACATCGAGCAACTGTTGCGGGCCCTTGGGATCCCAGCCGTGTTCGTCCTGGCGCGTCCACTGCACACGCACCGGTTCGCCGAGGGTCTTCGACAGCAGCACCGCGTCCGCAGCCACATGGTCACCGCCGTTGGTGCCGTAGGATCCGGCGCCTTCGAGAAACACGACACGCATCTTCTCCGGCGGGAGCCCGAAGACGCGTGCCAGGTTGGTCCGCAGACCATGGGTCCCCTGCGCTGCGGACCAGACGGTGGCGCTGCCGTCGCTGCGCACGTCGGCCACCGCGCACGACGGCCCGAGCGAGGCGTGGCCCTGAAACGGCCAGAAGAACGTCGCGGACAGCCGCTTGACGGCACCCGGCATAGCGGCCGCCGAGTCACCTCGATTGACGACCGTTTGATCGCGGGCAACAGCGGCTGCGCGCGAATAGCGATCGAGGCCGTCGTGACCTGGAAGCCCTTCCCGGTTGCTCCAGGTGGTCTTCAGCGCAGCGGCCGCGCGCACGGCAGCCCATTCATCGCGGGCCACCACCGCGAGGAAGCTCCCGACTCTCACGACACGTGCGCCTGGAATACCACGAAGAGACGACTCATCGACCGATACGAGCGTGGCGCCAACCGCAGACGGGCGAATCACACGGCCGTGCCACATGCCCGGCAGCGTGAAGTCCTGAACGTATGGATGACGTCCCGTGCATTTGTCGGGGACGTCCGGCCGCGGGAGCGGTTTGCCGACAACGGAATAGCGAGCCGGGGGCGCGAGGGGCGCCATGCGATCGACTTTGAGCGCAAACCGGCGGTCCCCAATGAGCGTACCGATGCCGATCCCCGCGCCGCCTGCCAGCGGTCGCACCTGACCGTCGCTGATCGTCAGTTCCACGACCGGTCTGTTGAGCTGTGCGGCACCGAGCGCCAGCAATGCCTGCCGCGCCGTAGCGGCCGCCTGGCGGATCTCTGTTCCGCCGCGCGTCAGCCCGGTGCTCCCTCCGGTTCCGCCCTGATCGGGGCACAAGGCGGTGTCGCCCTCAATCACGGAGATTCGCTCGGCTGCCACGCCGAGTTCCTCGGCCGCCATCTGGGCCAGCGCCATCCGCAAGCCGGTACCGACGTCAACCTTGCTCGTGTACATGGTGACCGAGCCGTCGGCATGAATCGCGAGGAAGCTGTCGACTTCGCTCGAATCGAGCACACGCCCGGCATTGGCCGCCGCCGAGGGCGCCTGGGCCGCCCCGCGCCTGGGAACCGCCGCAAATGCAAAACTCACCACGAGGGCGCCGCCCGCCTTCAGGAGGTCTCGACGTGAGAGTGAGGTGAGGACGTCCACGGCTACACCTGCGAGGCGCGCATGACCGCGCGAATGATCCGGGTGTGTGTCCCGCATCGACAGAGGTTGCCGGCGAGTTCCTGCTTCACCTGCTCGAGCGTCGGTCTGGGGGTGCGGGCCAGCAGTGCCGTGGCCGCCATGATCATGCCGTTGGTGCAGTAGCCACACTGCGCGGCCTGCTCGTGGATGAAGGCAGCCTGAAGTGGACTCGGCCGCTCGGGCGTCCCGAGACCCTCGATCGTCGTAACGTCCCGCCCGCCGACGCGGCTCACCGGTGTGGTGCACGACCTCGTCGCTTCCTTGTCGACCAGGACCGTGCAGGCGCCGCACTGTCCGAGCCCACAGCCGAACTTCGGACCGTGCTGCTGGAGTGTGCCACGGAGCACATATAACAACGGCTGCGCGGGGTCCCAACTCTCAACTGTCACGGGCTGGCCGTTCAGGCGGAACCTGTAGGTGGGCATATGGCGATCCCTCTCGGAATCCGCCGATTCTAAACCGCTTTTCACCTCCACGGAACACCGAGGCACTGAGGCACCGAGGCCAAACTGGAATGAATTCGTCGGTGTCTCGGTGCCTCGGTGGTACGGGGAAGTGAAGCGGGATCGTGCTTCAAGGGCGGCGAACCCGAGGCCTACCCCAGCAGGCGCTCGTAAATCTCCAGGTCCGACGCTGAAAAGCAGCAGAAGATGACGTCGTTGACGGAGCCACCGCGCGACAAGACGTCGCGCACGGTTGATACCGCAACAGCTGCCGCGCGTTCAATCGGATAGCCATACACGCCGGTGCTGATCGATGGAAAGGCGATCGACTGCAGCTCCTGCTCGATCGCCACCTCGAGAGAACGCCGGTAGCACGACGCCAGCAGTTCCGGTTCCCCGTGACCCCCGCCGCGCCATACGGGGCCAACCGTATGAATCACGTATTTCGCCCGTAGACGGTATCCGCGCGTGAGCTTCGCGTCGCCTGTGTCGCAGCCCCCGAGCGCCCGGCACTCTTCGAGCAATTCACGTCCCGCGGCACGGTGAATCGCACCGTCCACACCGCCCCCGCCCAGCAGCGATGTGTTGGCTGCGTTGACGATCGCGTCGACGTTCAGCGTCGTAATGTCCGCGCGAACAGCTCGAACCGGCACGTGAACCTGTTTTCGCTACCTCTGCGGGATCGTGGCTCCGTCCTCCGTCGTGAACATGATGACCGAATCGCCGCTCTCGCCGACGTAGCCGCGGGTCATTCCGGTGGTGTTGAAAGACATGACGACCTGCCCGAATCGGTCGAGACCGACGACGCCGCCCTCGCCACCCGCGCGCTTCAGAACGTCCTGGACCACCTCATCGGCGGCCTCCTGGGCAGTGATGCCGCGATACTCCACGCGCGCACAGATATCGTGCGCAACCGCGAATCGGATGAAGTACTCGCCGGTGCCAGTCGCAGAGATGCCGCAGCTCTGGTTGCTCGCGTACGTGCCCGCCCCGATGATCGGCGAGTCCCCCACGCGGCCGAAGCGTTTGTTCGTCAGACCGCCCGTGGACGTTGCGGCCGCGAGGTTTCCCTGCTGATCCAGAGCGACTGCACCCACAGTTCCGAAGTACGTGCCCTGCTTCGCATCGTCGCTTCGCGGGCGCAGCAGCGCGCCCTGCTTCGCCCTCTCCACCTCGAGCGCGCGCTGGAGCTGCTGCCAGCGGAGATCGGTACGGAAGTAACTCTCCGGCACGAACTCGATGCCGCCCTGTTCTCTCGCGAACGTCTCAGCTCCTTCTCCCACCATCATCACGTGGGGAGACTTCTCCATGAC
>Ga0209640_10001842_pt1 | contig 18294 bp, 15 predicted proteins | sample RifCSP10_1_FD_184018 | JGI IMG/M metagenome (GOLD analysis project Ga0209640, IMG submission 184018) | Soil microbial communities from Rifle, Colorado - Rifle CSP2_sed 10_1 (SPAdes) (version 2) | ecosystem: Environmental > Terrestrial > Deep subsurface > Rock core/Sediment | place: Rifle... | reverse complement strand
AGTTGCCGGGCGAACGATGCACGAAAATCTAGTAGCCTGAGCCGGATTTGCCGACCGTTAGCAAGGCATGGTTGTTTAGTCAAATAGTCAATTTGTCATGTAGTCAATTAGTCAATTCGTCTGGTCGAATGACCGTCCAGTTGGTCCGACTACCAGACTAATAGACAACAAGACTGGATAGACTAAGCGACCAATCTCGAGTGAGGCTGGCCTCCATCTGCTCTGGGGTAGGAATCCCCGTCGCATCACAGGCGGAGTTTTTGGTTGAGGGCAGCCTAACCGGGGTGGCACCGCGGATCTTGCATTCGTCCCCGTTCGTGGACGAATGCATTTTTGTTTATATAGAGGAGACTGGAAAATGACCGGTAAACAAGGACGAATTCTTACCGGGCACCGTCCTACCGGACCTCGTCACATTGGCCATCTGGTAGGTACACTCGAAAACTGGGTGAACGGCGCGAGAGATACCTGACGCGGCCAGACGAAATGCACAATAGGTTGCTCACGGGTACGAAAACAGCCAGACCGATTGCCCAGAAGACTTTAGAGGAGGTGAAAGATAAGATGGGACTTCACATGGAAACTGATCACTGCTAACTGATCACTTATCACCGAACGAGAAGGAGGAACACAAAATGACCGACCAAATCAAGTATATGCTCGACGAATCTGATCTACCACGTTTTTGGTACAACATCAATGCCGATATGCCGGTGGAACCGGCGCCGGTCCTGCATCCCCAGACTATGGAGCCGGTCACGCCTGATTTCTTATCGGTCCTGTTTCCCATGGACCTGATCCTGCAAGAAATCAGCACCGAACGCTATATAGAGATACCTGAGGAAGTGCGCCAGATCTACCGGCTCTACCGCCCAACGCCCTTGATGCGCGCCCGTCGCCTGGAAAAAGCCCTGGATACCCCCGCTCACATCTACTACAAAAATGAGGGCGTCTCTCCGGCCGGGAGCCACAAACCCAACACTGCCATTGCTCAGGCCTTCTACAACAAGGCCTCCGGCACAAAGGCCCTGACCACCGAAACCGGAGCCGGGCAATGGGGGTCCGCCCTGGCCCTGGCCTGCAATTTCTTCGACCTCGATTTGGAAGTCTACATGGTGAAGGTCTCCTACCAGCAAAAGCCCTACCGCCGGATTATGATGGAGACCTATGGAGCGGAGGTCTTCGCCAGCCCGACCGACCGCACCAATTTTGGCCGTTCAGTTCTGGAAAAGGATCCCGACAGCCCAGGTTCGCTCGGCATTGCAATTTCTGAAGCTGTGGAAGCCGCGGCCACCTCGGGCGGAAAGAAGAAGTATGGTATTGGCTCGGTGCTCAATCACGTCCTCCTCCACCAGACCGTGGTCGGCGAGGAAGCGCTGAAACAAATGGATCTGACGGGCGAATATCCGGACGTGGTCATCGGCTGTATCGGCGGCGGCTCGAACTTTTCCGGGATTGCCTACCCCTTCCTGCGCGAGAACCTGCGGGAGGGCCAGCGGACCCGCCTGCTCGCGGTAGAACCTACGGCAGCCCCAAGTTTGACGCGGGGCGAGTACACTTTTGATTATGGCGATACCGCGAAGATGGCGCCCATCGTCAAGATGCACACTTTGGGTCATGATTTCGTCCCGCCGCCGATCCATGCCGGGGGTCTACGATACCATGGTATGGCGCCCAGCCTGTGCGCGCTCTACAACGCCGGCTACATTGAGGCGGTGGCGACCCATCAGCTGGGCACTTTTGAAGCGGCAGTCCAGTTCTCAAAAGCCGAGGGCATCATTCCGGCGCCAGAATCCGCCCACGCAATCCGGGGAGCGATCGACGAAGCCCTGGACGCCAGGGAAAAAGGCGAAGCCAGGGTGATCCTTTTCAACCTTTCTGGGCACGGTCATTTTGATCTAACAGCCTATGAGGCTTATCTGTCCGGTAAACTTCAAGATTACGAGTATCCCGAAGCAGCTATCCAGGCCGCCAAGCAAAAACTGCCGAAGGTTTCCTTGCCCTCATAGTAGCACCTATAGGCGGAGAACTACGCAGCACAGCGGGGCATTTCAGGCAGCGCTGTCTGAAATGCCCCGCGCTTATGTTTTCAAGGCAAGCCGGCCGTTCATGTTGACATATCAGACAAATTAGGCTAAAAAAGTACTCTAGTTTAGTGAATTATCAAAGGAGGAAATTGTGGCGCACTATAAATACTTAATCGTCGGTGGTGGCATGACGGCCGATTCGGCTGCACAGGGTATTTGGGAAGTGGATTCTGAGGGTTCGATTGGATTGATCAGCGCCGAACAGAACCCGCCCTATAATCGCCCGCCACTTAGTAAAGGGTTATGGAAAGGGAAGCCCTTTGAAAGCATCTGGCGAGGGACAGAAGAGCGTGGTGTCGAGCTTCATCTGGGACGCAGGATCGAGGGCCTGGATCTCAAAAACAAGCGCGCAAGCGATAACAGGGGCGACGAGTACGCTTTCGATAAGCTGTTATTGGCCACGGGAGGCAGCCCTCGGGAGCTGCCGTTCGGTAAAGGACACATCATCTATTACCGGACAGTAGAAGATTACAAGCAGCTGCGCGAGCTCACCCAGGAAGTTCAGCATTTTGCGGTATTAGGTGGAGGCTTCATCGGTTCGGAGATCGCCGCCGCCCTGGCAATGAACAATCAAGAAGTCACCTTGATTTTCCCAGAGGCAGGCATTGGCGACCGCCTCTTCCCCAGGGATTTGTCCAGGTTCCTCAACGATTATTACCGAGAAAAAGGGGTTAAAGTGCTTGAAGGCGAGCTGGTCAGCGACCTGCAGGAGAAGAACAACCAGCTGGCTTTGAGCACCAAAAGCGGCCGGACCATCCAGGTCGATGCCGTCGTAGCCGGAATTGGCATCATGCCTAACACGAACCTTGCAGAGTCTGCCGGGCTGGATGTGGAAAATGGAATCATCGTTGATGAATTCCTGCGCACCAGCCACCCGGACGTCTATGCAGCAGGCGACGTGGCTTCCTTCTTCAACCCAACTTTAGCCAAGCGCATGAGAGTTGAACACGAAGACAATGCGAATACAATGGGCAAAATCGCCGGAAGGAATATGGCCGGAGAACCAATGCCCTATCATCACTTGCCCTTCTTTTACTCCGACCTGTTCGATCTCGGCTATGAAGCAGTAGGCGATATCAACTCTGAATTGGAGACGATCTCTGACTGGCAGGAACCCTTCCAAAAGGGTGTGATCTACTACATGCAGAATGACCGCGTGCGCGCCGTTCTCGCCTGGAATGTATGGGACCAGGTGGAACCGGCCCGCAAGCTAATCGCTGAACCTGGTCCGTTTTCACCGGACAAACTTAAGGGCCGGCTGCCTGCATGAACTTGCCGATTTCGCAGAAGTTAATGGTGATAAAATAGCCTATCCTGCTCCTGAGGAAAGCTAATCACCAATATCATCACGAGAACGAATTATGTTGGAATTAATTGCTTTTGACGCGGATGATACACTCTGGCACAACGAAAGCCATTACACAAACGCCAAAGCTGTTTTCATTCAAATCCTGTCAAAATACCTCGATCGTGAGCTGATTGAAAGCCGGTTTGATCAGATTGAAATTGATAACATTGGATCGTACGGTTATGGAATCAAAAGCTTCGTGCTGTCGATGATCGAAGCTGCTGGCGAAGTTAGCGGCTGGAAGATTAGCAGCCGCGAGATTGGGGAAATTCTGGCGCTGGGAAAGCAAATGCTAAGTGCTGAGGTGCATGTCGTCGAAAATGTAGAAGAAACATTGGCTGAGTTAGCAAAAGATTATCCGTTGATGCTGATAACCAAAGGCGACCTATTTGAACAAGAGCGGAAAGTGGCACGCTCTGGATTGGGAAAATATTTTCGCCATATTCAAATCGTCGGAGAGAAAACCAGGCAGACGTATCAAGTATTATTAGAAAGTTACGCTGTCAGACCCGAGAGCTTTTTGATGGTAGGGAATTCTCTCCGATCAGACATCTTACCCGTTCTGGAGATCGGTGCTCAGGCCGTTTACGTACCTTATGAAAACACCTGGGCTCACGAGAATAATGTGGGCGATGGGCTACAAAAATACCGGTATTTCGAAATTAATGGTCTGAAAGAATTACCTGAGCTGGTTAGAAGTCTGGAATTCGCCGGTCATCAGAAGGAAGATGGTGACCCACAGAATCGGAAAAAGCCAGCGTGGAGAAATTTGGAATGAGATTAAGGTTGCCGGCGAAGCCACCTTTTTCTCTGCCCGCAGTGGTGCGTTCGCATGGTTGGATAAGACTGGCCTATTGGTTTTGGGATTGGTCATATGAAGGCGGTGGGTAACGTTTCAGGCTTGGTCCTGAGCTGCCGGAATGGTGAAGTGAAAAGTTGTCCCATCCCCGATCCGGCTCTCAAACCAAATGCTGCCCCCCTGCATTTCAACTAGATTCTTGGTGATGCTCAGACCCAAACCAGTTCCGGTAACCTCTCTGACGTTGGGGTCCTCGGAACGGAAAAACTGCTGGAAAATCTTCCGTTGATCATCTGATCCGATGCCAATGCCAGTATCCTGAACGGCAACGTGAATAAGCCGCGAAGCGCCTGGCTCCTGCTCCTGACCTGCCAACAGGTTGGCGCCAACCGTGATTCTGCCTCCCTGAGGCGTATATTTGAATGCATTGCTTACCAGGTTCATCATGATCTGCGCCAGGCGAACGTGATCCCCCCATACCGGAGGTAAATTTTCGGGCGCATTGAAGATTAAGGTCTGCCCCTTCTCCTCGATCTGTTTATGGAGGGATCTTTTTACCTCCTCGATCACTTCGGACAGATCGATCCTGCTAAATTTCAGCCGAAGTTGACCGGCTTCGATCCTGGATAGATCTTGAAGGTCCGAGACCAGAGTCCCCATCCTTTCAGCGTTTGAGCGAATGGTAGCCAAAAAATGGGCCTGGGGATCGCTGATGGGTCCGACCGCCCCGGCTACCAATAAATCCGAATAGCCTTTGATAGATGTTAGCGGATTTTTGAGCTCGTGCGCAGCGGCCGAGACAAACTGGCTTTTTGCCAGGCTGGCGTACTGTATTGCGGTGTATAGCTGGGCGTTGGAAATGGCAATCGCCGCATGATCACTCAAGCGCGAGAGAAACGCCAGGACATCATCCGGGCAGCCTTCATCGGAAACACTCTCCAGATAAAGGAGAGCAATGGTCTTGGTTTCGCGGCGGATGGGAACAATAATTTGGGCGCGAGCATCCGATAATAGCCTGAAATCTTGGTCTCCAGGAATCTGTTTGCAGGATAGTAACCCCCTCTCTATCGATTCTCGGAATATTGGCGAATCTGAGGGCAGGAGCGAATCTGGAAATGCCTCGATATCGCCATGATTGCTCTGTTTAGCCATCACGCGGATGCCCTCCGGCGTAACTTCCCCCACCAGACCCGCCTCGGTTCTGGATTGTCGCAAAGCCCATTCCAGGGTAATTCGCATGGCCCGGTCCACCTCCAGGCCGGCGTTCAGATCCCGGTCAATCTGCTGCATCACCGAAAGCTCTTCGACACGCGCTGCCAGCGCCTTATCCGTCAACGTATAAAGGCGGGCGTTCTCCAGGGCAACAATGGCCTGTGCGGCAAATGCGCTAAGCAGCTCCTGGTCTTTTCGGTTGAACGGAGAACGATCCTTTTTGTTTAGCACCTCCAAGACGCCGATTACCCGGTCCTTCACCTTCATTGGGACCACTAACAAGTCCTCAGTAGAAAAGCCGGTATCCTTATCTGTGTCAAACCAGTCCCTGCTCCGGCGGACATCATTCTGAATTATGGCCTGGCCCGTGGTAACCGCCTTTCCCACCAACCCGGCGCCAGCGGGCACGCGTTGTCCAACCAATTCATTCCCAACCGGACCGATGGCCACCTCAAAAACCGATTCTCCCGTGTTCTCGTCAACCATCAACAAGCTGCCGGCTTCGCACTCCAGGATATCTACGGCGTTCTGCATGATCTCCTGAAGCAACGTATCCAAATCCAACGTGGAGGTAATCCTGCGAGCGATTTCATTGAGAGTGCGCATCTGGCGCTCGCTCGTTTCGGTTTCCGCGAGTAAGCGCGCTTTAATGATCGCGCCGGCAGCCAGGTCGGCAATCGCGTGGAGCAGATCAACTTGCTCCTCGGTGAAAACTGCGGTAGGATCCCGGCTTCCGACACTGACCGCACCGATCGTATCCGCTCCCGCATTGAGCGGAACACCCATCCAGGCGAACAAACCCCGGGTTTCCGGGACCAGACTCCGGCTGCGACATTCCAGTTCGTAGTCGGAGGCAACGATCGCCCGCCCGCTTTTCACAATTTCTGATTCTAGAGTCTGTCCTTCTGGGATTGGTCGATTCTCGCGTTCGGTCAGGCGTTCGTCGTTGTCCAGGTAAAAAGCATGATATAGGTTTTCCCCGGAAGTATCCAACAAGGTGATGCGAAAATCTTGCATGGGGACGAGCCGGTTGGTTTGTGCATAAAACAATTCCAACAGATCGTCAAAAGCCAGCGTGATATTAATTCCCTGGGCGATCCGGGTCAGGATATTCATCTCATGCACGCGTCGTTTAAGATCAGCAACGACCTGTGCTCGCTCTACCGCTACCGCAGCCTGATCCGCAAAAGATTCTAAGAAGGCTAAGCTATCATTCGAATAAGGTTCGCCGGACCGCCGAGGTCCAAGAGCCAACCAACCCACCAATCGCTGTTGACCAGGCAGAGGCACGAAAAGGTGTGAATTCAGAATAGCGATTCGAGCGCGTTCCTTATCCAGGGCAGCTGGAAAAGAGTCGACTTCTTTCATTAAGAGGGAGGCTTTTCTCCGGGAGAGAAGTTGCGGTAAGGGGCCGTTCACGGCAAACTGAATTTCGCTGCTCGGTCTTCCATGCTCATCCGCAGTTGCTACATATGAATCACCCAGGGAGCTGTGAATGAAGAGGTGAAATCGCGTCGGCAGCACCGTTTGGGAAACATATTGGCGGATTAACTTCACAATCTCTGCCAGATCCATCGTTTGTGTAATTTCTTGGACGAAAGATTGCAGGCGTTTTTGGGATTCCGGCCGCTCTTTATAGAAAGCCCTATTGATCGCTGTTTGTAGGTTTCTGCTTAAAGGAGTAAGGAGCACGGACAAGACCAGCACCAGGAGACCAATCGCAAGGGGATCGTTGGCAGGGACAGCCTTGCCGAGCATCAGGCTGGCGCCGGCGACCAACAGGGCGTAGCCAGATATAACCAAAACCGTTAAGGAGATGTATAGAATCCCCCGGCTGAGGAGGAAATCCGTGCTGAACTGGCGATACCGTAGGGGAATCGTGTTTTTTACCGGAGGCATGCTTCAATTTTATGTTAGGGTTCGGAGAAGTGCAAGAGAAAAGGATAGATGCTAACCGGACTGATAGGTCTTCAAATCCCCATGTTTATCCAGGTAATTCCTTGCGGCGACGCTGTGACCAACATCATGATGTGCTTTCTCGGAGAGAAACCACTTGTGTTCCAGGACCTGACAGTACAGGTCAGCAGGAGCATTGTATTTGTCTATCAGCGGTTGGAGGATTGCCATGGTTGGCTGATAAATATTTTCGAGCCAGTGGTAGGCCGCCACACTGAGCGGTGTACTGCGGTTGTTCCGCTGTTCCAAAGTGGCTTTGATTTCCTGGATTTCATTCATCATTTTTCTGGCCTGCATTTCTTCGGTTTCCAACCCGGTCAACCCATAAAGCTGATCGCGGTGAAAATTCCGGTCTGTAACGACTACGCGCAAACGAATCCGGTCCCCGCTTTCGGTAGACTCTAGCCGGACCTCGCCAACAGAGAAACCCAGAGCATTGAGCGCCCGAATGCGCTCCTGGACGCGATAATATTCGCCGGGCATGAACATCTCTTCGCGGGTGATCTCCTCCCACAGGACCTGGTATCTTTGGCGGACATAGGCGCCGGTATCCAGCACATGGATGTCCGAAGGCAACAGACCGGAGAGAGCCAGATCTGACAATTCCCCGGAAACATTCTCTTCCATGATTTCCAAATCATGATGTCTCAGGGTGGGCGATAAACGCCCGGGATGGACCTCCGCTGTTTCTGCATCCACCAGATAAGCCTGGAGCGCTCCTACATCCCGGCGGAAAAGCACATTCGAGAGAGAACAATCTCCCCAGAATACCCCGGCCAGGTGCAGCTGCACCAGCAGTCCCGCTACTGCGTCGAGCAAATGAGAGCGATAATGCTCCAAACTGCTGCGCATAAATAAGGATCGATATGGCAACGAGCGTTCCAGGTAGCGGGTGATAAGCACGCTGGCGTCGTATTGGTCCGTTTGAGTTTGTGCATATCCTGCTGCTAGGACGACCGGTAAGCGCAGCTCCTCAATCTGGCGCAACAACTCATATTCCCGCTGGGCAGTGGCCCGTGGCAGTTCCTTGAGGGCATACAGCGTTCCATCGTAATTAACAAAGACTACTGGATGCCTGGATAGGCCCCGAACGACCTCCTCCAGGCGCTCACAGTGCCCCTCCCACTCCTTCAAAGGCAGGTGCCAGGGTAAATCAAGAAAATCTGGATGTTGGGGGCGCAGAGAAATGCTGGTGGGCGTTTTTATTTGGATAATACCTTTTCGGCTGGAGTCACTTCTTGCTCTAACCGGTCTCCCAGCTCGTCCTTGGCGGTCTCGATGTCATAAAGGTTCTGAATACCCAGCCAGAACTCTGGAGACATTCCAGTAACCCGGGCCAGGCGCAGCGCGGTATCGCCGGTCAGTCCGCGGCGCCCACGCACAATCTCATTTACCCGCGAGACGTTGACGCCCATAAGACTGGCCAATTGGTTCTGGCTCATTCCCCAGGGTAGCAGAAATTCTTCCAACAGAATCTTGCCTGGATGTAGGGGTTTGATCTTCTTTTCGGCCATAAAACACCTCGTTTTTGGTCTCTTTATCCTTGAATGTCCTGATCACTGTTAAGTATATCCTGTTTCCCGCAAAACGCAATACTCAATCATACAGCTCTTTTGACAGATCACAAGACCAGACTTACACTTTCAGGGCCTCATCCAGGCCCGGAGGTCTGTAATCTAACGATTGATGCCGAAAGTAGGTGTTATATAAATGAGCGTAATGCCCGCTCTGAGCCATGAGATCTGTGTGATTCCCTTCCTCGATGATCCGGCCCCTTTCCAAAACGATGATACGGTCAGCCGCCTTAATCGTCGAAAGCCGGTGCGCAATGAGAATACTGGTTGTATTGGCCAGGATCAAATTCAGCGCCTGTTGAATCTGCCATTCTGTGAAGGGATCGATGCTGGCGGTAGCTTCATCGAGGATGAATATGGCCGGTCGCTGCACGAGGACTCGCATCAGTGACACCAGCTGGCGCTGTCCCATCGACAACCGCCCACCACGCTCACCCACTTCGGTCTGCAAACCATGAGGCAAAGTTTCCAGCCACTCCCCGTTGCCGATCTTATAGGCAATCTCTTCAATGATTCTAAGATCGACATGCGGGCAGGCGTAGCAGATATTATCGGCGACGGTGCCGGCGAACAGGAAAGGTATTTGGGAGACGATGCCCAGCTTACGGCGATAATCGTTCAAGTCGAAAGTGCGGATATCCTGGCCGTCGGTAAGGATCCTGCCCTCTTGAAATTCATAAAACCGGGCAACCAGCTTTGCGACCGAAGTCTTGCCCGCACCGGTGTGTCCCACCAGGGCAATGTTTTGACCGGGCGGGATACAAAGAGAAAAATCCTCCAGGACCTGCTCCGTTTCCGTATAGTGGAACCAGACGTTTTCAAAGCGAATCTCTCCCTGCAGATCAATTGCCGGTTTGTTACCAACCTGTACAACTTGCGATTCTGCATCGATGAGGGCAAACACCCGTTCGGCCGCGGAAAGGCCCGACTGCACCTGTGCCCAGAAGGCAGATAAATTGAGCACCGGGAAGAAAAAACGGTCAAGGCTTTGCAGAAACAGGAACCAGGCGCCCGCCGAAACGATGCCTTGGGCTGCACTTACGCCCCCAACGTAGACCAGGAGGGCGGTCCCAAAGCCTCCGAGGACGTTTAATGTGGGGAAAACGATAGAAAGAATAAAACCCCGCTGCACATTCACGCGATAAGATTGTTGGTTGGCCTCGTCAAATTCGGCGTAAACCATGCTTTCCTGGCGAAAGTTTTTTGCCACTGCGATCCCACTGACAGTCTCCTTGATTGCGGCATTGACGTTCGCCATGGCGCGCATCCCTCGGCGAGTTACCATTCGCGCCAGGCGGCGGAAACCGACGGCGGCGAGCAGGATTACCGGTAAGATTCCAAACAAGTAAAGCGCAAGCCGCCATTCGATCAGTACCAGAATTACTCCAAGGATCAGAGACTGGATAAACTGAGAGATCAGGTCGGTCACCAGCACCACGACTTCTCCAAAATCCTTGGTGTCCGAGGTGATGCGGGAAACGATACGCCCGGAAGAGAATTGATCATAGAAGGAAAGATCATGCTCGGCGGCGGCCCTAAAGGCATCCGTCCGCAACGCCAGGACGACATCAGCGACCGCCCGAACCGCGAGGCGCCGGCGCACCCAGTTTGCCCCCCAAACAACTACGCCAACCAGTAAAACCAGGCCCCCCAGCAGGGTCATGGTCAGGGGTGTGATGCCGCCGCGCAGCAAATCCAGGCTGCGCGATACAATAAGCGGAAGGCTGGCAGAGGCCAATGCGATTACCAGTAAAAGGATAGCGACCCAGATCATGCGCAGGATGTGGGGTCGAAAATATTGCCACATCCTGAATAGAAGCTGGCGGTCGGTATATTGCCGGTCGTAACCTTCAACGTCTAATCCGCTAAAAAACGACATGAATTAATCTCTATTTTTCGCTGAATATCCTGCGGTAGGCTTCTGATGTGCGCATTAATTCCTCATGGTTTCCAATCGCCGCCAGGCGTCCTTTGCGTACTACGATAATCAGGTCCGCCCAGCGGATCTGTGAAAGACGGTGGGTGATGATAAATGTGGTCCGCCCGCGAGCGGCAGAATAAATCGCGCGCTGAATCCGGTCCTCGGTGGCGCTGTCGATAGCACTGGTGGAGTCATCCAGTATCAAGATGCTGGGATCGGTCAGAAAAGCGCGCGCCAGGGCAAGACGCTGGCGCTGACCGCCTGAGAGGGTAACGCCGCGCTCACCGATCGTGGTCTGGTAACCCTCCTTGAATTCCTTAATGAAATCGTGGGCTTGAGCCGCTTTTGCGGCGCTCTCTATTTGCTCCTGGGTAGCCTCCGGCAGGCCAAAAGAAATATTCTCGGCAATCGTTCGAGAGAACAAAAAGATATCCTGTTCGATGATCGAGATGTTTCTCCTGAGCGCCTCCAGGTTCCAATCCCGGACATCAATTCCATCCACGAGAACCTGGCCCTGAGTGATGTCGTAGGTTCGGTTAATCAGCTTCACCAGCGTGGTTTTCCCCGAACCAGTCTGTCCTACGATCGCCACGGTTTGACCGGGCCGCGCATTGAAAGAAATTCCTTCCAAAGCGTTTTCTCCATCATAAGAAAAAGCAACATTCTTGAACTCAACTTCACCATGCGGGCTGCCAGAAAAACCGCTCCGGTTTTGGTCCAGGTTCTCTTCGCGATTGATCAGGTCAAGAATGCGCCGGGCGCCAGCCAAACCCAAGGATACTTGCGAATAGGCGAAGAGCGAAACAAAGGTCGGGAATCCAAACAGCTGTAACAGACCAAAATAAGCGACCACATTACCTATATTTAGTATCCCCAGGTCATAAAGAATGAGGGAATGGATGAAGCCAGCCGCTTCCGCCACGCCCAATAAAAGCAGAGGCAGAAAGCGAGCTTCCACATCCCCTTGCTTTACGTAAGCATCGCGAAAGCGAGCGGCGTTCGTCTCAAAACGATGAACCTCACTGCCCTCTTGAGCCATCCCTTTCACCGTTTCAATCCCGTCAATGGCTTCCGCCAGGCGGGTGTTGATCTGTCCGAAAGTCTGGCGGACTTCAGCAGTAATCGGCTGAAGTTCACGCAGATACTGCCACAAGGCGATCAGATAGCCAATGAAAAACAAAACCGGGGTGATGATCAATGAAGGGTGATAACGCGGCGCCAGTAATACGGGCATGAGCAGGAAGTTACCTGAACCAATCACCAGGTTTATCCCAGGACTGAACATGAGGTTTATCTCCCGCACATCGTTGGTTGCGCGTGCCATGGTATCTCCAACCGGCTGCAGGCTGTGAAACGTCATGCTCTTTCCCAATAAACTGACGTAGATTTCATCCCGGATATCGCGCTCCATCCGCTGGCCGATCAGCTCGGCTCCAAAGTTGCGGCCGAGCTGCAGGACGCCTCTGAGTGCTTGCGTCCCCGCGATCACAAAGGCTATGCGCAGCAACCCCTGCAATTGTTCCGGATTCTCCGCAATTAAGTTAAATGCGTCCCCGATCAAAACCGGCACTGCGGCAGCCAGCGCGGCGTTCCCAAAGGCGCCGATCGACATCATCAACCCCAGGTACCAGTAATGGATGAAGTGCGAAATTATCCAACGAGCGGTACTGGAGCGATCTGTGCGCTTCCGCTGAGGCAAAGTGAATTCTGAAGGATAAGTGACAGCCATTAATTAGGAAAGTCCAATAAAATTCCTGTTAGAATCAATATAGGGGAAAAAGGGGAAAGCGCGACCGGTGATGGAGCGAAATCCACGCTGGCAGCGGGCGTGGCCCTGACAGGCGATCAATAGGGGAAACATTTTTGACCGCAATTCAATTGGCTAATAGGAGCGTTAAAACGCGCGTAAACCGACGCAAAATCCTTCTGAGTCATCCTCGGCACAGCCGTTAGGATACCACAAAACCCCATTTAATTTGGCAGCGCGACCAATGGTGATTAAAGGCTCTTTGGGATTTATCGTGATAGGGGCTATATGTGGGGTGGTTGTAAGGTAAAATAACCGTAGCTTGGAGGCGGGCTAAATGACAGATGAGTCGAAAGTTAAGAATGGAAAAAGTGAAGATGACCGGCAAACTTCGGAATCCAAAGCCTCCTCCGGTCTAAAGGATATTCTGGAAGCGCATCGGGGAGGACATCATGTCGTGGTTCTGCAAAATTTTCCCGATCCGGACGCCATCGCATCGGCTTATGCCCATAAACTGATCAGTCGAGAATTCGACATCGAAGTCGATATCTTGCATAGCGGTGAGATCAGCCACCAGCAAAACAGGGCCATGGTCAAGCTACTTGAGATCGAGCTGCTACCTTATGATGACTCGTTAGACTTGAGCAAATATGATGGAGCGGTGTTCGTCGACAACCAGGGCACAACCGCCGAAAATATCGTCGCTGCATTAGAAAAAGCCAATGTTCCGCTGCTGATTACTGTTGACCATCATGAGCCGCAAGAGCGAATCAAAACCGAATATCGTGATATCCGGCCGAAGGTAGGGGCTACCGCCACAATTTACGCTGAATACCTGGAAAAAGGCGGCCTGGTCGAGATGGATAAATCCAAAAGAGACCATCCTCTCGTCGCCACGGCGCTGTTTCACGGTCTGCTCACCGATACCGGCGGGTTTATTTATGCGACCAGCGCAGATTTCCACGCAGCCGCCTTCTTGAGTGAGTTCCGGGATTCCGAGCTCCTGGGGCAGATCATGAGCCAGAGGCGCTCCAGGCAAACTATGGAGATTATTGGACGAGCCCTTGAGGAACGAGTAATCGTTGAGAATTATTCGATCGTCGGGATCGGCTATCTACGGGCCGAGGATCGAGACACAATCCCGCAAGTTGCCGATTTCTTGCTGACCGAGGAGTACATTCACACAGCAATTGTTTACGGCATCGTTCTCGAGGATGGGCGCGAGACCCTCATCGGCTCCTTGCGGACCTCCAAAGCCACCATCGATCCGGATGATTTTATAAAGGATGTCTTTGGCAAGGATGCCGCCGGACATTATTTTGGCGGTGGCAAGATGACCGCCGGAGGTTTCGAAATACCAGTAGGTTTCTTGTCGGGAGAAGATGGGGGCGATGAATATTTGGAACTGAAGTGGCGAGTTTACGACAAGCAGATCAAAGCCAAAATCTATAAAAAAATCGGTGTGGAGCAAGAATCCGATAATGGGTAATTTGAACCGTGCTTCTGCGAATAACAACGATTCCGTGCGCGGCCTTTTAATAAACTTCGCCATCGAACTGATCGTTTATGGCCTGCTTGTCGTGGGGTATTTTCTGGCTGTCCTGCGCCTGTTAGGACCATTCCTGAGAAATCTGTTTCAAAATGAGCTGATCATTTACGCCTTCCTTGGATTGGGTCTGGTAGTCGCTCAAGGGGTATTGTTAGAAACGGTCACCTCGTTCATCCTGGACTGGCTGAATCTAAATCGGCTGGAATAGGGATCAATATTGTGGACTTTCCCATTGCTGGGGTGACCATAAACCCTCTTTTTTTGGCTGGCATCGGTTTCCTGGTTGGCATCCTGGGGGGCTTCTTTGGGGTTGGAGGAGGATTCATTGCCGGTCCGATGATGTTTTGGGCGGGCGTACCCATGAACTTCGTCGTGGGCACAGACCTGGCGCATATGACCGGGAAATCCATCGTAGCAGCCAAACGTCACCGCGCCCTGGGGCATGTGGACATTAAGCTGGGCGCGTTGATGGTGGTAGGCACAATCCTGGGCGTTGAAGTTGGAGCGAGAATCCTTGAAACTTTGGTGGCAGCCGGCACCGTTGACCTGGTAATTGGTGTTACCTACGTCGTCATACTGCTCGTTATCAGCTTTTTTACTGCCTGGGAAAGCCTGCGGGCGCTGCGAATGATCCGCACCGACCATTTAGATGTCAAAGATGCAATTGGTTTCGAGGGCATTGCTCGACGTGTCCACAGCGTGGAAATCCCGCCCATGGTATCTTTCCCAGATTCAGGAATCGCATCCATCTCTTTATGGACGGTCCTGGCAGTCGGTTTTGTTACCGGTTTGCTTGCCGGATCCCTGGGAGTGGGAGGCGGGTTCATTCGCATGCCAATGCTGGTTTATCTGGTCGGCGTGCCCACCCATGTCGCTGTGGGAACCGATCTCTTTGAGATCATGTTCTCATCAGGTTTTGGCATGCTAACGCATGCCTTAAAAGGAAATGTCGACGTGCTCATGGCGCTGGTCATGCACACCGGGGCAGCCATAGGAGCCCAAATTGGAGCGGTTTCCACCCGATTCTTTATCGGACCTCGCATCCGCCTGTTCTTTTCGGTGCTACCCTTGATTGGAGCAATCCTGGTTCTGATGCGATTATTGGGCGGCGGCATGCTCCATTTTTAGGACAGGCGGTTATCGGTAGCTGTGGAGAGTTATCTTGAAAATTCTGATCATTGTAACTGATATCGAGTCCGATAAAGCGGCAATTGACTTCGGAGGGCTGCTTGCCGTGGTTACTAATGCCGAAACCTCTTTGCTGCATGTGGCCAAGGATCAGACAGAGAAGGCAGAGGGAGAAAGGATATTATCTAAAGCGGAGGATATGCTCTCAGATCTGTCTGTCAGCACGAACCTATGCACGGGCAAGCTGGTCTCGAGGTCATTAACCGAGCTGAGAGCAAACCCGCATGACCTTGTGGTGATTGGAGAGGGGCCAAGGCTGCCGTTGGCGCAAGGGAATCGCCGGCAACTGGCCCAAGCATTGGTCAATCGATCCGAAGCCTCGGTAGTGGTCGCCCGCAGACCGCGGCGAGAATTGAAGCGAATCCTGATTTGTACCGGCGGCGCTCAGGTATCAGAACAGGTCATTCAGGCAGGCGCCTTCCTTTCCAAAGCGGCTGGCGCTCAAGCCACGTTGCTGCATGTGGCCGGCACCATTCCCAGCATGTATACGGGTTTGAACGAAATCGATGAGTCTTTAACTGAACTGCTTAAAACCGATACTCCCACCGCCCGCCACCTGCGCCACAGCGCGGCATTGCTGCAACAACATGGGGTGACTGCGCAGTTGGAATTACGCCATGGGGTAGTCGCGAGCGAAATCAATCGAGAAGCCACCAAGGGTCAATATGATCTGATTATCATTGGCGTATCTGAAAGGCATCAAAGATTAAAACGATGGTTCATGGGTAACGTGACGGGCGCTATTGTAGAACGGGCCCCGTGCCCGGTATTGATCGTCAAAGGACCGCTTGGGGATAGAACAGAACAAGACTAAATCACCTTCAGACTCTTTGTCCACAAATAAAGCATATGCTGCGCGCCCGCTATCGCCGGATCATCTATTTCTTTGCTCGAATCATCATTAGCATCATCATTTGGGATTTGTTCCTTCCACGTCTGGGGCTGCGCCGATTATCTCAAAGCACCAGATCACGCCGGTTACAGCGCATTGCCATTCAATATCGCGCCCTTGCCGTACAGATGGGTGGTGTGCTAATTAAGGTCGGGCAGTTCCTGTCAGCCCGGGTTGATGTGCTGCCCAGCGTAATCACGAGCGAATTGACCGGTCTACAAGATGAGGTCCCTGAAGAAGACTTTGGAGATATTCGTGCGCTGGTAGAAAACGAATTCGGCGCGCCGATCGAGGAAAAATTCCTCGAATTCGATGATGCCCCGGAAGCCGCCGCTTCTCTGGGACAGGTTCACCAGGCAAGAGTTAGCGTAGAGGCTACAGATTTTGCCGGTTTAAGAGGCGCCGAGGAAGATTCAGATAATCACATCCTGGAAGTTGTGGTTAAAGTACAGCGACCGGATATTGAAACAATAATTGCTACCGATTTGGCGGCCCTGAAAACCGTGGGTAATTGGCTGAAACGCTACCCTCCGATCAACCGGCGAGCAGATGTGCCTGCCCTTTTGGCAGAATTCTCTCGCATTCTTTATGAGGAGATAGATTACATAAGAGAAGGCCAAAATGCGGAAACCTTCGCCGAGCATTTTCGAAACCGGACCGGCGTGCACGTTCCAGACGTTGTCTGGTCGCACACCACAAAACGAGTGCTCACGCTTGAAGATGTGCGGGCGATCAAGATCACCGATTACGACAGGATCACAGCCGCTGGCATCGATCGCGCCGAGGTCGCCGTCCGGCTCTTTGAGACATACCTGCAGCAAATCTTCGAAGACGGTTTCTTCCATGCCGATCCTCACCCGGGCAACCTCTTTGTAACCCCACAGGCACAACCCTTGCAACCCCAAGCTGGCGAGGAAGGTGAGCGCGATAAGGCTGACACCGAATGGCTGCTCACCTTCGTTGATTTTGGCATGGTTGGGCGACTGTCTCCGGAGATGTTGTCCGGGATGCGCGAAATGGTGATCGCCGTGGGAACGCGCAATGCCTCCAGGCTGGTAAAATCTTACCAGCAGCTCGGCGTTCTACTGCCTGGCGCCGACATTGAATTGATCGAAAGAGCGGAAGCCCGGCTTTTTGACCGATTTTGGGGCAAATCCATGCAGGAACTCGCTTCGCTCCGGCAGAAGGAGATGCTCGAGTTTGCCCGGGAATTTCGAGAGTTGATCTTTACAATGCCCTTTCAAATTCCCCAGGATATGATTTTGCTCGGGCGTGCGGTAGGCATCCTTTCGGGCATGTGTACGGGTCTCAACCCAGAATTCAATGTTTGGGAAGGCCTGGCGCCCTATGCTCAGAAACTCGTTTTCGAAGAATCCGGCGGACGGCGTTTCCCCTGGTTAGAGGAGATCGGCGAGCTGCTCCGCAATCTATTGGAATATCCCAGGCGCGTGGTAGGAGTCTTGGAAAAACTGGAGCGCGGCGATTTAGCGGTCAGAGTCCCCGAGCTGACCGACCAGGTAAAGGACCTTGAGCACGCGGTCAACAGGATGGCTGGAGGATTTGTTTTCGCCGCCTTGTTGCTCGCTGGCGTCGAAGTTTACCTGGCTGGTGAAATCCAGTTCGCAATTATCCTGCTGGCGGCTGCCGCGCTAACATTAACCTGGATTCTATTCCATCGATAGATCCCAAGAAATCAATCAGCACCGGAGTTTCACCTTTTTCGAAATCAATGACTGAAACCACAGATACACCTGATTTACACAGATATTGGTCGAGCACAGCGCTAAAGCGGGTCCCAGCCCCGCCGAAGTCCTGGATATATTTAACCCGGTAAGAGAGGATCTTAAATAACCTGAGGGAGAGAGAAACCGATGTACAAATGCAATACTTGTAGGTCCCTATTTTACAGCACTGTAGATGCGGCCAATCACATCGAAGCGCAGCATCCGGACACCAACCAGGACGAATTTGTGGAGGTCAGCTATCGCTGCACGGTATGCGGGCAGCAGTTCAAACATTGG
>Ga0209640_10001841_pt1 | contig 18298 bp, 12 predicted proteins | sample RifCSP10_1_FD_184018 | JGI IMG/M metagenome (GOLD analysis project Ga0209640, IMG submission 184018) | Soil microbial communities from Rifle, Colorado - Rifle CSP2_sed 10_1 (SPAdes) (version 2) | ecosystem: Environmental > Terrestrial > Deep subsurface > Rock core/Sediment | place: Rifle... | reverse complement strand
CCGGGCCGGCGCGGCCCGCGCCGATGCTGCGGCCGTCGAGCTCGCGGATCGGCGTCACCTCGGCCGCGGTGCCGGTGAAGAAGCACTCGTCGGCGATGTAGATGTCGTCGCGCGTCAGGCGCTTGGCGCGCACTTCGTAGCCGAGGCCCTGGGCGAGCTCGATCACCGAGGAGCGGGTGATCCCGGTGAGCGCCGAAGTCAGCTCCGGTTCCCAGATGATCCCGTCCTTGACCATGAAGATATTCTCGCCTGCGCCCTCCGCGACGAAACCGTCGACGTCGAGCAGCAAGCCTTCGTCATAGCCGTGCTGCGTCGCCTCCAGCGTGGCGAGCACCGAGTTCGGATAGGTGCCGGACATCTTGGCGCGCGCCATGGTGACGTTGACGTGGTGGCGCGCGTACGAAGAGGTCTTCACGCGGATGCCCTTGGACAGCGCTTCCGGTCCGAGGTAGGCCCCCCACGGCCAGGCCGCGATCGCCACGTGCACCCGGGCGCCGACCGGCGACACGCCCATCTTTTCCGAGCCGTAGAACGCGATCGGCCTGAGGTAGCAGGCGGCGTGCCGGTTCGCCTTCACCACCTCGATTTGCGCCTGCATCAGCCGCTCGCGCGTGTACGGGATCTTCATCAGGTAGATGTGCGCCGAGTTGAACAGGCGATCGGTGTGCTCCTTCAGCCGGTAGATGGCGGTGCCGATCGCCGTTTTGTACGCGCGTACGCCCTCGAACACCGCCAGGCCATAGTGCAGCGAGTGGGTGAGCACATGCGTGGTCGCCGAGCGCCACGGCACCAGCTTGCCGTCGTGCCAGATCCAGCCGTCGCGGTCCGCCATCGAGAGCGGCGCCGTCGCCGCCGCCTTGGACTTCGCCATCGCGTGCCTCTCCGCCAAGTGAGCGGCTATTCTAACCGCAGCGGAGAAAATCTCGCCATACCATTAGAATGTTTGCTAATGATTAGCGACCTCGATCGCATCTTCGACGCGCTCGCCTCGGTGCCGCGGCGGCAGATCATCGCCTTTCTCTCGCAGACCGCCCTGTCCACCGCCGACCTCGCCGCGCGCTTCTCGATGAGCCCGCCGGCGATGTCGCGGCACCTCGCGGTTCTCGCGGCCGCCGGCCTGGTGGCGGGCGAGCGCCAGGGGCAGCGCGTCCTGTACCGGCTGAAGCGCGACGTGCTGCTCGACGCACTGGCGCGTTTCGCCTCCGAAGTGGATGGCCCGCTGCGGCGCGATGCGCAGCGGTTGAGGACGCCGCGCGAGGCCATTTAGGCGTCCGATTCAGAACACCGCTCGCCAGAGTTGCAGTACGGCGTCGCGCCGGCCTGCAACCTGCTCCGGCGGCACGCGCGCGTATTGCGCGCCGTTCAGGCGCAGCGCGTGCTGCAGGCGCCTGAATTCCCGGTAGGCGTCGCGGCATTTGCCCGCAAGGTCCCTGTCGATCAGGCCCAGGTCGGCGGCCATCCCCAGCAGCGCGATGTTGCCGAGGTTTTTCGTCAGGGAGGCAAATTCATTCGAAAACGCCAGGATCAGGTACTGCACCGCGAACTCGATGTCGATCATGCCGCCGCGGTCGTGCTTGAGGTCGAACAGTCCGCTGCGGTTCGGGTGGGCGGCCAGCATCTTTTCCCGCATCGTATGAATTTCTTTTCTTAGAGATTCAGAATCTCTGGGACGGCGAAGAATCGTCTCCCGGATCCGCTCGAATGCTTCCCCGACCGGCGGATTCCCGGCGCAGTAGCGGGCGCGCGTCAGCGCCTGGTGCTCCCACACCCAGGCATCCTGTTCCTGATAGCGCTCGAATGCCTCGATCGAAGACACCAGCAGCCCCGAGGCGCCGCTCGGGCGCAGCTGCAGGTCGGTCTCGAAGAGGGCGCCCGCCGAGGTGCGGGTGGAGATCCAGGCGTTGATGCGTTGCGCGAGCCGTGCGTAGACCTCGGGCGCGCGCTCGTCCGCATCGTCGTAGAGGAAGATGATGTCGAGGTCGGAGGCGTAGCCGAGTTCCTTGCCGCCGAGCTTGCCGTAGCCGATCACCGCGAAGCGCGGCGCGCCTTCGAGGTGGCGGTTGCGCAGGTCTTTCCAGGTGGTTTGAATGGTCTGCTCGAGGACCTGGTCCGCCAGCGCCGAAAGGTGATCGGCCAGGCGCTCCACCGTCAGCAGCCCGGCGAGGTCCTGCGCGAGCAGCCGGAACACCTGCGCCTGGTGCGTCTCGCGCATCAGGTTCATGCAGCGCTCGGTGTCGCCTCGAGCCGCGTCGAGCTGGGAACGAAGTTCTCTTGAAAAGGAAGATAAATCGGGCTGCGCGTACAGCACGCGATCGTCCAGCAGCTCGTCGAGCAGCAGCGGGTGGCGGGTGACGAACTCGGCGGCCCAGCTCGACGCGCCGATGATGCGCGCGACACGCTCGAGCGCCTTGGGGTTCTCGGCGAGCAGGGCGAGGTAGGCGGCGCGGCTGGCGATGGCCTCCACCAGGTCGACGCCGCGGGCGAGCGTCGCGCCGGGATCGGGCGTCGCGCTGCTCGCCCTGGCGAGGGCCGGGATCAGGAGGTCGAGCCGGCGTTTCGAATCCGCCGGCAGCAGCGCGTAGCGCTGGCTCGCGCGCAGCGCGGCGAGGCGCGGATGGTCGGGCCAGCCCTCGGCCTCGCGCGCCGGCGCCGCGAACACGGCCTCGAAATGACGCGAGACGGCCGCGCGCCTTTCTTCGAGTGTCGCGGAAAACGCATCCCAGGAGGCAAATCCCGCCATGGCGGCGATGCGCGCGCGATCGTCCGCTTCCTGCGGCAGGTCGTGGCGCTGTGCGTCGTCGAGGTACTGCAGGCAGTGCTCCACTTTGCGCAGGAAAACGTAGGCGGCGGAGAGTTCCCTGGCGGCAGCTTGCGGAAGAATATTTCTCGCCGCAAGCAGGTCCAGGACCTGAAGCGTCGGTCTTGCCATCAGCTCGGGATCGCGCCCGCCGCGCACCAGCTGCAGGGCCTGCGCGACGAACTCGACCTCGCGGATGCCGCCCGGCCCGAGCTTGACGTCGCCGGCGCGCTCGCGGCGCGCCACGTCGCGGCGTACCTCGGCGTGCAGGCCGCGCATCGCGGCGAGCGTCGCGTAGTCGAGATACTTGCGGAACACGAACGGCCGTACGATGGCGTCGAGCTGCGCGTGTCGCGCGCCGGCGGGGTCCCCGCCGGTAATCGGCCGCGCCTTGATCCAGGCATAGCGCTCCCATTCGCGCCCCTGGGTGACGAAATAAGTGTCGAGGAAATCGAAGTCGCACACCAGCGGCCCGGAGTCGCCGTAGGGGCGCAGGCGCATGTCGACGCGGAAGCAGAAGCCGTCCGCGGTGACCTCCGAGAGCAGCTGGATCAGCTTCTTCGCCTTTTCAAGAATGACGGCATCAACTTCTTTTTCTTGAACGAAAACAAGATCGATATCCGACGACACGTTCAACTCGCAGCCGCCGAGCTTGCCCATGCCGACCACGATCAGCTCGTCGCAGCCGAGGAACTTCACGCAGGCCTCGAGCGCAAGCTCGGCGAGGTCGCTCATCGCCGCGCAGACTTCGTCGAGCCCGGCGTGCCCGGCGAGGTCGCGTGCCATCACGCGCAACAGCACCTCCTGCCTCAGCCGGCGCAGCCGGCGCTTGAATTGCGCTTCGCTTTCTGCCGCGGGCGCGGCGAGCGCGCGCGCCATCTCGTGCCTGGCGAAAGGCTGCGGAGAAACGATTTCCGCGGCAAGTTCCGGGCGCGCGGCGAGGAGCCGCGCCGCATAGCGCGAAAGGGCGGTTTCCTTAATGGGTTCCGGCATTCGCGGTCTAAAATGGCAGCCTGAACGTTAACTCAAACCTGGTGCGATTCTGGCGCGCGGTCGAAGTGCTCGCGTGGGCGGCCTTTTTCGCCTTCGCCGCCGTCGTGCTCGCGCTGCGCTTCTGGGTCCTGCCCGACGTCGAGCGCTACCGTGGCGACATAGTCGCACGGGTGACGCTGGCGGTGGGATTGCCGGTGAAGATCGGCAGCATCGAGGCGGGCTGGCTCGGCCTGCGGCCGAAGATCAGCTTTTTCGACGTGCGCATCCACGACGCCGAGGGGCGCGAGGCGCTGGTCCTGCCGCAGGTGGACAACGTCGTCGGCTGGCGCTCGCTGTTCGTGCGCGACTTGCGCCTGCACTCGCTGCTGATCGACGGCCCGCGCCTCGCGGTGCGCCGCGATGCCGGCGGCGCGCTCTACGTCGCCGGGATCAAGCTCGCCGGCGGCGAAGGCGAGTCGCGCCTCGCCGACTGGATCCTCGGCCAGGACGAAATCCAGATCCGCAACGCCGAGATCGAATGGCGCGACGAAAAGCGCGGCGCGCCGCCGCTCGCCCTCGCGGCGGTGAACCTGCGCCTGCGCAACTCGGGCGATCTGCTTGCCGTCGGCCTCACCGGGCGTCCGCCCGCCGCCCTGGCGGAAAGCATCGAGCTGCGCGCCACGCTTTCCGCGCGCGGCGTTACCGGTCCGGCGGCGTGGCGCGGCCGCCTGTACGCCGTCCTCGGCCAGACGGATCTCGCGGCATGGCGCGCCTGGGTCGACTACCCGCTGGACGTGCGCCAGGGGCAGGGGGCATTGCGCCTGTGGAGCACCATAGAGGAGGGCGAGCTGCGCGAGCTCACCGTGGACGTCGCGCTCAATCAGGTGGTGGCGGCGCTCGGCAGCGAACTCGCGCCGCTCGAGTTGAGCTCCCTGCGCGGCAGGCTGAACGGACGCGCGAGCAAGGACGGCTACGAGCTTACCGCGCGCGAACTCGCGCTCGTCTCCGCGCAAGGGCCCGCGCTGCAGCCGACGGATTTCCGCTTCAACTGGCGGCCGGCCGGCGGCACCGCCGCCGAGAGCGGCGGCCTGACCGCGCGGCTGATCGAGTTCGAGCCGCTCGCGCGGCTGTCCGGGTCGCTGCCGCTGCCGGCCGCGCTGCGCACGCTCGTCGGCGAGCTCGAGCCGCGCGGGCAGCTGACCGACGTCAGGTTCGAATGGCACGGCGCGGCCGCGGCGCCCGATCGCTTCAGTCTGCGCGCGCGCATCGCCGACGCCGGCATGCGGTCCTGGAGGGAGGTTCCCGGCTTCGCCGGCCTCTCGGGCAGCGTCGAGGCGACCGAATCGAAAGGCCGCCTCCAACTGCGCGCGCACAATGCCGTGATCCGTCTAGCGCGGGTATTTCCCGAGCCGGATCTCGCTTTCGAGACGCTCACCGGCCAGATCGACTGGGAGCGCGCCGGCGCGGACGGCTATGTCTTGCGCCTCAGCCCGGTCAGCTTCGCGAACCGCGACCTGGCGGGCGCCGCCACGGGCTCCTACGCCTCGAGCGGTGCCGGGCCGGGGCGGATCGATCTCTCCGCCAGCCTGTCGCGCGCCGACGGCGGCCGCATCGAGAGGTACCTGCCGCACGGCGCGCTGATGGGGCCAAAAACGCGCGGCTGGCTCGCGTCATCCATCCTCGCCGGCCAGGCGAGCGACGTGCAGCTGCGGCTGCGTGGCGAGCTCGCGAGCTTCCCGTTCATCGATCCGGCGTCGGGCCAGTTCCTGGTTACCGGTCGCTTTCGCAACGGCGTACTCGACTACGCCGACGGATGGCCGCGCATCGAGGACATCGAGGGCGAGCTGCGCTTCGAGCGCGACCGCATGGACATCGCCGGGCGCAGCGGCGGCATCCTCGGCGCCCGCATCGCCAACGTGCGCGCCGTCATCTCCAGCCTCGGCACCAAGAACAATCATCTCGAGGTGAGCGGTCAGGCCGAGGGACCGAGCGGCGAGTTCCTCAGGTACATCGAGGACTCGCCGGTGCGCCGCATGACCGGCGGCCTGACCGGGACGATTTCCGCCTCGGGCCGCGGAAAACTGCGCCTGAAACTCGACATACCGCTGGACGCGCCCGCGACCACCAAGGTCGCGGGAGACTACGAGTTCGCGGCGAACCACGTCACGCTGCATCCGCAGTTGCCGCCGATGGAGCGCGTGGGCGGCCGGGTGAGATTCACGGAAACCGGGTTCGCCCTGCACGACGTGCGCGGCAGACTGTTCGGCGGCGCGATGGTGATCGGCGGCGGCTCGCGCCCCGGCGCGGGCGTCGAGGTGTCGGCCAGGGGAGAATTGACGGTCGCCGGCCTCGGTGCGCTGCTCGAGGATCCGTGGCGGCGCCATGTCAGCGGCGCGTCTTCCTATCTGGCAACGGTCAGCGCGCGGGACGGCGTGACGCGCATCGGCTTCGAGACGTCCCTGCGCGGCGTGGCGAGCGCGCTGCCGGCGCCGCTCGACAAGGTTGCCGGAGAGGCGCTGCCGCTGCGCGTGGTCGTGATCCCGGCGGAAGACGGCGCGCGCGACCGCGTGTCGGTGTCGCTCGGGCGCCGCGCGGCGGCGGAATTCCTGCGCCGCCGGCAGGGCGACGCGGCAACCGCGCCGATGGTGGTGCAGCGCGCGTCGGTGTGGCTCACGCCGCTCGCCGGCCAGGCGCTGCGCATTCCCGAGCGCCCGGGAACGCTGATTTACGGATCGCTGTCGCTGCTCGATCTCGACAGCTGGCTGCCGCTCGTCCCGGGCGGGGGCGGCGCGGCCGCGGTGTCCTTCGACCTCAATATCGGCGCTCTCGATGTCTATGGAAAGCGCGTGCACAAGGCCGGATTGAGGGCCGCCACCGGCGCCACCGGCTGGTCGGCCACCATCAGCGCCGAGGAGCTCGCCGGCGAGCTGTCGTATAGCGGCGAGCGCGGCGGCAAGCTGACCGCGCGGCTGGCGCACTTCATCAGCCCCGCGGACAGTCCGGGCGCGGCCGCGCGCGCCGCCGATCCGAAGAAGGAGCTGCCGGCGATCGACCTCGTCGCCGAGCGTTTCACGTTCCGCGGCAAGGCGCTCGGCCGCGTCGCACTGGAGGCGAGCCGCGCGGGGGAGGACTGGCGGCTCGAGAAGCTCGCCATGGCGAATCCGGATTCGACGCTCCAGGCGAGCGGCCTGCTGGCGGGCGGCGCGTTTCCGCGAAGTGCTTTCGACTTCGAGATCGAGGCGAGCGATTCCGGGAAATTCCTCGAGCGGGTGGGCTACCCGGGCCTGGTGCGGGGCGGCAAAGCGCGCCTGCAGGGCTCGCTCGCGTGGCAGGGGGAGCCGGGCGCGCTCGACTACCCGAGCCTTTCGGGGCACCTGAATCTGAACGCCGAGGACGGGCAGTTCCTCGAGATCGAGCCCGGCCTCGGCAAGCTGGTCTCGCTCATGAACCTGCAGGCGTTGCCGCGGCGCGTGACGCTCGACTTCCGCGACGTGTTCTCCAAGGGCTTCTCGTTCGACCGCATCGTCGCTTCGGCCCAGATCGAGCGCGGCGTGATGAAAGTGGAGGAATTCAGGATGCGCGGCTCCTCTGCCGAGGTCGAGATGACCGGCGAGACCGACCTCACGCGCGAGACCCAGAACCTGAAGCTGCGGGTCGTCCCGAGCCTGGGCGGCAGCGCCGCCACCGCGGTGGCGATCGTGAATCCGATCGCCGGGGTGGCGGCGGCGATCGCGCAGTGGGTGCTCAAGAACCCGCTGGGCCAGATCTTCGCCTACGACTACGCGGTCACCGGGAGCTGGAGCGATCCGAAGATCGAGAAGCTGACCCCGCCGCCGCGGCCCGAAGCGGAGCGCGTCTCGCCGTGAGCCGCACCCGCATCGCCGCCCTGCAGATGGTGTCGGCGCCCGAGCTCGCGCCCAATCTCGAGGCGGCGGGGCGGCTGATCGCGGCCGCCGCGGCGGCGGGTGCGCGCCTTGCCGCGCTCCCCGAGAACTTCTACTGCATCGGGCGCACCGAACGCGACAAGGTGGCGCTGCGCGAGCCCGACGGCAAGGGGCCGATCCAGGAGTTCCTGGTTGAAGTTTCGAGGAAATATCGACTCTGGGTCGTCGCGGGAACGGTGCCGATCGAAACCTCGTCTCCCGAAAAAATTCGCAGCGCCTGCCTTGTTTACGACGATCAGGGGCGACGCGTGGCGCGCTACGACAAGATGCATCTGTTCCGCTTCGAGCGCGGCGAGGAGCGCTACGACGAGGCGCGCACGCTCGAGCCCGGAACCGGCGGCGTGGCGCTCGCGAGCCCCTTCGGGCGGCTGGCGCTGTCGGTTTGCTACGATGTGCGCTTTCCCGAGCTCTACCGCGCGCTCGGCAACTTCGACATCATGTTCGTGCCGTCCGCCTTCACCGTGCCGACCGGCGCCGCCCACTGGGAGACGCTGCTGCGCTCGCGCGCTATCGAGAACCAGGCCTACGTCGTGGCGCCGGCGCAGGGCGGGCTGCACCCGGGCGGGCGCCGTACCTACGGCCATACCATGATCGTCGATCCCTGGGGCGAAGTGCTCGGCGTGCGCCCCGAGGGCGAAGGGGTGCTGCTCGCCGAGATCGACCTCGAGCGCGTGCAGGAGATTCGACGGAGATTCCATTGATCCTGGACACCGCCAAGGCCACGCTGCTCTCGCCGTTCGACCTCGAGACGGGAAAGCTCGAACGCGTATTCGCGGCGCTCGGCACGCGGCGCATCGACTTTGCCGACCTGTATTTCCAGTACTCGCGCTACGAGGGCTGGAGCCTCGAGGAAGGCATCGTCAAGTCCGGCAGCTTCAACATCGAGCAGGGCGTGGGCGTGCGGGCGGTATCGGGAGAAAAAACCGCTTTCGCCTACTCGGACGAGATCAGCTACGACGCGCTGCAGGACGCCGCCCGGGCGACCCGGGCAATCGGCGCCGCGGGTCAATCTAGAAAAACCAGGGTCGGCCGGCGGCGACTGCCGGTTCCGCTGTACTCCGCGGTCGATCCGATCGGATCTCTCGATTCGGGAAAAAAGGTTGCGTTGCTGGAAAGGCTCGAAAAAAAATGCCGGGCGCTGGATCCGCGCATCGTGCAGGTGATGGCGAGCCTGGGCGGCGAGTACGAGGTGGTGCTGATCGCGCGCGCCGACGGCCATGTCGCCGCCGACGTGCGGCCGCTGGTGCGGCTTTCGGTGCAGGTGATCGCCGAATCGGGCGGCCGGCGCGAGACCGGCTCCGCAGGGGGCGGCGGCCGCACCGATTACTCGCATTTCACCGCGGCGGTGCTCGACGACTATGCGCGCCGCGCGGTCGCGCAGGCGCTGGTCAACCTCGAGGCGCGGCCGGCGCCGGCGGGAACCATGACCGTGGTGCTCGGCCCCGGCTGGCCGGGGGTCCTGCTGCACGAGGCGGTGGGGCACGGCCTGGAGGGCGATTTCAACCGCAAAGGCAGCTCCGCGTTCTCCGGGCGCCTCGGCCGGCGCGTCGCCGCGCCGGGCGTCACCGTGGTGGACGACGGCACGCTGCCGGGCAGGCGCGGCTCGCTCACCGTGGACGACGAGGGCAACCCGACGCAGCGCAACGTGCTGATCGAGGACGGCGTGCTGCGCGGCTACATGCAGGACAGCCTGAATGCGCGGCTGATGAAGATGCCGGTCACCGGCAACGCGCGGCGCGAGTCCTTCGCCCACCTCACCCTGCCGCGGATGACCAACACCTACATGCTCGCGGGGAGCCGCGACCCGGCCGAGATCATCGCCAGCGTGAAGCAAGGCGTGTACGCGACCAATTTCGGCGGCGGCCAGGTGGACATCACCAACGGCAAATTCGTGTTCTCCATGGCCGAGGCCTACCGCATCGAGGACGGCAAGCTGACGCACCCGGTCAAGGGCGCGACGCTGATCGGCAACGGCCCCGACGCGCTCACCCGCGTGAGCATGATCGGCAACGACCTGCAACTCGATTCCGGCATCGGCACCTGCGGCAAGGAAGGGCAGAGCGTGCCGGTCGGCGTCGGCCAGCCCACGCTGAAGATCGAGGGACTCACGGTTGGCGGAACGGCCTGACGAGCTCGCGGCTCTGATCGGGGACGGCGCGCTCGTCGCGATGCCGCCCGACTACTCCATGCCCGCAATGGAAGTAATAAGATGTTTAATAAGAAAAAAATCCAAGGGACTACGACTCTTGGGCGTTCCCGTCCTGGGGCTGGGCGCCGACCTGCTGATCGGCGCCGGCTGCGTCGCCGAGGTCGAGTCGAGCGCGGTGTCGCTCGGCGAGGCCGGCCTAGCGCCGCGTTTCACGGACGCCGTGGAAAAAAATCTTCTCAAGGTAACGGACGCGACCTGCCCGGCGATTCACACCGCGCTGCAGGCCACCGAGAAGGGCGTGCCGTTCATGCCGCTGCGTGGTGTTTTGGGTTCGGATTTAGTTGGCAACAGGAATGACTGGAAGGTCGCCGAAAATCCATTCAGTGAAAACGACAAAATTCTTCTAATACCTGCCATTTCCCCGGACATAGCTTTGTTTCACGCGCGCTGGGCGGACGAGGCGGGCAACGTCTGGGTCGGGCGCAGGCGGGAACTCGCCACCATCGCGCATGCCGCGGTGAAGACCTTCGTGACCTACGAGGAATTGCGCAAGGGGGACATGCTGGAAGACGAGCTGCTCGCGCCGGGAGTGGTGTCCTCGATCTACGTCAGCGCCACCGCGCAGGCGCAGCGCGGCGCCTGGCCGCTCGGCGTCGCCGACCTCTACGGCATCGACGACGCGCATCTCGCCCTTTACGCCCGCCTTGCGAAGACGCGCGAGGGTTTCCAGCGCTACCTGGACGATTTCGTATTCACACCAAAGAAGAACTCCTCGCCAGCGTCATCGCCCGCCTGATCGGCGATGCGCGGCATGTCGCCGTCGGCGCAGCCTCGCCGATTCCGGCGACGGCGGCTTTGCTTCTCAAACAAAAAAATTCTTCCTTGCGGGTGTCCTTGCTGCACAAGAGAAAAGGCAATCCCTTCACCGAAGGCTCGAGGGAGCTGTTCGACCTCGCCGGGCAGGGGCGCATCGATGTCTTTTTCCTCGGCGGGGCGCAGATCGACGGCGAGGGCAGCATCAACCTGGTGCGCGCGGAGGGACGGCGCTTCCCGGGCTCGTTCGGCTCGGCGTTCATGTACGCCGTCGTCGGCAGGACCATCCTGTTCCGCGAGGAGCATTCGCGCCGCACGCTGGTGCCGCGCGTGGAGTTCGTTTCGGCGCGGGGCGAACCGGCCGCGCTGCTCACCGGCAAGGCGCTGTTCTCGTGGCAGAAGGACAAGCGGCGGTTCCGGCTGGAGAGTACTCATGAAAAAGAAGATATTCGTGAACAGACAGGCTTTGATTACGATGCGCCTTCGCAGATACCCCTCACGCCACCCCCGACGGCGAAAGAACTGGACCTGCTGCGTGGCCCCGTGGCGCGTGCGATCGCCGCGGATTATCCGGATTTCGCCAGGCGCGTTTGGGGACTAGACTAGCGCCATGAACGCCCCTGAGAAGCTCAGGCAGCACGACCGCGCGGCCCGGGCGGTCGGCAATATCGTCCACCTCGAGCACTTCAACGTGGTGATCGGCGACCAGCGTCTTGCCACCCTGTTCTACGTCGTCGGGCTCGGCGGCACGCGCGATCCGTACCTCTTCATGGGGCTCGAGAACATGTGGGTGAACTTCGGCCGCACGCAGGTCCACCTGCCGAGCCGCGGGACCCAGCCCAGACCCGAGGTGCTGCGCGGCACCGCCGGCTTCGTCGTGCCGAACCTGGACGATCTCGTCAAGCGCCTCGAGCACGCCGGCACCGAGATGAAACGTATCGCGCCTGAATTGCCCAACAATTTTGCGTTTCAAAGGAAAGGCGACAGCGTCGAGGCGACCTGTCCCTGGGGCAACCGCGTGCGCTGCCACGCGCCGGCGCCCGAGTTCGGCCGCACCGAGCTCGGCCTCGCCTACGTCGACTTCGATGTGCCGCCCGGCACTGCGGACGGCATCGCGCGTTTCTACAATGAAGTCATGCGCGCGCCGGCGAGTGCGGCGCAGGGCCGCGCGACGGTCGGCATCGGCCGCGATCAGCGGCTCCACTTCACCGAAAGCGCCGCGCCGCAGCCCGCCTACGACAACCACCACATCCAGATCTACATCGCGGACTTCTCTGCGCCCTACGAGTGGCTGAAGAGCCACGACCTGATCAGCATGGAAACCGACGCCGACGAATGGCGCTTCCAGTGGATCGTCGATCCGCGCGACGGCAGAAAGCTGTTCCAGATCGAGCACGAGACGCGCAGCATGAAGCACCGTCTCTTCGGCCGGCCCCTCGTCAACCGCAACCACGCCCTGACCAACATGACCTACGTGCCCGGCGCAGACGCCTTCCGGGGCACGTTCTAGCGTCGCCTTCCCGCTCTAGGACGCGTCGGCGCGGCGCCGCTTCGCTTCGGTCTCGATCGCCGCGATGAGCGCCGGCTGCTGCCCGGCGAGCTGGTAGAAGTGCGCGACGTCGAGCACCAGCACGGTGCAGTGCGTCCGCGTTACCACGTCGGCCGAGCGCGGCTTGCGCTCGAGCAGCGCCATCTCGCCGAAGAAGTCGCCGTCGCGCAATGCTTTCGTGCGGCTGCCGAGCCGAACCTCGACCTCGCCCGTGACGATGAAGAACATCGAATCGCCGGCCGCGCCTTTGCGGATCACGATGGTGCCGGCGGGGTAGCTGCGCGAGCGCAGGCGGGCGACGATGTCGGCGATGGCGATGGCGCCGAGTTCGGAGAAGAACGGCACGCGCGCGACCAGCTCCCAGATGCGCACGAATTCCCGCCGGCGCACTTCCTCCGCGAAGCCGGTGGCGAGGATGCCGGCAAGCAGCGCGAGCACCGAGATGCCGCACAGCATGACCAGGCCGCCGACGATGCGGCCCGTCGCGGTGAGCGGCACCGCGTCGCCGTAGCCCGTGGTCGTGAGCGTGACCATCGCCCACCACAGCGCAGCCGGAATGCTGCCGAACTGCTCCGGCTGGCGAGCGCCCTCGAACCAGTACGCGACCGTCGCCGCCGAAAAGAGCACGACGAGGAACAGCGCCGCCGCCGCCGCGAGGGCCGAGCGCTCGTTGTGAAACACGCGCCCGATCAGCCCGACGCCCGGGGCATGGGTCGCCAGCTTCAACACCCACAGCAGCACGAATACCGACGCCGACTCGGCGCCGAGCCGCGCGCCGCCCGACGCCGTGGCCAGCGCCGGGATCACCGCCAGCAGGTCGATGATGCCGCCGGGCGAAACCATCCAGCGCAGCCGCGAGCGGGCCTCGGTGACCGCGTGGAAGCGTAGAACCTCGGGCGCGACCCAGAGCCGCGCCAGGTACCCGACCAGGAACAGCACGGCCACCGCGCCGGTGACGGCGGCCGCGATCGCGCGCGCGGCCGGCGCGAGCCCGTCGACCGTCCCCGCGGAGACCGAGGTGATGCCGACCAGGATCAGCAGGACCTCGAGCGCGCGCACCCGCCGCGCCGCATGCCCGTGGCTGTCCTCGTCCAGCAGCCCGTGGATTCGCGCTCGCAGCGTCAACGCTGCATCCCGGGAGTCAGAGCGTCATTCCGCCGTCGACGCTGATGACGGCGCCGTTGATGTAACTCGCCTCGTCGGAGGCGAGGAAGGCAAACACGTTGGCCACCTCCTCGGGCAGGCCGAGCCGGCCGCAGGGCACCTTGGCGGCCATTTCGCCCAGCACCCGCTCCGGCATCTGCTTGAGGATCGGGGTGGCGATGAAGCCCGGACAGACTGCGACCGCGCGGATGCCCTTGCGTCCGAGTTCCTTGGCCCAGGTCTTGGTCATGCCGATCACGGCGAACTTGCTGGCCGCGTAGTTGGTCTGCCCGAAGTTGCCGTACAGGCCGACGATCGACGAGGTGGTGAGGATCACTCCCGATTTCTGCGCGAGCATGATGTCCACCACCGCCCGCGTGCAGTTGTAGACGCCCTTCAGGTTGATGTCGATCACCTTGTCGAACTGGTCGTCGGTCATGTTCTTCAGCTGCGCGTCCATGACGATGCCGGCGTTGTTGACCACGCAGTCGATGCGCCCCCATTTGGCCATCACGCTCTTGACCATGGCGGCGATCTGCTGCTTGTCCGTGACGTCGACCTGAAAGCCCTCGGCCTCGCCGCCCTTGGCGCGTATCTCCGCCAGCGTCAGCTGCGTCAGTTCAGGATTGATGTCGCAGACGGCGACCCGCGCGCCCTCGGCGGCGAACTTGACCGCGGTCGAGTGCCCGATGCCGCGCGCGCCGCCCGTGATGGCGGCAACTTTTCCGCTCAACCGCATATGGCCCTTACTGCTACACCCGAATAACAGCACAAGTTTTGACTTATCTCAATTAATCGCGGTTCCGGGTGGATTGAGGCACATCAATACCCGCGCCCCCCGGAGGTGGCTAGGATGGGGAGGGGCACCGTGAGGATCAGGAATAACCTGGCAGGCGATCTGTGGGGCGGCTTCGCGGCAATGCTGGTCGCACTGCCTTCCGCCATCGCTTTCGGCGTCACCATCCTGTCCCCGCTCGGCGGCAGCTATGCCGCGCAGGGAGCGCTCGCCGGCATCCTCGGCGCGACTGCGCTCGGGCTGGTCGCATCGTCGCTCGGCGGTACGCCGCGCCTGATCAGCGCGCCGTGCGCGCCCGCGGCCGCGGTGCTGGCGGCGCTCGCGATCGAGCTCGCGCAGAAGGGCGTACCGCCGGAGTCTGCCGTCGTCATGATCGCGCTGGTGGGCCTGATTTGCGGCGCGCTGCAGGTGGTTTTCGGCGCCGTCGGGCTGGGCCGGCTGATCAAGTACATGCCCTATCCGGTGGTCAGCGGCTACCTCAGCGGCGTCGGCCTGATCATCATCATCAGCCAGGTTCCGAAGTTCCTCGGCCTGCCGCAAGGCATGCCGTTCACGCAGTGGCTTGCCTCGCCCTCGACGTGGCTGTGGCAGGGCATCGCGGTCGGCGCGGTCACCGTGGCGGTGATGGCGGCGGCGCCGAAGCTGACCAAGCGGGTGCCCGCCGCGATCCTCGGCCTGGCGGCGGGCGTCGCCACGTACTTCGGCCTCGCCCTGGCGGACCGGTCGCTGCTGGTGCTCGCCGCAAACCCGCACGTGGTCGGTCCCCTGGGCGGCGCGGAAGCGGGCTCCCTGGAGGCGATCACCGGGCGCTGGACGGCGGTCGGCAAGATCGAGCTCGGCCGACTCATCGATGTGCTGCTGCCGGGGCTGACGCTGGCGGTGCTGCTTTCGATCGACACGCTGAAGACCTGCGTCGTCACCGACGCGCTGACGCGCAGCCGGCACAATTCCGACCGCGAGCTGGTCGGGCAGGGGCTCGGCAATCTTGCCTCCCTGACGATCGGCGGCATGCCGGGCGCCGGCACGATGGGCGCGACGCTGGTCAACATCTCGAGCGGCGGCACGACGCGGCTCTCGGGTTTCGTCGAGGGCGTGCTGTCGCTCGCCGCGTTCCTCCTGCTGGCGGGGCTCATCGCCTGGGTGCCGATCGCGGCGCTGTCGGGCATCCTGATCGTGATCGGCGTGCGCATGTTCGACTGGGACAGCCTGCACCTCCTGCGCCAGCGCTCGACGGTCCTCGACTTCGTGGTCATCGTGGTGGTGGTCCTGGTCGCCCTGACGGTCAGCCTGATCGCGGCCTCGGGCGTGGGCATCGCGCTCGCCATCCTGCTGTTCATCCGCGAGCAGATCGGCGGTTCGATCGTGCGCCGCAGGACCTCCGGCAGCCAGACCCGCTCCAAGCAGATGCGCCTGCCGGGGGAGATGGAAATCCTGGAGAAGCGCGGCGACTGCGCCGCCATCTTCGAGCTGCAGGGCAGCCTGTTCTTCGGCACCACCGACCAGCTCTATACCGCCCTCGAGCCCGATCTCAAGACGCGCACCTACGTGATCCTCGACATGCGGCGCGTGCAGTCGGTGGATGTCACCGCCGCCCACGTCCTCGCGCTGGTCGAGGACGTGCTCTCGGAGCGCAATGCGTTCCTCATTTTCAGCCAGCTGCCGCAGAACGTGCCGACCGGCCAGGACATGCGGCAGTATTTCGACGAGGTCGGCCTGGTGAGAAAGCGCAACGTGGCGCGCGCCTTCGGCGAGCTCGACGCCGCCCTCGAGTGGGTGGAGAACCGCATCCTGCGGGAGGCGCGCCTGGAGCGCGTCGCGGAAAAGCCGCTCGAGCTGCAGGAGGTGGAATTGCTCAAGGGCCGCAAGCCGGAAACCCTGGCGGCGCTCGAGGCGTGCATGGACCAGCGCGCCTTCAAGGCGGGCGAAGCGATCTTCAGGCGCGGCGACGAGGGCGACGAACTGTTCCTGATCCGGCGCGGATCGGTGCGCATCATGCTGCCGCTGGACGACAAGCAGAGCCACCACCTCGCGACCTTCGGGCGCGGCGACTTCATCGGCGAGATGGCGTTTCTCGACCGCGCCCAGCGCTCGGCCGACGCCGTGGCGTTTTCCGACACCGACCTCTACGCGCTCTCGCGCCAGCGCTTCGACAAGCTGGCCGAAGAGCACAAGCGGCTCGCCATGACCCTGCTCGCCGGCCTCGCGCGCATGCTGGCGATCCGCCTGCGCTATACCAATGCCGAATTGCGGCTGTTGCAGCTGACCTGAGGATGCCATGAACGCAGACCCAACGAGCCACGCGGGAAAAAAGAAACGCACGCCCACCAGGGCGGAGCGCCAGTCGAATGCCGCCTCGGTGCTTGCGATCAGCAGGGAGCCGGCCGCGGTGCGGGTGGCGCTGGCGCGCCACGGCACGCACGAGGACAGCACGCGCGCGCCGCTGCCGGGCGACTATCCCTATCCGGCGCGCATGCGCAACCGCGAGCACGAGGCGCTGAAGATCGGCCTGCAGATCGAGCTGCTCAAGGTGCAGAAATGGGTCAAGCAGACCGGCCAGCGCATGGTGACGCTGTTCGAGGGGCGCGACGCGGCGGGCAAGGGTGGAACGATCAAGCGGTTCATGGAGCACCTCAATCCGCGCGGCGCGCGCGTCGTCGCCCTCGACAAGCCCTCGGAGGGCGAGCGCGGGCAATGGTATTTCCAGCGCTACGTTCAGCACTTCCCGACGCACGGCGAAATGGTGTTCTTCGACCGCTCCTGGTACAACCGCGCCGGCGTCGAGCGCGTGATGGGATTCTGCACGCCGCAGGAATACGTCGAATTCCTGCGCCAGTGCCCGGAATTCGAGCGCATGCTCGTGAACAGCGGCGTCAGGCTCATCAAGTACTGGTTCTCGGTCAGCCGCGAGGAGCAGACGCGGCGCTTCATTTCGCGCCGCGACGATCCGCTCAAGCACTGGAAGCTGTCGCCGCTGGATATCCAGTCGCTGGACTGCTGGGACCAGTACAGCGAAGCCAAGAACGCGATGTTCTCCCACACCGATACCGCCGACGCGCCCTGGGTGGTGATCAAGTCCGACGACAAGAAGCGGGCGCGCATCAACTGCCTGAGGCATTTCCTTTCTTTGATCGAGTACCCCGACAAGGACACCGAAGTCGCCTGCGCTCCCGATCCGCTGCTCGTGACGCCCGCCAGCGAGGTGAAACCTTGAGCCTGGTCAACCCGGCCGGCTGAGGCGCGGCCAAACTCCCAGCAGCCATGGAGGATCCGCATCTAGCCCTGCGATTCGCGGTAGCGCTCGGCCTGGGCGTCCTGATCGGGTTGGAGCGCGAGCGCGCCAAGGGCGAGGAAGGCGGCGCGGGCGTGCGGACCTTCGCGCTCATCGCGCTCGCCGGCGCGATCGCCGGGTTCCTCGACCGCGACCTCGGGCTCGGCGGCCTCGCGCTCGCGGTCTTCATCGCCGTGGTCGCATTGCTGGTCAGCGTCTACGTCGTGACCTCGCTGCAGGGCGATACGGGCGTCACCACCGAGATCTCGGCGCTGCTCGCCTTCCTCCTCGGCCTGCTGTGCGCGTACGGGCAGCTGCAGGTCGCGGCATGGGCGGCGGTGGCGATGGCGCTGATGCTCGCGCTCAAGGACTGGCTGCACCGCCTGGCGCGCCGCATCGACGCCGCCGACGTCGAGGCGACGCTCAAGTTCGCGATCGTCACCCTGATCATCCTGCCGCTGGTGCCCGACCACAACTACGGTCCCGCGCCGCTCGATGTCCTGAACCCGTACAAAGTGTGGCTGATGGTGGTGCTCATCTCGGGGCTCAACTTCATGAGCTACCTGCTGATCAAGATCATCGGCGCCGAACACGGCATCGGCATCGCCGGCCTGCTCGGCGGCCTCGCCTCGAGCACCGCGTTGACGCTCGGCTTTTCGCAACGCAGCCGGCAGCCCGGCGCGGACGCCTCGGCGCTAGCGCTGGGAATCCTGCTCGCCTGGACGGTGATGTTCTTCCGCGTCGTCGTCATGACCGCGCTGATCAGCCTCCAGCTCGGAATGCGCCTTGCCGTCGCCATGGGCGCGCTGTGCGTGGTGAGCCTCGGCGCCAGCTTCTGGCTGTGGCGCCGGCTCCAGGCCAAGGCGC
>Ga0209640_10001840_pt1 | contig 18300 bp, 12 predicted proteins | sample RifCSP10_1_FD_184018 | JGI IMG/M metagenome (GOLD analysis project Ga0209640, IMG submission 184018) | Soil microbial communities from Rifle, Colorado - Rifle CSP2_sed 10_1 (SPAdes) (version 2) | ecosystem: Environmental > Terrestrial > Deep subsurface > Rock core/Sediment | place: Rifle... | reverse complement strand
TATCCGCGCAGAATGATTCGCTGCTCGCAGGACGGGTGACGTCCTCGACGGGCGAGGCCCTGGCGGGCATCCCCGTGCGGGCGAACCGCAACAACATCACTGTGAGCGTGTACACGAACAGCCGGGGCGAGTACTCCTATCCGGGCTGGGCCGACGTGAAGGCAGGCGCGACGACCGTATCAGTGGAGCTGCCGGATTATGAACACCTCAAACAGCCGGTGACGCTCGCGGCGGGCAAGACGGCGAAGGTGGACCTCAAGCTGACGGCGCGCACGCCTTCGGTGGAAGACGTGACGGCGAGCGAGATCGTGGCGGCGCTGCCCGGAACGGACGAACAAAAACATCTGCTGATCCAGTGCGACAACTGCCATTCGCTGCAGCACGCCTTTCGTGTGCCGCGCGACAAGGCCGGGTGGATGGAGATCATCAAGAGGATGGCCGGCGAGCGGGCGATCAGCCGGGAAACTCCGAACACACGGGCGTTCGGCCAGAAGCAGTACGTAGAACCGCTGGCGGAATACCTGGCCATGGTGCGCGGGCCGGGGTCTTCGAACGCAATCCCGTTCAAGCTGCGTCCGCGTCCGACGAGCGACGCTTCGACGCGGCTGGTCGTGACGGAGTACGACGTTCCCCGCGGCGGCAGCACGGCGAACATCATTCGCGGCGACCGGCGAGCCGCTTGGCCGCATGACGTGCTGGCGGAACCGAGCGGGCCGTATGTCTATTACACGGATCACTTCAGCTACAACCTGGGACGGCTCGACCGCCGGACCGGCGAGGTGCAAGAGTTCCCATACGAAGTGTTGCAGGGTATGGGGCGCGGAGAAGGCGGGATGATCATGCAGGCCCAACTGCGCGCCGGGAACCCCGGAGGCGGGGCGCATGACATGCAGTTTGATCCCAATGGCAACGTGGTGTTCGGCATGGGCGGCGGCACGATGCGCTTCGATACTAAGACGGAGAAATTCACGGCGTGGGCCGCCGGCAGCAACATGTTCGGGCAGGACGGTCAGGGGAATATCTGGTACCTGGAAGAGGGCTTCCACAAGCTCGATACCAAGTCGGGCCAGGTAACTGATATCGCTGCGGTTCCGGAAGACGTGGAAGGGGCTACCTACGACTTCGAAACCGACAAGCAAGGCCGGGGCTTCATGAACATGTTCCGGGAGTCGAGCATCGGGATGTACGATCCGACGACCAACAAGTTCGAGGCGATCCGGACGCCGACGCACGGGGCAGGTCCGCGGCGCGGAGACATGGACAACCAGGGACGTCCCTGGATGGGCCTGTACTGGGCGGGCCGGGTCGGCATGTTCGATCCGAACACGAAGCAGGTGAAGGAATTCAGCCTGCTGCCTGACCATCGGCCGTTCGGGCCGCCGTTCCTGTCGCCGTACTCGCTGGCAGTGGACGACAAGAACCAGATCGTCTGGACGAACGATTTCAACGGCCGGCGGACGTACAAGATCGACATCCGGACCGGACAGTCTACGGAGTATTACATGCCCCTTCCGTATGAGGTCCGTGACCTGACGGCGGATGAAAGCGCAGCCAGGCCGACCGTCTGGATTCCGGCCTACCGGCCGCCATCGAAGATGGTGAAGATCGAGCTGTACTAAGAGAGTGGATAGTGGTTAGTTGTTAGTGGTTAGTAAAGGCCAGCAAGGCATTCCACCCGGGTCGCGTGAGTAGAAGCGCGGCTCGGGTGGATTTTTTGTTTGCGATAACTCGGAAGGCGAATGCGGTTGCAAAGGCGGGTCTAGCGGATGCCCCAGATGTTCTTGTCGGGTTCGAGACACATGACGCCGACCTGGCCGGCGCGGTTGGTGCCTGCCTCGCCGACCCAGACCACGCGGAAGCGGGCTTTCTTCCAGCCCCGCTTGATCTCGATGGTCATGTCCGGCGCCGTCAGGAAGCCCACTCCTTCGAGGCGTGCCCCGCTGCGGCTGACGTCGACCGAGTAGGCGGTTTGCGAGAAGGGATTTCCGCTGGGGTCAGTGCCGTAGACCCAGACACGAACCGCCTGCTGACTCCGGGACTCCTTCTGCCGCTTGATCCGAATTTCTTCGTCGACCAGGCGGGCGTTGCGATCCGCGTCCGGCGGAGACCAGTCCAGGGTCTCGCGAACCTCCAGCGGCAGCTCGCGCTGCGGACCGTGAATCGGGCAGGGGAAATCCCAAAGCGTGCCTTGAATCTGCTGGGAAGATTCCTCGCGGCCCCGCAAGAGAACCCACTGGTCCTCACCCCCGTGCGGGCACTTCATGCGAACGGCGTAGTCCCTGCGAACGGCAGGCAGAGCGAGCCCACGCGGCTCATCGGAGACGGACTCGAGCTTGGCCTGGATTTCCGCCTTGGAGGAGTGTGTTCTCGAAGGTTCCGGCGGCCTGGACGCTGAGGCGGCTTTCCCCGCCTTGGGCGTGGAAGACTTTGCGGCGCTTCTGGTTTCGGTGAGTTCCGATCCCGGCGGAAACGCAAAGTTCCAGAAATCACGGTCCGGGTCGAGAAACTCAATGCCGTAGGAGTATCCACCGGACAGCCGGTCGTACAGACCGACCACCTTCGCGAGACAGTCCTGGCCGGTTTCCGGATGATAGATGGTAATTTCCTGCTCGAGCCCCAGCGCCTGCTCACAGCGAATCTTGGCTCCGTAGCGGCTGAGGAGAATCGTATGCGACGGGGCCAGGAAATCGATTCCTTCCACATTGGTTCCGGCCACTTCGATGGGCCGTTCCTCGGCCACGCGAGGACTGCGGCGCCGCTTGGGGGTGGGACTCATATGCCTTCTCCCTCAGGGGGACTCACCACTCTTGGCAGCGTAGAGATTGGCTCACAGTTTGTCAATGGCGCAGCGGCACAGGTCCGACGCAAGGTTTCATTCTTGGAACGACCGCCGCGCACCCCGGAAGGGGCGACGATCTAATGGGTCATGGAGTAGATGAAGTAGTTGACGCCGAACCGGAGGGCTTCGGTGGAGGGCGCGAGAGGATACATGGGGCGGTCGATCCACTCCCAGAAATCGCCGATGTCGTTGTTGTGGTTGATGATCATCAGCAGGCGGCCCTTTTCGTCGTAGTAGCCGTAGAACCGCGGCGGGGCGCCGTAGTCGAAGGGCGCCTCGGTGTTGAGAGTCGGAATCTCATAGAAGGTGTGGAAGATCGGATGGTCCACCGTCAGCTCAACGAAGCTGCGGTCCGGGAACAGGCGACGCATCTGCGACTGAAACCAGTCGAGCGACCATTGGCTGTCGAAGTCGTCAATCATCGCGAATCCGCCCCGGTTGAAGTATTCGCGGAGGATCTCGACTTCCCGCTCGTTCAGGTTCATCTCGCCGACTTCACTGAAATAAATAAACGGATAGCGGAAAATCTCCTCGCTGTCGGACCGCACGATGACGTAGGAAAGCTTCTGGGCGTTGATGCTGGTGGCTTCATTGGCGACTTGCAGGATGTGCTCTTCGGCGTCCGGATAGTCGTGCGCCCAGCCGCCGTAGCCGCCAAAGCCGCCGCGCCGGCCGCTGCCGAACTGGACCCGGGCGAAGACAAACTCGCTCCGCTCGATCACGCGCTGGCGCTCCTCGGAATCGTTGAACAGCCCCCAAAAGCGCCGCTGGGCCTGAAGAGTCGTCAGGGTGGAAATCAGAACGGCGACTGCTCCCGCCGCTGCGGCAACCCGTTTTGCAGAAACCCAACGCTGCATGAAATCTCCCCGGACTCGAGACCTGTCCACGCGGTGTTCCCATTCCCACCGCGTGGGTTGAATATACACCATTTCTTCCCCGACAGGGGAGCCTGCCTGCGAAAATTCAGCCCGCAACAGCACGCGGCCGGCGCGTCGCAGCGGGGACGGTTCGGTCTTTCAAGAGCGGAGCGTTTCCGGGCGATCCAGGACTTCCCTCACTTTGCTGGTTAGGGCATCGCGCGTGAAGGGCTTGACGAGCAGTGTCACTCCGGATTCCAGGACGCCGTGGTGGGCAATGGCATCATCGGTGTATCCCGAGATGAAAATGATCCCGGACTCCGGACGCTCGGCGCGGAGCTTCCTGGCCAGATCAGCCCCGCTCATGCCGGGCATGATGACGTCGGTGACGAGCAGGTGAATGGGGCCGGTGTGCCCCCGGCTTTTTTCCAGGGCTTCCGCCCCGCTGCTTGCCTCCAGCACAGTGTAGCCGGCCCCTTCCAGGAACAGCCGGGTAAGCTCGCGCAGCGGCTCAGCGTCCTCGACCAAAAGGATGGTCTCGGAGCCTTGGGGAGTTGCTTTCGGGGCGATATCTGCTTTCTCGGACGCCCCAACTTCGGCGAAGCGCGGGAAGTAAACCTTGAAGGTGGTTCCATGTCCTGGCTCGCTATATACCCAGACATATCCCCCGCTCTGCTTGACGATGCCGTACACGGTGGCGAGCCCGAGACCCGTGCCTTTGCCCTTCTCCTTCGTGGTAAAAAAGGGCTCGAAGATTCGCGCCTGGGTATCAGCATCCATCCCTGTGCCGGTGTCGCTGACGGCGAGCAGGACGTGCGGCCCGGGCGTACCGCTGCTATGCTGATTGAAATAAGCCTGGTCCAGCTCCACGTTTTCTGTTTCGATGGTCAGCTTGCCGCCATTCGGCATGGCGTCGCGGGCATTGATTACCAGGTTCATAAGGACCTGCTCGATCTGCCCCGGATCCACTTTGACCGATCCCAGAGACGCCGTAGGGACGAAGGCCAGCGCAACATCCTCGCCGATCAGCCGCTGCAGCATCTTCAGCATGTCTTGGATTAGTTGGTTGAGGTCCAGCACCTTCGGCTCGAGCACCTGCTTGCGGCTAAAGGCGAGAAGCTGACGCGTGAGAGACGCCCCGTACTTGGCTGCCTTTTTGATTTCCTCCAGTTGGCGGAATTGCGGCTGGGCGGCATCCTGCTTCTCCAGCAGGAGCTCGCTGTACCCCAGGATCACGCCTAGCAGATTATTGAAGTCGTGCGCTACTCCTCCGGCCAATTGCCCCACCGCCTCCATTTTCTGCGCCTGGAAGAACTGCGCCTCCAGTTTCTTGCGCTCGGTGATGTCCCGGCTGAAGGCAATCCCGTAGCTTTCGCCGTGGAATTCCAGCCGGTTCGCCGTGATCTCTACGGGAAAAACGCTGCCGTCCTTGCAGCGGTGCACGGTCTCAAACGTCATCGTCCCCTGTCGTCCTAATTGTTCCCAAATACCCGCGAAACGTCCGGCTGGAAATGTGGGATCAATGTCCGGGATGGACATCCGAAGCAGCTCTTCTCGAGAGTATCCCAATGCCTGGCAAGCCCTCTCGTTCACGTAAAAGAGTCTGCCATCCGGTCTGACCCACAGGGCGATATCCTGGAAATGCTCCACCGCATCCTGCGTCAATCGCAGCGTCAGTTCCGTCGCCCTGCGCTCAGTGATGTCCTGTATGGTGCCGATCAATCGGACCGGGTTGCCGTGCGCATCGAACTCCAGCTTGCCGAGGGCGTGGACCCAGCGTTCCTGGCGATCGCCCTGTCGAATAATCCGATACTCCTTGTCAAACGGGTTGTGCTCGGCCAGGACATGCTGTTTGAAATAGTGGAGCATCCCCGCCACCTCGTCGGGATGCAGCAGCGTGGCCCACCCATCCACGTTTTTCGGAAAACTCTCGTCGATACCGAAGATCTCATCCAGCATCGGTGAGCTGGTCCAGGAGCCCGTCGGGGCGTCATACACATAGGACCCCACCCGCGCGACGACCTGTGACTGCCTCAGAAAGGACTCGCTGTGCCTCAGCCGCTCCTCCGCCTCCTTCTTCTCCGTGACATCCTGCTTGATGGCCACAAAATTCCGTATCTGGCCGGATTCGTCCTTGACCGGCGTGATGGTCTGATCTTCGAAGTAGAGGCTGCCGTCCTTGCGCCGATTCATCATTTCCCCGCGCCATACTTGTCCCGCAAGAATCGTGTCCCAGAGGTTCTTGTAGAATGCCTGGTCATGCTTGCCGGATTTTAAGATTCGCGTGGGATGTCCGATCGATTCTTCCGGAGAATAACCGGTGAGCTCGGTAAACGCACGATTCACCCAGACGATGACGCCGTCGGTGTCGGTAATCACGACCGAATTGGCGGCGCTCTCGAGGGCAGCGGTTTGCAAATGAATCTTCTGCTCGGCCTGCGCGTGACGAACCCGGGTGCGGAGAGCCATGATCCCGTAGGCCAGGTCGTGGGCCAGCTCGTCGAGCAACCTGCGGTCATCCGGGCCGAATCCTTCCGGCTTGGGACAGCCGACGGCGAAAATTCCGAGGTAATCCTCGCGATCCGCCAGCGGGATAAAGAACAGGGAACGATACCCTTTCCGTGCCGCGTCCGCCTTCCAGGAAGAAAGCTCCGGGTCTCCCGGTATGTTTTTCTTGAGCAGAGCCTCGCCCCTCCGGAGGACAGCCGCAATGGGTCCGCTCTCAATCTCCTCCGCCCAGGGGACATCCTGCGTCTTGCCCTGGAGGCGGGCATACCCGATCGTTTTTTCAAACCGGCGCGGCAAGCGCCGGCCCGGCTCAAACAGCCCCAGCCAAGCCAGGGGATAGCCGCCCGCCTCGACGACAATGCGGCACACTTCTTCCGTCAGGGAGTCCTCATCCTGCGCGCGCACAAGATATTCGTTGCAATGATGCAAAGCCGTCAGAGCCCGGTTGGCATCCACTAGATTCTGCTCGGAAGTCTTCAGACGTGCGGCGAGGATCGCAGTAATCCAAACGGCGAACAAGCCCAGGAAGCGATTGGCCAGGGAAAGCCCCAGCCCCGCTCCCGGCGGCGAAAGCAGAAACCCTGCAGCAGCAGTTCCTGAACAAACGAAGGCGACCCACAAAGGGGCTCGCTGCCATGGCAGCCAGTATGAGAGCAGGACTGCAGCCACGTATATGGCGGTGTCGGCGATGCCTCGCGGCGTGAAGAGATCCAGGGTGACGATGCCGACAATCAGCGCAACAATCCCCGCGAGCAGGCGGACTTGTGTCCTGGTTAGTCGCGCCCCGAGCGAATTGGACAACTCCGGCATCGCAGGTCAGGCGACAGTCGTTCTAATTGTAATAGCTCCCCCGAATGCCACGTTTGGTTGCTTGATTCTAATACCGATGACGCCATGCAAGTCAATCTAAATACGCCGTATAGATAGTGTCCTAATCTCAAATTAGGGGCACTACCCGCCGTGTAGGGCGGTTCCCTCATGAGTTACTCCGTCCTGGAAAATGGGCCGATTTTGGGACTCTTGTGCTATTGCAGGCCAGCCGGCCAGCAGCCAAAATAGGAGGCATGCGGGCCTTTGTGCAAGGCTGCCTGGTCCGCAACCAAATAAGGGGGGGCCGGAAAGCCATGCCACTCAGATTACTCTCCGCGTACGTTCCAGCAAGGTCCAGTCTGACATTCCATCTCGGGGCGCTCCTGGCTTTGGCCTTGGCCGTTCCGTTGGCGGGGCAGATTGTGCCGCCGCCGACTGCCGCTGGACCTGCTGGAGAAACGGGCGTCTACATCGTTCGGTTCCGAGAAGGCACGCCGGCATCGGAAAAAGTTGCTGTCGTGCAAGGCGCTGGGGCTGTTCTGCGGGTGAATTTCAGCGTGACAAATGCTGTGTCCGTCCAGGTTCCGAATGACGCTGCGCTGGCGCGGTTGCGGAACAATCCCCGCGTGACGGGCGTCTTTCCGAGCCGACTCTTTACCCTCCATCAGGGCAGAGGAGGCAATGGCGGAGGAGGGGGTGGCGGCGGTGGGGGTGGTGGGGCTACCAAGCCCAAGCCGCCGACGAACCTGCTTGCCGCAGCGACCTCTGCCAGCGAGATTTCGCTCTCCTGGACCGACGCCGCCAACAACGAAGACGGTTTTTCCATACAGCGCTGTACCGGGGCCGGCTGCAGCAATTTTGCGGAAGTAGGCCAAACTCTGGCAAACGATACGAACTACAGCGACCCGGGACTGGCTGCGAGTACTACGTATCGCTACCGCGTGGCCGCCTTCAATACCGCCGGAAGCTCGAAGTACTCGAACATCGCCGCGGCAACAACACAATCAGCACCGCCGCCGCCGCCGCCTCCTCCGAATGCTCCCGGCAGCCTCACCGCCCAAGGCGTTTCCTCCAGCCAGATCAACCTGGCATGGTCCGATAACTCCACCAACGAGGACGGTTTCTACATTGAGCAGTGCCAGGATTTCATGGCTCTCTGCGGCAGCTTCGTTCAAATCGCCCAGGTGGCTGCAAATGCTACGAGCTACAGCAATACGGGACTTACTCCCGAGACCACCTATACGTATCGAGTGCGAGCCTATAACACCGCTGGAAATTCGGTCTCCAGCAATTCCGCGGAAGCGACAACCTTGACGGGGTCGTCGTCCATACCGCAGGTCGTGCCGGATGGCGTGGAGCGGATCGGAGCCGCTCCCGGCGTCATGACGTGGACAGGCGTGGGAGTCGGCGTAGCGATCATCGATACAGGGCTGGATTTTGCGCACCCTGACCTGGGCTTGAATCCCGAGGTGATCGGAGTCAACTCCTTCAATTCCTTTGGCGGTTCCTGCCAGGACATCTATGGACACGGAACGCACGTAGCCGGGATTGTTGCGGCTCGCAACAACGCCATCGACGTGGTGGGTGTCGCGCCCCAGGCAACGTTGTACTGCGTCAACGTGTTTCAGCCCGACCCCGTCTACGAGGTGAGTGCTACCGATGAAAGCCTGATCGCAGGGCTCGAATGGGTTGCGGCCAACGCCAATCTGGTCAATCCTCCCATTCGGGTGGTGAACATGAGCCTGGGCCGCGAGATCACCCCGGAGGACACCCCGGACCATCCCATGCGCCTGGCGGTGCAGGCTCTCTACAATCTCGGCATCTCGGTCGTTGTTTCCGCCGGCAACGATCCTCTCCGGGAAGTTTCTCAGGAAATTCCCGCCAGCTATCCCGAGGCGATGGCCATTGCAAGCACCACAGCGGCTGACGGATTGAATGGTTATGACGATTTGTTCGTCCCGTGCGCGGGTGAGCAGAATATCCTGGCCGACGTGGCTTCCTATTTCACTACGGACGGGGAATTTATCGGCGGGACTGGGGTTACCGTATCGGCTCCCGGCGAATCGCGGGAGGACATTTTCGATTATTTCGGTACCTGCTACCTGGAACCGATTGGAATTCTCTCCACCTGGCCCGGCGGAGACGTGACTGAGCTTTACGGGACCAGCATGGCGGCCCCGCATGTGACCGGCGTGGTTGCGTTGATGTGGCAAAAGGAACTCGACAACAACCGCGTTCTTCTCCCGGAGGACGCCCGCACGCGAATTCGCAATAGTGTGGACCGCTTCGGCACGGCCCCGCTCGACTCGCCCTTAGCCGAGTACAGCTTCGATGGAGAGAGAGAGGGAGTGGTTTGGGCGCCTGCCGCCGTAGGCGATGTCCCTCCGCCTCCTCCAGACCTGGCGCCGACCGTCTCGATCAACAGCCCCGCAGACGGTTCGACTTTTAACTCCGGGGCGATCATCACCTTCGCCGGAACAGCCAGCGACACCGAAGATGGAAACATAGGCGCTTCGCTGGTCTGGACATCCGATCGGGACGGCCAGATCGGCACGGGCGCAGGCTTTTCGAGAACGCTGAGCGGGGGAGTCCACGCCATCACCGCGACCGTGACGGATTCAGGCGGCAATGTTGTCCGGGAAAGCGTCGACATTACCATTGGTTCGTCCACGTCGCCCACCACCGTCCAGGTCACATCCATCGTCTATTGGATGCAAGGACCAGACTTGAAGTTCAACGTGGAGTTGGATGACGAATTCGGTGGGGCCGTGGCAGGCGCCGAAGTTTCCGTTCAATTATACGAATGGCTCTGGGGTACTGGACCTTGGAACTCAACCGGAACGACGAATTCCCAAGGAATCGTGCAATTCCAGCTACCCAATGCCCCGTGGGGCTGCTATGTGACACAGGTCCAGAGCATCCAGGCCGATGGGCTGACCTGGGACGGGTTCACTCCGGAGGTCTTGTTCTGCAACTAGTTTCGCGCAGAACTGCCCAGGACCGAGCGCAACTCGGCCCGGAACGGCGCGACAGGAAAAGGCTTACCGCGATTTCTTAGGGCAGGCTTTGCAGTTCTTTGCCGGGCTTGAAGCGGACGGCCTTGCCGGGCGGGATGTTGACTTCCGCTCCGGTGCGCGGGTTGCGCCCGATGCCGGTCTTGCGGGGCTTGACGTTGAAAACCCCGAAGCCGCGCAACTCGATCCGGTCGCCCTGTTCCAGGGCCTTTTTCATGGCGTCGAAGACCGTCTCGACCGCCACCTCCGCCTTGGTCTTGGTGATCCCGGTCCGGTTCACCACTTCGTTTACAATATCGAGCTTAATCACCGGAATTCTCCTGTTTGACCGAATCGTTTTCTTGGGCTGAGCGCCGCGCCGGCTGAACCCCCGTTGGGCTAAACCCGCTACGGCAAGGAAAGACTATGTTAGTGAACAACTTGCCCTGCTGTCAAGCCAGCGGACAACTTGTTTCAAGAATATCGCAAACGGCGTAGCCTGCATTTCTCACCAGTGCCACTTTCAGAGTCTTGGATTTCGTTGCCCTGAAAGGGCAGCATTGGATTTGGTTGCCCTGAAAGGGCAACAGAGGGTAGCCGGGGGCAACGCCCCCGGAACAGGAAGTAAAATCCAGACCGACCCCGAAGGGGTCGTACAAGTCTTGCATCGCAACAGCCGGAGTCCGCATCCTCCGATTCTGGTGAGAAATGCGGCCTAGGCCCCACGGCAAGGCGGGTGACGGGCCGCAGCAACTGCACCAGCCGGGAGCGCGGCCTTGTGGTAGAATCGGGCTGCTTCACGGATGCCGTTTGGGGAGGCGAGCCATGGGACAGCGGCGAGATCGCATCGGCTTATTGAGAGTCATTGAGAGTCTTTGCTGGCGGCAGACGACGCAAGTGCTGCTGACGGTCGGGCTTTGGGCGGGCCTCGCGCAGGCGCAAGCGCCTGCCGCCGGGCTTGCTGAAGTCAACGGCACGAAGCTCTACTACGAAATGGCCGGAATCGGCCATCCGCTGGTCCTGATCCACGGCGGAGGCGCCGACCGCCGCGTGTGGGACGGCAATTTCGAAGAATTAGCCAAGCATTTTCGGGTGATCCGCTACGACCTGCGCGGCGCGGGGAAATCGGAAGTCCCGCAGACAAAGTATTCCAACCGCGAGGACCTGTACGCGCTGCTGCGGCACTTGAAAGTTGACAAGGCCTATGTGCTGGGGCTGTCGCGGGGCGGCGGCGTGGTCTTCGATCTCGCTGTCTCGCACCCGGAGATGGTGGACGCATTGATCCTGGTGTCGTCGAACTTGAGCACCCTGCCGAAGGTGTACCACGACATGATCGCCTCGGCGCAAAAGGCCGGGCGCGAGGAGGGTATCCGGCGGGCGGCGGAGATCTGGTCTTCGGACCCCTACCAGGGCCCCGTGCAGCCGAACCTTCCAGCGCGGCAGAAGGTCTACGAGATCATGCGCGAGAACCTGGCCACGTTTCTTTACTTCTGGGACAGCCCGATTGCTTCCGAGCCGGGACAGCGCCCGCGCTCCGAGCGCCTCAAGGAAATCAAGGCCCCGACGCTCGTGATCTCGGGTAACCTCGACGGCGAGGAGCCGCGCGCCAATTACGTGCGCTGGGCGAAAGAGATTCCGGGGGCGAAGATCGTCCACGTGCCCGGCGCGGCGCACCTCGTGAATGTGGACCAGCCGAAGGAGTTCATGCGGATCGTGATGGAGTTTCTGCAGTCGCTGTAGGCGCCTCCGGCTGTTGTGTCATCCGGCCAAGCCCCACTCCGCTAATCCCTTACTCCGGTATGCTTCCAATCCGCTGACAAGCTCGAATTCCGGCACAAAGCCGAGTTTTTGCTTGGCGAGTGTCATGTCGCATTCCGTGTGACTTTGATAGCGGTCTGCGTATGGATTGTCGATGTATTCCGGCGTGCGGCGCACTTCCAGCACACGGTTCAACTGAACGACGATGTCATTAAAGGATACCGCCCGTCCGGAGCCGCAGTTGACGATGCAGCTTTCAGCGGCTTTGGCCGCCAGCAGATTGGCCCGGACCGCATCGTCCACGTACAGGTAATCCCGTTTTTGCTCCCCGTATTTGAAGAGGCGCGGATTGCCGCGCTGCATCTGCTGGGCCAACTGGAAGATCATGCTGGCCCGCTTGCCCTTATGGCTTTCTCCTGGGCCGTACACATTGCAATAGCGAAGCCCCACGATGGTCACTTGGGGATTCTCGCGAGCAAATCCGGAGGCAAATTCTTCCAACTGTTTCTTGGATCGCGCATAAGGATTGAGGGGGCGGGCCGGGGTATCCTCCCGGTAGGGGGCCGGGGCGTCACCATAGATGGCGGTCGAAGAAGCATAGACAATCCGGCGGCAGCCGCCCGCCACAACCCGTCGAAACAATTCCTGGGAGGCGGTCACGTTGGCGCGCAGCATCTCGCGCTCGTCTAGCAGGGTTGTGTCATTGACGGCCGCCTGGTGGAACAGCACGTCCACCGCGCCGACCGCTTCCCAATCAATTCCGAGGAGGGTCGGCTGCAAATATTTCCCCTGAAACCCCGGGATGCGCTGTTCCGCATCATGCCCCGTAATCAACACGTCATGGCCTTCCTGCAGGAGGCGGGCGACGAGATTGGAACCGACAAAGCCGGTTCCGCCAGTAACAAGGATTCGCATATCAGCTTCGTAGCGGAGCCGGCCGAATGGCGCCGCTGTTTCCGTCGAGCGCCTCGGCGAGCTCAGGCAGGCTGTCCACAACCAGGTCAGGCGGGTTTGAATCCAGAGACAACGTGCCGAAGCCGTAAGTGACGCCGCAGGTCCACACTCCGGCGCGCACGCCCGTTTCGATATCCACGTCCGAATCCCCCACAATCATGGCTTCGCGCGCCTGGACGCCGGTCTCGCGGAGCAGCGCGTGGATGCCGACCGGATCGGGCTTTTTGCTGTGGAAGCTGTTGCCGCCGTAGACGGAGTGGAACAGCCGCCCGAGGCCGAGATCGTCAATGATTCCCTGGCTGGGATAGACGGGCTTATTGGTGAGCACGGCCATGACGCGCGGCGATCCGGCGTGGCCGTTGGCCATGCGCTCCAGGCTCTCCCGGACGCCGGGATAAAGCGTGGTGTGGTCGAGCTTGTGCATCCAGTAATAGTTGATGAAGTAGCGCAGGCCGGTCTGCATCTCCTGGCGCGTGACGCCGTCGCCGACGGCCCGGGCGATGAGCGCCTCGGCGCCTTGCCCCACGTAGGAGTAAATCGTCTGATCGTCGAGCGGCGCTCGCCCGAGATGCCGCAGCGTGGCGTTGACGCTCCGCGCCAGGTCGGTCTTCGAATCAATCAGCGTCCCGTCGAGATCGAAGATCAGCAATCGGATCGGAGGCTTGGCGGCGGAAAACGTCATGGCTATCCACTAACCACTATCCACTAACCACTTCTTTCTACGGCCTCTTCTTGGCGGTTTCCGGGCTGACCGGGCGCGGGATCACCCGCACGAGCGCGTGCTGAATGTTGTCCCGGGAAGCCTGATGGGTCGCCATCTCGCGCTGCACGAGATCCACAAATTCCCGCATCTGCCGCTGCATGCGTTCCATTTTCTCGCGCATGTTCAGGACAATCTCGACGCCCGCCAGGTTGACGCCCATGTCGCGCGTCAGGCTCAGGATCACCTCCAGGCGCGCGATGTCGTCCTCGGTATAAAGCCGGGTGTTGCCCTCGGTGCGCGACGGCTTGAGCAGCCCCTGGCGCTCATAGAGCCGCAGCGTCTGCGGATGAATGCCATAACTTTCGGCGACCGCCGAAATCATGTAGGCCGCTCGTTTCCGTGGGCGCTTCGGCATGAGAAATTGCGGCTCCTATGTCGTCTGCCGATAGATCTCGGCGCGGGGGTCGCCCGGATTCAGTTTCGCCAGCTCGCGCAGGATTTCCTTCGAGCGCTCATCGGCCAGATGCGGCACCTGGACGCGCACCTCCACGAATTGATCTCCCCGTTTTCCGGTCTTCATCGAGGCCACGCCCTTCTCGCGCAGGCGGAATTTCTGCCCGCCCGCGGTTCCGGGCGGAATGCGCAGCAGCGCGCGGTTCTGGTCAATCGTCGGCACTTCGATTTTCGCTCCCAACGCCGCCTCCGAGACCGTGATCGGCACGGCGGTGTGAATGTCGTCGCCCCGGCGCTCGAAAAAAGGATGCGGTGCGACTTTCGGAATGACAAAGAGGTCCCCGTGCGGACCTCCTCCGCGTCCCATGTTGCCCTTGCCCGCCACGCGGACGCGGGAGCCGTCCTGCACGCCGGCCGGGATGGGCACCCCGAGCGACTCGGACTCGGAGCGGCGTCCTTCCCCGCGGCAGCTCGGGCAGACGTCCTGCGAGCGCCCCGTGCCGCGGCACCGCGGGCACGGCCCCGTAAACCGCATGTTCGCCATCATCTTCGTCGAGTTGCCGCTGCCTTTGCAGTCCGGGCAGGTCACCTCGCGCCCGGAGGTCCCCTTTCCCGAACAAGCGGCACAGGGTTTGTGCCGGGTGATCGTCACGCGAACCGTGGTGCCCCGGATGGCGTCCCAGAAAGCGATCGGGACGTGGTATTCGAGGTCGCTGCCGCGCTCCTCCGCCGGATGCTCAGCCTCGCCTCGGCGGAAGAACTGCGAGAAGACATCCCGAAATCCGCCGGTGTTCCCGCCGGTCTCGCTGCCGAGCAAGTCCGAGAAGTCGAACCCCCCGAAGTCCACCGGTCGCCCGGCGTGGCCCCCGGGAGGTCCGGCCTGCGCGCCGGCTTCCGAGTAATAGCCCACCCGGTCGTACATCTGGCGCTTTTTCGGGTCGCTCAGGATATCGTAGGCTTCCGTGATCCTCTTGAACCGCTCCTCGGCGCCCTTGTCTCCGGGGTTGACGTCGGGATGATGCTTGCGGGCGAGCCGCCGATAGGCCTTGCGGATGGTATCGGCAGTCGCCTTGCGGTCCACGCCCAGCGTCTCGTAATAGTCGTTTTTCGCTGTCATGGTAAGCCGTCCCAGAGACGAGTGATTAGTGATTAGTGGTTAGTGGTTAGTGGTTAGAAGCCGAGCAGCAAGCTTTCGTCGGAGAGAGCCGAGCATCTTGCGAACTTCCGTAATGGAGTCGAAAACCTGACTCGTTTTCCCATCGCCGCAGTACCCTAGTTCGACAGAAACGAGCAACTGTGTTTCCAGCTCCGCCGCAGAGCCTTCCGCATGGGAAATAAAAAGGATGAACTCGCGCGTAGAGTGGCGTGCTTGCCCTTCGGCGATGTTCGAAGGAACCGAGACAACGGCGCGCCGCATCTGCGTAACTAGTCCATACTTTTCGTGCGCCGGGAACTCACCAGTGAGAATGTATATCTCCTTCACCAAGCCAAACGCCTTCTGCCACACTAACAGGTCTCTGTAATTGGTCGGCTTTGCCTTCTCGCTGTTCACTAATTCCTCTTCTTCACTATTCACTAATCACTAATCACTAACCACTAATCAGCAATCACTTGTCACTGCCCTTTTCCTCGTCCACGTCCACGTACTCAGCGTCAATCACCTCCCCCTCCTTGGCCTGCCCTTCCGTGGGAGGAACGGCTTGGGTGGGACCGGAGCCGCGGCCGTCGGACGTCGTGTCGCCTGCCGCGGACCCGGTATGCGAAGCGGCCTGCTGGTACATCACCTCGGCGATCTTGTGCGTGGCCTTGGTCAGGCGCTCCACCAGCGCGTTGATCTCCGCCGCCGATTTGTTGCTGTCAATGGCGGCCTTGGTCTCTGTGATGGCGCGCTCGATATCCTGAGCCTCGCCCTCCGAGATCTTGTCCCGGTTCTCCGAGAGCAGCTTCTCCACGTTGTAAACCATGGCATCGGCCTGGTTTCTGGCCTCGACCTGCTCCCGGAACTTGCGGTCTTCGTCGGAGTGGGCGTCGGCTTCCTTCTGCATCCGCTCGACTTCGTCTTTGCTCAAGCCGCTCGATGCGGTGATGGTGATGTCCTGCTGCTTGCCTGTGCCGAGGTCCTTGGCCATCACGTGGACGATCCCGTTGGCGTCAATATCGAACGTCACGTCAACCTGCGGCAACCCGCGCGGCGCCGGCGGGATGCCCACCAGCTGGAACTTGCCGAGCGTCCGGTTGTCCCGGGCCATGGAGCGCTCGCCCTGCAGCACATGGATCTCGACGGAAGTCTGATTGTCCGCCGCCGTCGAGAACACCTCGCTCTTGCGCGTCGGGATGGTGGTGTTGCGCTGGATCAGCGCAGTCATCACGCCGCCCAGGGTCTCCAGGCCCAGCGTCAGAGGCGTTACGTCCAGCAGCAGAAGGTCCTTGACATCGCCCGACAGCACCCCGGCCTGCACCGCCGCTCCCACCGCCACCACTTCGTCCGGGTTCACGCCCCGGTGCGGTTCCCTGCCGAAGAGTTCCTTTACGATCTGCTGCACACGCGGAATGCGCGTCGAACCGCCTACGAGCACCACTTCTTGAATTTCCGCCGCCGTCAATCCGGCGTCCTGGATCGCCTGCTTGCAGGGCTGCACCGAGCGCTGGAGCAGGTCCTCGACCAGTTGCTCGAACTTGGAGCGGCTCATCCGTTTGTTCAGGTGCCGGGGACCGGTCGCGTCCGCTGTGATGAACGGAAGGTTGATCTCCGTCTCCATTACGCTCGAAAGCTCCATCTTGGCCTTTTCCGCCGCGTCCTTGAGGCGCTGCAGCGCCATCTTGTCCTTCGCAAGATCGATCCCTTCCTCTTTCTTGAACTCGTCCACCAGCCAGTTAATGATCTTGTGGTCAATGTCGTCCCCGCCCAGATGCGTATCGCCGTTCGTGGACTTCACTTCCACGACTCCTTCGCCCACCTCGAGAATCGAGATGTCGAACGTCCCGCCGCCGAAGTCGTACACCGCGATCGTCTCGTCTTTCTGCTTGTCCAGTCCGTAGGCTAGGGCCGCCGCGGTCGGCTCATTCACAATCCGCAGCACCTCGAGCCCCGCAATCTTCCCGGCGTCCTTGGTCGCCTGCCGCTGGCTGTCGTTGAAGTAGGCCGGTACGGTGATGACGGCCTGTGTAATCGGCTCGCCCAGGTAGTCTTCGGCCGACTGCTTCATCTTCTGCAGCACCATGGCCGAGATCTCGGGCGGAGAGAAAAACTTCTTGCCCCCGTCAATCAGAACCCGCACGTCGTCGTTCGGCGCGGCGGCCACCTTGTACGGCACAATCTTCATCTCTTCGCTGACTTCCATGTAGCGCCGGCCCATGAACCGCTTGATCGAATATATGGTATTCTCGGGGTTGGTGATGGCTTGGCGCTTGGCCACTTGTCCCACCAGCCGCTCCCCGTTCTTCGCGAAGGCCACCACGGACGGTGTCGTCCGGGTTCCTTCGGCGTTCGGAATCACAGTCGGTTCTCCGCCCTCCATCACCGCTACCACGGAGTTGGTCGTGCCGAGGTCTATGCCGATTACCTTTGCCATTGCGTCGAACCTCCTCATTCGCTTTCAAACTGTGCCCACGGGAGGCGAGGACCAGAGAAGCATATCCGAGTCCTGCAATCCTGGACTATTCGTTCAGCATTTATATTAAGAGTTGAGTGTGTCATTGTCAAGATTTTTATATTGCAAGAATAAGGAATATGTATGTCATTACGTATCAATGGGATATTGAATCCTTTCCTGATTTCCTGCTTCCTGGCCTGTTTGATTTCTGCGGGTTGTTCCGGGCCTGCGGCGGACGAATCCGGGTCCATCGTCGTCGCGGCAGCGTCCGACATGGCTAAGATTGGTCCCGCCCTACAGGTGGCGTTTCGGCGCCTGCACGGCTACGAAATCACTTTCAGCTTTGGAGCCTCCGGGCAACTGGCCGAGCAGGTTCGGCAGGGGGCGCCGTTTGATGTCTATGCCCCGGCGGCCCGCTCTTTTTGCGAATCCCTGCGGCAAGCCGGACTGCTCGATGGCGAGTGCCAGTCCTTCGCGCTGGGCCACCTGGTCGCATGGTCGCGCGACACGCCCATCCGTTCGCTCGCCGAGCTAAGGGAAAACGGAGGCCTGCGGATCGCTTTGGCGAATCCGAGCTACGCCCCCTACGGCCTCGCTGCGCAACAATCGCTGGAGGCCGCCGGATTGTGGCAGGAACTGCAACCCCAAATCCTCTATGCTGACAACGTTGCCCATGCCTTGCAGATGGCAACGACCGGCAATGCCGACGTGGCGCTCGTCGCCAAGTCTCTGGTTCAGGACGAGGGCGGCCATGCCCTGGACATTGACCCGTCTCTGCACCAGCCCATTGAGCAGGTGGCGGCGGTGCTCCAGTCCTCCGTCAAGAAGGACG
>Ga0209640_10001838_pt1 | contig 18328 bp, 22 predicted proteins | sample RifCSP10_1_FD_184018 | JGI IMG/M metagenome (GOLD analysis project Ga0209640, IMG submission 184018) | Soil microbial communities from Rifle, Colorado - Rifle CSP2_sed 10_1 (SPAdes) (version 2) | ecosystem: Environmental > Terrestrial > Deep subsurface > Rock core/Sediment | place: Rifle... | reverse complement strand
CTCAGGCTATGTAAAGACATAAACTAAAAATGCTCTAGTATAACTGGCCGGCGATGGTGTTGGCCAGGAGGCGACCTCGTGCCGATAGTCTGCTGCGCTCACCGTCATCTTCGAGCATTTGTTGCGCGAGTAACTGTGCAATGACTGCCGCATGCCCATAGTTTGCGGCATGCTGATGAAGACGGCTGGTGCGAACTCCTTGAATAAGTCGCAAGCCAAAAATCACGGCGTCACGGAGTTGCTCCTCTTCCGAGAGTCTGGTGCGATCTTCAATAGGAAGACGGCTTTTCGCGAGCGATGTGTCATAGGCCGCAAGGTCTGCGACGTTGCCAAATCTTGCCCCGTCCAGATAGGACTGTGCGCTCGGGCCCAATCCAAGGTATTCGCCATTGGTCCAGTAGAGCAAATTGTGTCGGCAGGCATATCCCGGTTTGGCATAGTTCGACACTTCATACCGCTCATAGCCAGCGTCGCCGAGTGTCTGCTGCGCGACCCTGTCCATTTCAATCTGAAGACCTTCGTCTGGAGCTGGACTCCGTTGGCGCTGGATGTTGGATGCGAGCCTTGTATTCTCTTCGACCGTCAGGGCATAGCAAGACAGGTGTGTGGGCGCTAGAGTGAGACAATGGGCGAGCGTCCGCTGCCAGCTCTCCAAGCTTTGGCCGGGGAGCCCATACATCACATCGAGATTGATATTTGTGAATCCGGCGGCTCTGGCCTGAGCAACTGCTAGGACGGTCTCATGGACGGACCCAGGCCGTCCGATCCGAGTCAGATCGCCATCCTCCATCGATTCTGCGCCGAAACTCATCCGGGTGACGCCGGCCCGAAGCAGTTGTACGAGATTCTGCTCGGAGATCGTGGAGGGGTGCGCCTCAAGGGTAATTTCACAGTCTGAGACTAGGATGAGATGCGTGCGAATCTCAGACAGGATTGCGATAAGCTGAGTGGAGGCGAGCACCGTCGGTGTGCCGCCCCCAATATAAACGGACTGGATGGGACGGCCTGCGGCAATGTGTTGCTGCGCCGACAGTCGGATCTCCTGAGTGAGGGAGTGGACAAACACTTCTGCCCGGCCCTCGCGGTGGATCTCAAGATAGAAGGCGCAGAAGTCACATCGCTGCCGGCAGAAGGGGATGTGGACGTACAGACCAAGGGGAGGGGGTGTCATGACGACAGGCTGAATCCTTGCGGTTTGGAAAAGTCCCGTGCGAGGACGACTTCAATTTCATCGGCAGAGGATTTCCCGCGGTTGCGCACATGGGCCTGCCAAGACGTGTGCTGACGCAACGATTCGAAGAGCACCTTGAGCAGATCTGGTTTGATTCGCGCTTCCCACTCGTGCACCCAGGCATGGTGCTCCTCATCGCCTGCATAGTCGTCAGGGAACGAGGCCTCCAGGCTGAATCGAAAAGTAAAGGTTTTTTCTTCTTGGTACATATAGCTCCTGGCAGATTGCGAAGTGGCCGGCCCGATCTTATAATACCCCACAGAATAAGGAGTACAATCCATGCCTATCTTCGAATATGTCTGCGGGGAATGCAATCATCGGTTCGAACTGTTGGTATATGGCTCAACCCAAGCCGCCTGCCCGAAGTGCCAAGCCACGAAGCTGGAGAAACAAATCTCTTCGTTCGGAGTTGGCGGCACGGATGCCTGGGTGCTGCCAGGTCAAGGGGGAGGGGCCTGCGGAAGTTGCGGTGACCCGCGCGGCCCCGGTTCCTGTTCTACAAATTGACCATGGAGTCCGGCGAACAGGCTCTGCAGCGTGCGATTGCCACCATCTCTCAGTCCGACCCTCTCACCAAGTTACTTGAACAAGTAAAGCTTGGCCGGATGAAACCCGCCGATGCGGGGCTGCGTGCCGTGACCGAGTCGTGGATGGGTACCTATCAAAAGGTTATTGAGTCTGGCGGCTTCACCAGGCAGGCGTTGCGCCGCATCGATCCAAATCCTCGTGTGGCCATCTTGATCGAGTATGGAGTGTTGGCTGGTGAGCAACCGGCGGTCACTACTCTTCGCACGAGTTTTGAGCGGGCTGTCACCGCTGCCACGGAGTAATCTCATCCATGTGGGCCCTCTGGGTCATCGCCGCTCTGGTCCTGACCGTAGGATCGGTTGGAGAAGGACAGGCTGAGGACGCTCTCAGCACGAGACCTCTCCTGACGATTGCGCGCAACGATCTTTCTACCATTCTGCCGCCGGACTCTCATATTCTGATCGATCCTCGCTCAATTGAACAGTTTCTTGATGCACTGGATGGGACCCCTCCGGACTGGGGCCTGGTCTATGGCCATGGTCATCACGACCCCGCGCATGACGAGCGATTGTTCACGTTGAATCGGGAGCGCGATGCGAAGCGCGCAGCTCGCTCGGCGCTGACGTGGCGCCTGGCGTTCGCATGGGCAGGGGAGTTGTCGTCCTACAAACCTGAACTCGGCGGCTTTCCTGTCGCGCTGGGACCAAAGTTCATCAAAACCAGATGGGGGATGGTTCGCTTTAAGCCTGAAGAAGCGCCAAGTAATCTGGTTGCCATCGCAGATGCCGTACAACGCGACCGGCTGAAGCAGCAGTTGGAGGCCGGGAAATCAGTTGAGATCGATGTTGTGATGATCGGGAAACTGATTCCCGAAGAATCAATTATGTACGACTTTTCCCATGATGAGGAAGGTCTCGGACTCATCATGCCGTTCGTGCGAATCGAACGAGTCGTCTTTGTCATGGCTCCATAAGTATTACTCAGTCGTCACACACGTGTTTCCACGCCAGGCACATCCCTTCCTATTGCCCTGAGGTTCTGACAGCAGCCCATCAGGGCCTGCACTGTTGCACTTGGAGTTCGAACTCAAGGAACGAATGGCCAATGGCGGATGGCTGATGGTCAGAGCAAGAAACAAGTATGTGAGATAGAGATCAAAGTACAATCTAGCCCGCATTATTCATGAACACTTCTGCTGCAATCGCCGAAGCCTGACTTAAGCGAGACGGGCGAGACTGGCGGGAAAAGCGCGACAGGTAGGGACAGGGCTCACACGTCACGCAAGTCCCGCTCCTCGCGCTTGTCGCGCGCCACTTCACCATTTCGCGACGAACCGTCATGAAATAATGCAGGCTAGGTTTTTTTCAATCCACAGGCTTTGGCGACTGCATCGCGATACGCCTGCCAGAGTGTCAGGCATTTCTTGAGGCAGCTCAGAACGGCCTGTTGTTGGGTGTGTGTCGTAGCGTAGTTCACCACCATGGCGTAGGCATCATGACGGTGGCCGGCTTCGACCATTTGGTGCGCGCGAATCAGATCCATGGAATCGGGGAGCAGTCCGTGGTATTTCACCAGGGGGTGACCTTGGACGATCGCTTCGATGTCTTCGGCGGTTTTGGGCTTGGAGGGGTCGGCGATTTCTGCGCGATCCTTCACGCTGCCTTCTACGAAGACAGTCAGGGCCGCTGCTCCGATGACCCAATCTCGGTTATTCGAGACACGATCCAGCCAGGCGCGGTAGCGTCGACTGGCCGGTAAGAGGCGCACCTTGTCAAAGTCACGTGCCGGCAACCCAAGGCCTGCCATCATGGTCAGGAACAATTCCGGGTGCGACTTTCCCAACGAGAGCCCCCCGGTGTCTTCTTCGTAAATATTATCGGCGAGCATCCGGCGGACCGGGGCCGGCGGATTCTGTCCGTGAATGCGTGCCAGGAACACAGGAAAGTCACGCACGTACACGCCGTATTCTTGTTGAAAGTGGCGGGTGAGTTGATCAACGGTGACCGTTCCGTCTGCGAATGCCGGCCAGGCCCAATGATGCTTGCGGTCCATAATACGCAAGAGTTCCTCTTGGAATCGGCTTTTCGTCATAGGGCGTGTCATGTCTGTTGCCTTCCTGGTAAGCGGCTCGGTACAATTCGATGGCGCGGAGGTATGTCAATGAATCAGATGACGATTCAGAACCCAGACGACATTCTGTCGATGCTCGCAGAGGTGTCCCTGCGAGGGTCGGGTTTTGTAACGGACTGTCTCCTCGACTATGTGTTGGAAGAAGGCTTCACGGAGCCGATCTTTCTCAATGCCAGCGGGGAAGACCCTGATGCCTTTTTTAAAGGCCAATCTCCTGCCTGGGCGGTGTATCAGATCCGAGAATGGAAACGTGTGTTGACCGTTTCGGGCGGTCCCGGCAAAGAGCGTCGCGTACAAATTACAGAAACTCCCTAGCTCGCGGATGAGTGTAAGAGGGATGCAGAGAAAAAGCAATAAAACGAAGGAGGTTCAACGGCCCATGGCCGGTTTGAACGCGGAGTGCGTCGCATGCCGATGATCCGCCTCACTGAGCCGCAGAGCCTGGGCGAGCTGGCGATGATCACGAGTCTGCTGGAAGGCAGTGGCATCGCCTACATGGTTCAGAACGAACATGTGAGTAGCTTGTATCCAGGACTCCCCATTCTCAACTCAAGTGTCATGGTCGACGAGTCCGATCAGGTCCATGCGGAAGTGCTGCTGAGCCGATTGCGGTTGGCGGTGCGTGATGTCTCGTCGCAGCCGTGAGCGCACAGTAACCCGCATCATTCACGAGCGCTTCTACTGCAATCGCGGATTCGCCACTGCGAAAGCGTGGCCGTATGGTTCACAGCACCCAAGCGGGCGGGCTAGCTGCGCGGTTTTGGGATGTGCGGGTTCGACGGCGACTGAATGGGGAGCCGTTCGCCAGAGCCTTGGAACCATCCGCCGATGAGGTTGCCTTCTTCAAAGTACAGATAGCGGTGTTTCACCGCTGAGGCGCTTTCCCAATCTTCAAATATCCATTCCTCTCGACGGATGCCTTCTTTGGTGAACGTCGTGTTGATCGTTTGTGGTCCTCCCCACGCCTGTAACACCTGTTCTTTCGACATACCGACCATGACGCGATGTTCGGCAATATGTGTTTGAAAATCCGGGTCTTTGAATTGTGCAATGAGCGGCCAGATCACCATGAGGAGAACAAACAGCCCAAGCCCGGCGTAGATGATAAGCCGAACGTGGCGTCGGCGGATGAAGGGGGTCGGTTCTTCCAGATCAGTTGGAGAGACGTTCATCGATTCATGGGTAGCCGCGGTGGTGTGATGCATGATGCGGCGCATCGTAGCAACGTGAATTGGGGAGAGTCAAGCGAAGCAAGGCTGTTTGTCTCAATCTAATCAATAAGATGTGAACAGTAGGTATACTTGAAGTGATGTACCCATTCAGAAATGAGTCGATTCCCAGAGATCAACGAGATCCTTTCCGGCTCCATGGTAGTACGGCTGCCATTTTTGGAATGCTGCTGCTCTTGATCAGTAGCTTCTTGTTGCCGGAGATCGTTTCTGCCACGACCTTCTATTCCTATATTGATGACCAAGGCACTCCGGTCTTAACCGACAACTTCGACAGTATCCCCGAACGGTATCGTGCGAAGGTGCAGACGACGGAGCAGGCTCCCAAAGGCGCATCCGATCATTCCACCGCCGTAAGATTACAAGAGAAGATTGCTGGTTGGGCACCCAACGCTGGTGGGGACCTCGGTAAATACGCTCCGAATATTTCTGGGCTGACGCACTATCAGTCTCAAGTGCTCAGCTTCGGCGGCATCGTCGCGGTGATCTGCCTACTGGCTAGGTTTTTTGCGCGGAGCCAAGCCATCCGTTTTCTCTCTCAATGGTGCTTGATCATGTTGGTGTTGATCGTCCCTGCCCTGCTCTTTACCTCGCAGGATGCCCCGCTGGATCTATTAACTGGTCAGGCGGGGAAGATCCAAGAGAAACAGCAGGAACACCTCCAGCGCGCCCCCTAGCCGCTACCTTTTCTCATCATCGCTATGTCATGAAGCCCCTGTGTGGCTAGTCCGCATACTTCGGGACAGGTATCTTCTTGGCCGCAGGCGGCTGAGGAGCCAGCGCGTGCCGAGAAAATTCACGTGAATAGGGATTGAGAATGGGGTCATGGGTGTGGCGCTGCCGTTGTTTCACCAGGTCGACACTTTGAGTGCTGATTTCCAGTCGATCGACAAGCGCTTTGCTCGTGAGTAGGTCCGGCAGACCTTGCAACGAGAATAGCTGGTAGGCCAGGGTCCACTCCAGTTTGTCCCTGGTTGCCTCTTTCACAATAAAACGAGCCTGTGGTGACGCGCTGCCCGTAAACAACAACAGCCAAATATTCGATCGGAATGAGGGGGCCGCGGGATCCTCTGAAGGGTGAAATTCCGGGACGAGTGTGGGAATCTTGGCAAGGGGAACGGAGGGGGAGAATTCAATATCGACGAGCCGAACGAATAACGTTCGATTCTCGTTTTCATCGCTGGGGTCGACGGTGTAACTGAACGAGTATCGGACCTCGATGCCGTCACGCGTAAAGGTATAGACATCTTCGCCATTCTCTGGTGAGACAACCTTCCTAAAATACTTCTCCCAATCGGTGATGGCGTAGTAGGTAAAGACGCGCAGTGCGGACTTCCGATCGCGCACCGCCTGCGGCATCCCGAGTTTTTGATGTAATTCCGTTTGTGTAAGTCCGAGGTACCCATCCTCAAAATAGGGTGCTGCAAGGACTGCCGAAGGTTGGAGCCAGATGCCGGTAAATGATACTAGCAGCAGGGACGAGAAGATGGTATGGACGGTACGGCGCAGGAGCACAGTTTCTCCCCAACTGGTACGGGCATCGTATCGGCGGCTTCCCTACCTGTCAAGGCGCGAGGATCGGGATTGCTTGCTGGCGTGAGAACCTCTCAGTTATGATGGCCAGGCTTCCATCACTATCGCAGCGGATTCATCGCGGAGACAGGTTCTATGAGTGCATCGTTAGAAGCCCTACTGCAACAACGCATCTTGGTCCTCGACGGGGCCATGGGGACCATGATCCAGCAGCGGAAGCTGGACGAGGCCGCCTTTCGAGGCGAGCGGTTCAAAGATTGGAAGAAAGATCAGAAGGGGCACAACGATCTGCTGAACCTCACGCAACCTGCCATTATCGAAGAGATCCATCGCCAGTATTTCGAGGCCGGCGCCGACATCGTGGAGACGAATACGTTCAATGCGCAAGCCATTTCCCTGGCCGACTACGGCATGGAGTCGCTGGCCTACGAGATCGCGCGAGCTGGAGCAGAATGTGCCAGGCGTGCTGCGGGGCAGATCAAGGATGCAGCGCCTGGTCGATCGTGCTTTGTGGCCGGGGCGATTGGACCCACGACAAAGACATCCTCTATTTCAACCGATGTTAACAATTCGGCGGCGCGCGGCACCACCTATGACGAACTGGTGCGGGTCTATTACGAGCAGGTCCGTGGCTTGGTCGATGGCGGAGTCGATCTCTTGTTGGTCGAGACCATCTTCGATACGCTTAATGCCAAGGCCGCGTTCTTTGCCATTGATACGTTTTTCGATGATCGCCGCATCAAGCTCCCCCTCATGGCCTCGGTGACCTTTATTCAAGCCGGCAGCAATCGTGGGGTGACAGGCCAAACGATCGAAGCCTTCTGGAATTCCATCTCCCATGTGCCCTTGCTCAGCGTCGGCATCAACTGCGCGTTAGGCCCCAAAGAAATGCGCCCGTTGATTGAAGAACTCTCAGGTCTAGCCCCGATCTCTGTGAGCTGCCATCCGAATGCCGGGCTGCCAAATCCGTTGCTGCCGACGGGCTTTCCTGAGACACCCGAAAGCCTGGCTCCCCAATTGAAAGAATGGGCACAGAATGGTTGGCTGAATATCGTCGGTGGCTGTTGTGGGACGACTCCGGGACACATCAAACTGATTGCCGAAGCCGTGCGAGGTCTTCCCCCTCGTGTCCCGCCCTCCGTCGAGCCCTATACGAGGTTAAGCGGGCTGGAGGCGGTCACAATTCGGCCGGAATCGAACTTTGTGAATATCGGTGAACGGACCAACGTCACTGGGTCACCGGCTTTCTCAAAACTGATTCTGGCAGGCGATTATGAAGCCGCACTCGCGGTGGCACGACAACAAGTCGCGGGGGGTGCTCAGATCATCGACATCAATATGGACGAAGGCATGCTCGACTCCCAGGCTGCGATGGAGAAGTTCCTGCGATTGGTGGCCTCGGAACCGGATATCTCTCGTGTCCCCATCATGGTCGATAGTTCGAAGTGGGATATTCTTGAGACGGGTCTAAAGGACATTCAGGGCAAGCCCGTCGTCAATAGCATCAGCCTCAAAGAAGGCGAAGCCAAGTTCCTCCAGCAGGCCAAATTAGTCCATCGCTATGGGGCTGCCGTGGTGGTGATGGCCTTCGATGAGCGCGGCCAGGCCGATACGTATGAGCGCAAGATCGAGGTCTGTGAGCGGGCCTATCGCCTCCTCACGGAGCGCATCGGCTTTCCCGCCCAGGACATCATCTTCGATCCGAACGTCCTCACGGTGGCGACCGGCATCGAGGAACACAATAATTACGCGGTGAACTTTTTCGATGCCACCCGCTGGATCAAGCAGCATCTTCCGCTGGCAAAAGTCAGCGGCGGCGTCAGCAACATTTCCTTCTCGTTCCGTGGCAACAACCGCGTGCGCGAGGCGATGCACGCGGCATTCCTGTATCACGCCATCCAGGCCGGTCTGGACATGGGAATTGTGAACGCCGGACAGTTGGCGGTGTACGAGGAGATTCCCAAGGATCTCCTGGAACTGGTCGAAGATGTGCTGCTGAACCGCCGGCCGGATGCCACAGAACGATTGGTCACGTTTGCCGAGACCGTCAAGCAGCAGGGGAAAGAGGCGGTGAAAGACGATGCGTGGCGCTCGGGCACGGTCGAGGAGCGCCTCTCCCATGCATTGGTGAAAGGCGTGACCGACTATATCGAGCGGGACATCGAGGAAGCTCGACAGCAGTATACCAAGCCGCTGCATGTGATCGAGGGGCCGTTGATGGCCGGGATGAACATCGTGGGGGACCTGTTCGGGTCCGGCAAGATGTTTTTGCCGCAAGTGGTCAAGAGCGCCAGGGTCATGAAGAAAGCCGTGGCCTACCTCATGCCGTTCATGGATGCTGAGAAGCAACAATCTGGCGCATCGAGTTCGAATGGGAAGATCCTTCTCGCCACGGTCAAGGGCGATGTGCATGACATCGGGAAGAACATCGTCGGGGTGGTCCTGGGATGTAATAACTACGAGGTAATCGATCTGGGGGTGATGGTGCCTTGTGAACAGATCTTAGCGGCTGCACGCGAACATAGGGTAGCGGTCATAGGGCTGAGCGGACTCATCACCCCCTCGCTGGACGAAATGGCACATGTGGCACGCGAGCTGACGCGCGAAGGCTTTGACCTGCCGTTACTGATCGGTGGTGCCACCACAAGCAAAGCCCATACAGCCGTCAAGATCGCCCCGGGCTATAACCACTCCGTCGTGCATGTGCTGGACGCCTCCAGAGCGGTGGGCGTCGTCGGAAGTCTGGTGAATGCCGACTTGCGGGCTGACTTCGCCAAGAAGGTTCGCGCCGACTATGATCAGATACGCCACACCCATCAGGACAAGGGAGCCAAATCCCTCTGGACGTTGGCGCGGGCGCGCGCCAATCGATTCCAATCCAATTGGGCGGAGGTCGACATTCCCAGACCGGCCTTCACAGGGGTGAAGGTGGTGCCGCAACAGCCGTTGGATCAGCTGATCCCCTATATTGATTGGTCGCCGTTCTTTCACACGTGGGAATTGCGCGGGCGCTACCCGACCATTCTGGAAGATCCTGTCGTGGGATCGAAGGCCAAGGAGCTGTACGACGATGCGGTGACCCTGCTCCGCAAGATTGTGGAGCAACGATTGTTTACCGCCAATGGAGTGTATGGGTTCTTTCCTGCCAACAGCCTGGGAGACGATATTGAAATCTACCGCGATGACCATCGCACAACGGTCTTGACGACCCTCCACACTCTGCGTCAGCAATCGGAGAAGCCGCAAGGGCAGAGCAGTTTTGCACTGGCTGATTTTGTCGCACCGAAAGAGTCCGGCCGCGCGGATTATGTCGGAGCCTTTGCCGTGACGACGGGCATTGGGGTGGATCTCGTATGCCGAGAGTTCGAGCGCGACCACGACGACTACAATTCCATTATGGCCAAAGCGCTAGCAGACCGCTTGGCCGAAGCCTTTGCCGAGTATCTCCATAAGCAGGCGCGTGAAGCGTGGGGGTATGGCAAAGGAGAGACGCTATCGAGTGAGGATCTGATCCGTGAAAAGTATCGTGGTATCCGACCGGCGCCAGGCTACCCAGCCTGTCCTGACCACACAGAGAAACGGATACTGTTCGATCTACTCTCCGCAGAACAACACACAGGAATCACATTGACGGAAAGCTTCGCGATGTGGCCGGCTGCGGCAGTGAGCGGGTTCTATTTCGCCCATCCAGAGGCCAAGTATTTTGCCGTGGGGAAAATTGGAAAGGACCAGGTGCTCGACTACCAGGCACGAAAAGGGATGCCTCTTTCAGCGCTGGAGCGATGGTTGGGGCCGAACCTGAACTATGAACCCACTGGAAGATAAGAGGCCACCGCACCGGATGGGTGAGCGTCTCGACAGCGCGGCCGGCTAGGAAACTTCTGCAAGAACCGGTCTCCCAATCGCCGCGGTCAGAGCCGACTTCACCCACCGATAGCGTTCTTCTGCCCAGCGATTCACGTCCTCTGAATCAGTAAACACCAACTCCCAGGCTTTGGCGGCATCCAACATCAGCAACTGGTGCTGGTGATTATCGCCGGACACATAGACAACGAGTACGGCAGATTTGCCGGTGAGGCTGATATCCGTAAAGACGTGCAGCATGGCGCCACTTGGCAAGGTGATGTCGCGAGAGGCAGCCTCCACGAGGGGATGGTAGAGTCGTTGAAGAAATTGGGACGTCACTTCGTAGGCGTTGGTCGTACTTAAGAGGCGGGGATTTGGTTTTTCTCCAAACAGGTTCTCGGTCAGGTAGGTCGCAGCCTCCCAGGTCGGCATGACACCGGAGGTGACCAAGGATTCGCATAGATAAGCGATCCAATTGCGTGTCGCCGCCCGTTTGCGGACCGCAGTCGCCTTCTTTGCCATGATCGGCAACCCTTTCGCGAGCGTGATATGTGTGGGTACAGGACCTGAGAAACTAAGTGTGAAGCTGTACCTAACGAGATGAGGAAAGTATATCGGCGAGGGTAAAACTGGTCAATGAAATGACGAAAAGGCGGCTATGGCTTGGGAATGATTCCGTGCGGCAATTGGTCGGCATACTGGTCGTGGATGTGCTTGATGTCGTTCGGCGATGCAAAGAAGACGTCGAGGAGCTCGGGGTCGAAGTGTTCGCCCCGATGTTTGATCATGAGTTCGACGGCGTGATCGAGGGAGAAGGCAGGTTTGTAGATCCGTTGTGTGGTGAGGGCATCGAAGGCATCGGCGATCGCGGCGATCCGTCCTTCCACGGGAATCGCTTCGCCCTTCAACTTGCGCGGATATCCGTTGCCATCCCAACGCTCATGGTGGGTCCAGGCGATCGATGCCGCCACTTTGAGAATCTCCGCATCCGATCCACTGAGGATACGATAGCCGATCTCCGAATGTTGAGAGATGACGGCGAATTCTTCTGGAGTGAATTTTCCTGGCTTGAGGAGCACATGATCCGGCGTGCCGATTTTTCCGATGTCGTGCATCGGACTGGCGGTGCGGATCAAATCGCATCGTTCGGAGGACAGGCCATACTTCCTGGCGAGTAATTCACAGTAGTGGCTCATGCGCTGAATATGCTGCGCGGTCGCACTGTCCCGGTATTCGGCCGCGATGGCGAGTCGCTGAATCGTTTCCTCTCGAGAGAGACGCAGCTCCTTTTCACTTCGCTCCAGCCACTCGAGCGCTTGTTGGAGAGCCATTGTTCTGGTTCTGACGATATCTTCCAGGTTCTCTCGGTGCTGGCGATTTTCAAGTTCAAGCCGGCGGCGGCGGAGCGCATTGGCGACATCGATCATGACTTCATTAGACTCGAACGGCTTGACGATGTATCCAAAGGCACCCATGTCCAGCGCCGCGTTCGCCAGCACCGAGCTGTCGAGACCGGTCACCATGATGATAGCGGTGTGGGGATACTGACTGAGGATATTGCGAACTAGGTCCATACCCGACTCACCAGGCATATTCACATCGCACAAGATCAACGCAAAGGGTTGTTCATCGAGCCGTGCCCGTGCCTCTCGCGCATCGGACGCGAGGACCGTCTCATACCCATGGGTTTGAAGCATGTATCCCAGCAGCCGACGGATCGGTTCTTCGTCGTCGATGATCATCACGCGCTTGAGTTCAAGGAGGGCTTGCTGGGTGGATCGGTCAAGAAGTAACGTCATGATGTGTGAGTCTACGGTATATGAAGAAGGGGACTGTCTAGGCTCAGTGGATACTCGTTTGTGTCATGATGTTCAGCGGTCTCAGGAGAACTGTACGACCATGTGCACCTTTTGTGCCAATATATTTCAAAATGCGCACAGGTTGTGGGCCTCCCATCAGATGACGTCTTCTTAGCCGGGAAGCAGTAGGATGCCTTGCTGTGACAGTATTTTCATGGGGAGCAGTCGCAGCATCACCTGCGACCCGGATGGGCGCTGCGTCTGGAGTGCGCACACACCTGTACAGATTTAGCCGTTCGCGCCGCGTACTTTTGTACAAATCGATCGGCAGGAATGATCGAAGGCTCGTGACATTCTCTGCAGCCGCCAAGCGCTGACTGGTATACCGGGCCAGTTTCGTTGCGCTTTCGCAGGGCCTTCACTATAATGCGTAGGATTATGAACAGGAGTAATTAATGAGTACTGCAGCGGGAATATTGCGTGTCGATGGGCGACGAAAAGATCAGCTACGTCCGGTGAAGGTGACGCGGAATTTCATCAAGCATGCCGAAGGGTCTGTGTTGATCGAAATGGGTGACACCAAAGTGATTTGTACTGCCTCGATTGAGGAGAAGGTGCCTCCCTTTCTGAAAGGGAAAGGGCAAGGGTGGGTGACGGCAGAGTATTCGATGCTCCCTCGTTCGACCCATGACCGATCGCCACGCGAAGCAGTCAAAGGGAAGCAGAGCGGCCGGACGCTGGAAATTCAACGGCTTGTGGGGCGAGCCCTCCGTGCTGTGACAGATATGGGCCAGATGGGAGAGCGGTCAATCTGGCTCGACTGCGACGTCATCCAGGCCGATGGAGGGACCAGAACAGCCTCTATCACAGGAGCATTCATCGCCCTGGCCGACGCCTTGACAGTCCTCAAGAAGAGGGGCCTGATTAAAAAACGCCCTTTGACAGACTATCTTGCTGCCATTAGCGTAGGGAAAGTGGGTGGGGAGATCCTCATTGACCTGGCCTATACAGAAGACTCCATGGCCGATGTCGACATGAATGTGGTCATGACCGGACAAGGGCGTTATGTCGAAGTCCAGGGCACAGCGGAACGGACTCCCTTTGCCAAACAGGAAATGGATGAGTTCATGGCGATGGGATGGAGCGGGATTCAAACCCTCACCGCGCTGCAGAAGGATCTGATCGGGGAATTGGAGTAGGGCAGAGTCGATGATTCGTGAAGTGGTGCTCGCAACTCGCAATCGCAATAAAGTAATAGAACTCGTTGCGCTCTTAGGCGATCCGGGCATCACGATTCGTACACTCGATGAATTTCCGGATGCCCCGGACGTGGTCGAAGACGGGGACACCTGCGAGGCCAACGCTGTAAAGAAAGCGCGTGCCATTGCCGAGTTCACGGGCTTGCCGGCTGTTGCCGACGATACGGGACTGGAAGTGGATGCGCTTGGAGGGCGGCCGGGTGTTTATGCGGCCCGATATGCAGGTGACGACGCGACCTACGAGGACAACTGTCGAAAGTTGCTGCGGGAGTTGACGGACGTGCCGCCTGAACGACGAACCGCTCGCTTTTTGACCGTCGCAGCGATCGCACTGCCTTTTGATGGAATACGGGTCGCACAAGGAACGTTGGAGGGAGTGATTGCAGAAGAGGCGAGTGGGACGTTAGGATTCGGATATGATCCTGTGTTCCTCATTCCAGAATTAGGGAAAACCTTGGCTCAACTATCGGCGGAACAAAAGAACCTGATCAGTCATCGCGCCAAAGCGTTCAGTCAGGCTAAAGACCTGTTACGAGAGATGGACTTCGAGAGACTCGAGTCGGGGCGTAGCGCAGCCCGGTAGCGCGCCTGCTTTGGGAGCAGGATGTCGGAGGTTCAAATCCTCTCGCCCCGACCACAGTTTAACAATACCAATTGAGAGTCGAGAGGATTTGAAGCCGGCGAGCGCCGACCGCTAGAAGGAAAAGGTCGCCGTATTTCTTGCGACCGACAGCGAGCTGGCCGGGCCAAAGGCCAAATCCTCTCGCCCCGACCAAACCCCTTCGGCAAGTTCTGAGTCGTGATTGCTGAGTTGTAAGAAGAGCGCGCGACCGATCCCGTGGATTTTTCCATTATCACTTGCATCACAACTCAGAACTCATAACTCAGAACTTCTTCTGAATGCGCCCGTAGCTCAGTTGGATAGAGCATCAGCCTTCTAAGCTGAGGGTCGCTGGTTCAATTCCAGCCGGGCGCACCAATTTTTCAATCGGTTACGCCGCACCCACGCTCGGCATCTTTCCCCCTTCCTTTCCCAAAATAGAGCATTACGCCATGTCTCAGACAGACTTTCGCCAATAAATGCAATCATTTCCCCACTCGGCCCTTGCGCCTAGGATGAACCCTTCCTAGAATGAGCCTCCCAGCGAGGCTCCCATGCCCTTCTCAGTTCGTCTCTACCTTTGCTTCCCCGTGCAATGCGCTGTCACGTACTACGCGGGCCCATTCCTCACGCTGACACTGGCCAACTTTTCTGGTTTTGAGTCAATGAAGACTATTGGAGGGAGGGCTTATACGGAACTGTCTAAGATCCCACGTGGATACGATGCAGAGAAGAACCGCGAAGAAAGCAACGAAAGGTGGGTTCTCAATGAGGGGTGAGAAGATCTACGAGGTCAATCTCGATGTCACGGGAGTGACGGACTCCGGCGTGACCATAGAGGCTACTCTGTCGGGTAGGGAAAGAGTCCCACCGCAGGGGGTTCGCATCAACGTCGCGTTTATGGCCGCACTACAGGCCGGGTGACGGGGCGAGTGCAGGGCATCGACTATCTCCAGTTCCGCGCCGACGGCCGCATCAACCTCGACATTCGAGCGATCCCTGAGACGGATGACGGTTGCCGAATCGCGCTTTCTGCCGACGGCGTGGCGGTGCCGCGTGTTGCGGAGTCGGTCGCCAAACTGGCCGCGAACCACCGTCTCAGCACGGCGGCCAAGGACTACGCGTGGGTCAACACGCGACAGATCTGGGGCTATGGTACCGTGAATTTCGCAACTGGCAAGATACACATCGACGCATACAACCAGTGAATATCCGCGCTCCGATCTAGGTGCACAGCGTATTAGAATGAGGCCTAACATGACATGCAGCGACAGCTCGCTGGAGACGCAAACCGCGCTGAGCGACATGGTGCAGAATCATCTGATGCAACTCCTGTGTCTCGTGGCCCTGGACTTATTTAAGACTAACTCGATCGCCCGACACGACGTGGATGAAGCCCAGACGGAAAAGGCCTTGGCGGACATGTCGTATCAGGAGGCGTCGGAAAACAAGCGCCTGGCAGAGCTGGAATTGCGTCGTGCCACTGCTGCCCTGCACTTGCACACGATTCGGAGCCCGATCAACGGCGTGGTGGTGGATCGGCTGCTCTCTCCAGGCGAGCTGGCCCGCCAGACGCCCGTGATGAAGCTGGCGCAGGTCGATCCACTGCGGGTGGAGGTGTATGCGCCTCTCTCGCTGCTCGGTAAATTGAAAACTGGCATGCGGGGCGATGTGCGTCCGGAAGGAAAAGGGCAACCTGTCTATCAGGCGAAGATCGTAGTCGTGAATAGGGTCGTCGATAGCGCGAGCGGCACGTTTGGGGTGCGTTTGGAAATGCCGAATCCGAATAATGCGATTGCTGCCGGCCTGGCTTGCACCGTCGAGTTTCGCCTCTCGTCGGCAGAGAGTCCGTGACCGCTTCGTTTCTGGTTTGTCTGGTTGATTTGGTTATCTCGTTTGTTTGGTTGAACGAAACTTACCCGATGAGCCAAATCAACCAGATAAACAAAACAAACCAGAGAAACCCAATAACGATCTTGTTAGTGAAGGGGATGTGACCGTATGAAAATCTACGCGCGGGTTATGTGGGTATTCCTCGTGGCGGGACTTCTGTGTGCGCAGCGTAGCCCGGCAGCCGAGTCGCTACCACTGATCACGCCAGAGATGCCGGTACTGAGGCTGAGTTTAAAGGAAGCCCTCGAGGCGGCTCTAAACAAAAATCCCAATGTGCGATTGTACAAAGAACGCATCGAAGCGGCGCGTGGAGCTTCGAGAACCCAACTCGGCGCGTTATTGCCGAACCTGGCGGGCTCTTCAAAGTTCACGAATCAAACCTTCTTTCTCGGCACCATTGGAGGCGCGCCGGTTCGTACCCAACCATTCGATATCGCCGATGCGCGAGGCACCCTGTCGCAGTCGCTCTTCAGTTGGAGTCTAATCGAGCGCTGGCGCGCGTCGCGTGCGGCATTGGCCGTTTCTGAAGGGGAAGCAGACACGACGAAGAATGACACGATGGCGACGGTCGCCCTGCAGTATATGGAAGTCTTGCGGAATTACGAGACCGCAGACGCGCGGACGGCGAATGTGGAGCTGTATAAAGAACTCGTGGCCTTTATCAAAAACCGGCAGAGCGGTGGGATGGCCACAGGTCTCGATACCGCCAGGCTTGAAACTCAATTGGAGAACGAGCGGCAACGATTGGAATTGGCCAAGAGCGATGTCGAGCGGACCAAGCTGATTCTGATCAATGCCTTGGGGATCGACTTCGACGTAAAGCTCGTTCTCACCGATGAACTCAAAGCTCCTGAGGAGCCGGTCCCGACGCAGGAATATGCCATGGATGTCGCGCTCACCAATCGGCCGGAAATAAAAGCCCAAGAGCAGCGGGTCCAGGTGTCAACGCTCACCCTCAGTTCGATCAAAGGGGAACGGCTTCCGTCACTGCAAGCACAAGGAGATTATGGGCTCATTGGGAACCAGATTAATAATTCGACCAGCACCTACAACGTGGGGGTGACCTTATCAATCCCGCTCTTTGATGGCGGCCAACGTGAGGGGCGTATCGGCGAGAGCCGGAGTCATCTCCTGCAAGAAGAAATCAAGATGAACCTGGTCACGAGACAGATCACGATGGAGTTGCGAGAAGCGTTGGTCACCCTCACATCGGCGAAAGAACAACTCAGGATCGCCAAGGACGGGCTCAAAGCGGCGGTGACCGAAGTACAGCTCGCCAGAGAACGCTTTCGTCTGCTGAGCTCAAACAGTTTGGAATTATCCAACGCCCTCTTTTCGCTGGTGCGCGCGAGAGACAATCTCATCGACGGATTGTTTCGGGCAAATGCGTCGCGCGTGAATCTGGCTCGAGCGACGGGACAGGTCGAAGCACTGCGCTAAGCATCGCCTGCCCGCGGCTGCCCCCTCTGCAGTGCCGGAACTGTTGGGGAAGCCTCTCAATAAGTTAGCGGGGTCGTTGGACAACCTTGGCAACTCGAACGCTGCGGGGCCCTCGTCAGCGGGACAGCGGATCGATTGGGCGGATGACGGACGGTGAATGAGCTTCGTGCCTCCGCGATAGGGAGCGTCAAATACAAGGCGTCCTGGCTATAGGCGGTCCTCGTCAAGATCGATCATGTCGGCCCAGGTGGTGATGTGCGGGAGTGTTGAAACAGGCACACCTCGTTTCTGTGCCACGCCTTCGAGGCGTTGTTGAAATCGCACCTTGCCCGCCTCATCCATTGGTCCGCCCGTCTCGATGCGCTGGTTCCACTGGGCGATCTCTTCCGAAGACCGCTTCCGCATGTGTGCGCGAACCCAGTCCAAGAGTTCCGTATCGGTTCCTCCGTCACGCACCCGTTGCTCGAATGCAGGGGCGTCGAGTTCGAGGAAGTCGAGAAGATACCGGTCAAAGCCGACGGTTAAATAGTTATAGTCTTGAATCTGGCCGGCATGACGGAGCCGAATCTTGTCGATGATTCGCCCGAGATGGGCGATGCCTCCCAGCTGGACTTTCGGACTCCTCGGATACTGCGTGCTCATTGTGTGGTCACCGGAATCCCTCTTGCACTTCGTCTAGGAAGGACAGTATCGTAGTGCGATGAGCGATGTCGAGTCATTGGCTTAATAGAGGAGGCTACCATGGCAATACGACTAGGAGATGAGGCACCGAATTTTACGGCAGAGACCACCGAAGGGACCATCAACTTTCACGAGTGGTTGGGCGGCGGGTGGGGGAT
>Ga0209640_10001835_pt1 | contig 18338 bp, 17 predicted proteins | sample RifCSP10_1_FD_184018 | JGI IMG/M metagenome (GOLD analysis project Ga0209640, IMG submission 184018) | Soil microbial communities from Rifle, Colorado - Rifle CSP2_sed 10_1 (SPAdes) (version 2) | ecosystem: Environmental > Terrestrial > Deep subsurface > Rock core/Sediment | place: Rifle... | reverse complement strand
AGCGCCTTCTCGTCCTCCGCCGGCAGGTCGTTCGACTGCTCGATGCGCTTGATCAGGTCGGCGTACTTGCTCTTGACGTAGTCGCGCATCGAGCGCTCGGCGGCGAGCGCCTTCTTCACGTCGATGTCATTGAAGAAGCCGTTGTTGACCGCGAACAGGGTCACCGCCATCTCCCACACCTGCAGCGGGTGGTACTGCGGCTGCTTCATGAGTTCGGTGACCATCTTGCCCAGCTCCAGCTGCTTGCGCGTAGCTTCGTCCAGGTCCGAGGCGAACTGGGCGAATGCGGCGAGCTCGCGGTACTGGGCGAGCGCAAGACGCACGCCGCCGCCGGTGTCGCGCCGCTTCATGATCTTGGTCTGCGCCGCGCCGCCGACCCGCGACACCGAGACGCCGGCGTTGATCGCGGGCCGGATGCCGGCGTTGAACAGATCCGTCTCCAGGAAGATCTGCCCATCGGTGATCGAGATCACGTTGGTCGGCACGAAGGCGGTGACGTCGCCTGCCTGCGTCTCGATCACCGGCAGCGCTGTCAGCGATCCGGTTTTCCCTTTTACCGCCCCCTTGGTAAATTTCTCCACGTAGGCCGGGTTGACGCGCGCCGCGCGCTCGAGCAGGCGCGAGTGCAGGTAGAACACATCGCCCGGGTAGGCCTCGCGCCCCGGCGGCCGGCGCAAGAGCAGCGATACCTGGCGGTAGGCCCAGGCCTGCTTGGTCAGGTCGTCGTAGATGATCAGCGCGTCCTGCCCGCGGTCGCGGAAATACTCGCCCATGGTGCAGCCCGAGTAGGGCGCGATGAACTGCATCGCCGCCGATTCGGAGGCCGAGGCCGCCACCACGATAGTGTAGGCCATCGCGCCGTGCTCCTCGAGCTTGCGCACCACGTTGGCGATGGTCGAGGCCTTCTGGCCGATCGCCACGTAGACGCAGAACAGATCTTTGCCCTTCTGGTTGATGATGGTGTCCACCGCCACCGCGGTCTTGCCGGTCTGGCGGTCGCCGATGATGAGTTCGCGCTGGCCGCGGCCGATCGGCACCATGGCGTCGATCGCCTTGAGGCCGGTCTGTACCGGCTGCGACACCGACTGGCGCGCGATCACCCCGGGAGCCACCTTCTCGATGACGTCGGTCAGCTTGGCGTTGATCGGGCCCTTGCCGTCGATCGGCGCGCCCAGGGAATTGACCACACGGCCGAGCAGTTCCGGGCCGATCGGCACCGAGAGGATCTTGCCGGTGCACTTGACCGTGTCGCCCTCGGTGATGTGCTCGTACTCGCCGAGAATCACCGCGCCGACCGAGTCGCGCTCTAGGTTGAGGGCGAGGCCGAAGGTGTTCTTCGGGAACTCCAGCATCTCGCCCTGCATCACGTCCGAGAGGCCGTGCAGGCGGCAAATGCCGTCGGTCACCGAGATTACCGTGCCCTGGGTGCGCATCTGCGCGCCGGCGTCCAGGTTCTGGATCCGGTTCTTGATGAGTTCCGAGATTTCGGAGGGATTGAGTTGCATGTGCAGCTCCTTAAGCTTTCAGTGCGGCCTCGAGCGCGCCGAGTTGCGCGCGCGCGGAACCGTCGATGACCTTGTCGCCGACGACGATCTTGACGCCGCCAATGAGGTTCTTATCGATGAGAACTTTTGTTCTGACCTTGCGGCCGGTCCTCTTTTCCAGCCGTTGCACCAGGTCGGCGACCTGGGCCGCGTTCATCTCGAAGGCCGTGTAGATCTCCGCCTCCACCGTGCCTTCACGCTCGTTCTTCAGTACCTCGTACTGCGTGTGAATCTCCGCCAGCACGTCCAGGCGGCCGTTTTCCGCCAGGACGCGCACGAAATTTTCGGTCTCGCCCGTGAGCTTGCCGGCGAGGATCGAAATGAACAGCCCCGCGACCTTCGCCGCCGGGAGATTCGGATCGCCCACCGCCGCCTCGATGCGCGCGTCCGCCGCCACGGCGGCGAGATTGGCTAGCGCCGCCGACCATTCGGCAAGCTTGCCCTGCCCGTCGGCCAGCCGGAACGCGGCTTCCGCGTAGGGACGGGCAATGGTGCTGGGTTCGGCCATCAGAGTTGCTTCTTGATGCCGTCCAGCAGATCCGCGTGCGCCTTGGCGTCCACCTCGCGGCGCAGGATCTTCTCCGCGCCGGCTACCGCCAGCATCGCCACCTGGTCGCGCAACTGCTCCCGCGCGCGCGAGGCCTCCTGCTGGATCTCGGCCTTGGCGGCGGCCTTCTCGCGGCCGGCTTCCTCGCGAGCGGCGTTCTTCGCCTCCTCGACCAGCTGCGCCGAGCGCTTCTCGGCCTGCGACACGATGTCCGCGGCGCGACCGCGCGCGTCGGCGATTGCTTCGTCGGATTTCTTCTTCGACACTTCGAGCGACTGGCGTCCCTGCTCGCCGGCGGCGAGGCCGTCGGCGATCTGCTTCTGGCGCGCCTCGATGGCGCGCAGCAGCGGCGGCCACACGAACTTGACGGTGAACCAGATGAACAGCGCAAACGCCACCGCTTGCGCGATGAGCGTCAGGTTGAAGCTCATTGCACTACGGCGAGCAGCGGATTGGCGAAGGCGAACATCATCGCCAGGCCCACGCCGATGATGAACGAGGCGTCGATCAGGCCGAGCAGCAGGAACACCTTCGCCTGCAGCGAGTTGGTGAGTTCCGGCTGGCGGGCGGCGGCTTCCAGAAACCGGCTGCACATGACGCCGACGCCGATGCATGCGCCCGCGGCGCCGACGCCGATCATCAGTCCGATGCCGATCCCGGTGTAGGCCTGGATCATGGCCAAGGCTTGCAGTTTTTCCATTTGAGTTTCCCCTTTTCGGTTTAGTGATGCTCGTGGGCCATGGAGATGTAGACCACGGTCAGCATCATGAAGATGTAGGCCTGCAGCACCACGATCAGGATGTGGAAGATCGCCCAGCCCAGTCCCAGCACCACCGCGAGGAAGGTGCCGAACACGCCGGTGGCGGCGAGCAGCCACAGCAACAGGAAGATGATCTCCCCCGCGTACATGTTGCCGAAGAGGCGCAGCGAGTGCGACAGGGGCTTGGACACGTACTCGATGAAATTGAACATCAGATTGAAGATCCACAACAGCGGGTTCGAGCCGAACGGCGCGCAGAACAGCTCGTGGATCCAGCCCCACAGGCCCTTGGCCGCGATCGAGAACCAGATCATCAGCAGCCACACCGAAAGTGCCAGCGCGAAGGTGGTGTTGACGTCCGCCGTGGGAACCAGGCGGAACGCGTGCAACTGAAATACGTTCTCCAGCACCCAGGCCATGATGTCCACCGGCAGGAAATCCATGGCGTTCATCAGCAGTACCCACAGGAACACGGTGAGCGCCGCAGGAGCGATGAACCGGCTGCGATCGCCGTGGTGGAAGATGCCCTTCACCTGGTCGTCGACGAACTCGAAGGCAAGCTCGACGAAGGCCTGGCGACGGTTCGGCACCCCCGAAACGGCGCCGCGCACCACCCACCACACCAGTCCCATGCCGAGCGCGCCGACGATCGCTGCGGTCGCGATCGAGTCGACGTTCAGCGCCCAGAAGCCGCTCTCGCCGACCGGCTTGGTGAAGAAGGTCAGGTGGTGCTGGATGTAATTGGTGGCGTTGAAGTCTTTCAACTAGGTCTCACGCACGAAAAACGCCATCGCAAATATCAGCACTGTCACCAGGAACGACGCGAAAAACACGAGCACGACGACATCCCGGTACGCTACCAGCACCAAGGGCAGAAGGACGAAGATCAAACCAATCTTCACACCTTCGGCGGTCAACGCGACAACCAGAATTCCCCCCGCGGTCTTCGCCCCGCCCCTCGCCGCCACCAGCGCGGACGCCGTGCCGGCGACGATGCTCACCAGCCCCCCCGCAACCGCCGAAACCGCGCCGTGCATCCCCTCCAACCACGCCGCAGCGAGCGCCAATCCGGCGGTGGCGATCACCTGCCACTGCAGCACGGTACGGATCGGCCTGCTCAGCGGGCGAAGCATATCGCAAGTTTCCGCTCAACGGAGCTTCTTCAGCAGCTGTTCCAGGTGCTCGAGACTCGAGTAATGCATCAGCACTTTCCCGGTGCCGCGCCGCCCGGGGCGGATCTGCACGGTGGTGCCGAGACGCTCGGAAACTTCCTCCTCCAGCCGCGCGATGTCGCGGTCGCCGCGCGGCTTGCGCCGCGTGCTGCGGCCCTTCAGCATGTTTTGCACCAGCGCCTCGGTCTCGCGCACCGAGAGGCCGCGGGCCGCGACGCGATTGCCGGCCTCGATCTGGCGCGCCGGATCGAGCGCGAGCAGCGCGCGGGCGTGTCCCATTTCCAGCGCGCCTTCCATCAGCATTTCCTGTACCGGCTTTGCGAGCTTGAGCAGGCGCAGCAGATTGGTGGTGGCGCTCCTCGAGCGGCCGACCGCGTCGGCGGCCTGCTCGTGCGTCATCTTGAATTCGCCGATCAGCCGCTGCAGTCCGGCCGACTCCTCCATCGGGTTCAGGTTCTCGCGCTGGATGTTCTCGATCAGCGAAATGGCGAGCGCCGCCTCGTCGGGCACTTCGCGCACCAGCACCGGCACCTCCTCCAGGCCCGCCATCTGCGCCGCGCGCCAGCGCCGCTCCCCGGCGATCAGCTCATAGCGGTCGCGGTCCACCGGGCGCACCAGCAGCGGCTGCAGCAGGCCTTGCGAGCGGATCGAGGCGGCGAGCTCCGCGAGGGCCTGCTGGTCCATGCGCGTGCGCGGCTGGTAGCGCCCCGGGCGGATTCGCGATACCGCCAGGCGCAGCAGCGAATCGCGTGGCGCCTCGTCGCCGCCGAGCAGCGCGTCGAGCCCGCGTCCGAGTCCTTTCGCCTTGGTGCTCATGCGGGCTGTCCCCTGGCGAGAATTTCGTCGGCGAGGGCGAGGTAGGCCTGCGCGCCCTTGGAGGCGGCGTCCCAGAGCACGGCCGGCACGCCATAGCTCGGCGCTTCCGCCAGCCTCACGTTGCGCGGCACCAGGGTGCGGTACACCTTGTCGCCGAAATGCTCTTCGAGCTGCTGCGAGACCTGCTGTGAAAGCGTATTGCGCGGATCGTACATGGTGCGCAGCAGCCCGGCGATTTCAAGCTGCGGGTTAAGGTGCGCGCGCACCCGCTTGATGGTGCCGACCAGATCGGAGAGGCCTTCCAGCGCGTAGTACTCGCATTGCATCGGGATCAGCACGCGCTGCGCGGCGGTAAGCGCGTTCACTGTCAGAAGGCTCAACGACGGCGGGCAGTCGATCAGGATGTAGTCGTAGTCGCCGGCAACACGTTCCAACGCCGTCTTGAGGCGCGTTTCCCTCCCTTGCAGCTCGACCAGTTCCACCTCGGCGCCGGCGAGGTCGCGGTTCGCAGGCACCAGATCGTAGCCGCCGCGTTCGGCGCGGGTGCGGATGGCGCCGATCTCGCCCAGCCCGAGCAGCACGTGATACACGGTGCGCGCCGCCGTGCGCTTGTCCACGCCGCTGCCCATCGTGGCATTGCCCTGCGGGTCGAGGTCTACCAGCAGAACCCGGCGCCCGGCCTGCGCCAGGGCCGCCGCCAGATTGACGCTGGTGGTGGTCTTGCCTACGCCGCCTTTCTGGTTGACCACTGCGAGTACCTGAGTCATGCGTGGCACAGCATCAGATGACGCTCCGCATTGAGCAGCGGCACCGTCAGCTCGACGACCTGGCAACCCATCGCGTTCTTCGGGCGAACACCCTTCATCGCCGCGAGAAATCCGCCGGGCTGCACCAGATGACGACAGGCGGCGATGAATTCGGCGAGTTCCGCGAAGGCGCGCGAGATCACGACGGCAAAACGCTCCGCGGGGCGCCACGATTCCACGCGCCCTTCGTACACCTCGACGTTGGACAGACCCAATTCGATCACCGCCTGGCGCAGGAACGCGGCTTTCTTCTGGCTCGCCTCGGCGAGCCACACGCTCCAGTCGGGGCGCGCCACCGCGAGCGGGATACCGGGCAGGCCTGCGCCCGAGCCCGCGTCGGCGAGCGTGGCGCGCGCCGAGGTGAGCGGCAGGTGCGGTAGCACCGCGAGCGAATCGAGCAGATGGTGACTGACCATGGAAAGCGGCGCGCGTATCGCGGTCAGGTTGTAGGTGCGGTTCCATTTCCCGAGCAATGCCAGGTATTCGAGTAGCTGCTCGCGCGCGCCGGCGGGGAGCGCCAGTGCAAGTTCGCCCAATCCGCGGTCCAGCGCCACTCGCGGCGTCATGCGCGTCCTTCTCCTCGCGGCGTCATGCGGACTTCTTCTGCGGTGGCTGGAAGCCTCGCTTCAAGTGCACCAGCAGAAGTGAAATCGCCGCCGGAGTGACACCGGAGATCCGCGAGGCCTGCCCGATGGTCTCCGGGCGATGGCGATTGAGCTTTTGCTGCACTTCGATCGAAAGGCCCCGCACCTGCGCGTAGTCGAACGCCTCCGGAAGCGCCTGCGACTCGAGCTTCTTGCGGCGCAAGACTTCCTCGCGCTGGCGCTCGATGTAGCCCTCGTATTTGGCCTGGATCTCGACTTGCTCGGCGACTTCTGGAGCCACCGCGCCATCCGTGACCAGGTTTGCGTAGGTCATCTCAGGTCGGCGCAAGGTGTCAATAATTGATTGTTTTTGTTGAAAGCCAGTGCTTACATATGTAGACCGTAGCCGCTGTTGCTCGGCGGCGATTGCATCGCGTTTGCGGCTAAACGCGTCCCAGCGCCGGTCATCGACCAAGCCGAGCTTCCGCCCGGCTTCGGTCAACCGCAGGTCGGCGTTGTCCTCACGCAGGGTGAGCCGATACTCGGCGCGGCTGGTGAACATCCGGTAGGGCTCCGATACCCCCCGCGTCACGAGGTCATCGACCAGCACGCCGAGGTAGGCCTGGTCCCGCCCGGGCGCCCAGGCTTCGCGGCCGCGCACCTGGAGCGCGGCGTTGATGCCGGCGAGCAGCCCCTGGGCCGCCGCTTCTTCGTATCCGGTCGTACCGTTGATCTGACCGGCGAAATACAGACCAGGGAAGCTCTTGGTTTCCAGCGAAGCGCGCAGGTTGCGCGGATCGAAGTAGTCATACTCGATGGCATAGCCGGGGCGCACCAGATGGGCGTTTTCCAGGCCGCGGATCGAGCGCACCAGCTCGATCTGCACGTCGAAGGGCAAGCTGGTCGAAATGCCGTTCGGGTAGATCTCGGTGGTGCCCAGCCCCTCGGGCTCGAGGAAAATCTGATGGCCGCTCTTGCCGGCGAAGCGGTGGACCTTGTCTTCGATGGACGGGCAATAACGCGGGCCGATGCCCTGGATCACGCCGGTGAACATCGGCGAGCGGTCGAGGCCGCCGCGGATGATTTCGTGCGTGCGTGCGTTGGTATGGGTGATCCAGCAGGACAGCTGGCGCGGGTGCATGGCGCGCTCGCCGAGAAACGAGAACACCGGCTCCGGTCTGTCACCCGGCTGCTCCTGCATTCCGCTGAAATCGATGCTGCGCGCGTCAAGACGCGGCGGCGTGCCGGTTTTCAACCGGCCGACGGGAAGCTTCAGTTCCCGCAGGCGGGCGGCCAGCGTCACCGCGGCCGGGTCGCCGGCGCGGCCGGCCTGGGTGTTCTGCAGACCCACATGGATGAGACCTCCCAGGAAGGTGCCGGTGGTGAGGACCACCGCGCGGGCCTTGAACCGCACGCCGAGCTGCGTCACCACGCCGACGGCGCGGCCACTCTCGACGATGATGTCGTCGACCGCCTGCTGGAACAGCGACAGGTTCGGCTGGCGCTCGAGGCGCCCGCGAATGGCCTGCCGGTACAGCACCCGGTCCGCCTGGGCGCGCGTCGCGCGCACGGCGGCGCCTTTCGAGGAGTTGAGGCGCCGGAACTGGATGCCCGCTTCGTCGGTGGCGAGCGCCATCGCGCCGCCCAAGGCGTCGATTTCCTTTACCAGATGTCCTTTGCCGATGCCGCCGATCGAAGGATTGCAGGACATCTGCCCGAGCGTGTCGATGCTGTGCGTCAGCAGCAGGGTGCGGCAGCCGATGCGCGCCGCAGCCAACGCCGCCTCGGTGCCGGCATGCCCTCCGCCTACTACGATGACGTCGAATTCGGAGGGGAAAACCATGGGAGAGGCGAATTTTACGCGACGGTTTCACGTGAAACCACCTGCTCCGCCCGTTTCACGTGGAACAACGCGTTTGCTGCGTTGCAGCAAACGCTCTTTGTTTGCGGCTTAGGCGGCGAGCTTCTCGTGCATATGGCCGCGGCGCGCTTCAAGCGCGGCCGGCAGATGCCCGGCGAGCTTGCCGAAGAGCTCGTCATGCGAGGCCAGCTCTTCCTTCCAGGCCACCGCGTCGATGCGCGTGAGCTCCGCGTACTGCGCGCTCGAGAGCTTGTCGAACCCGGTCCAGTTCAGGTCTTCATAGCGCGGCATGGTGCCGAGCGGCGTTTCGACGCCGCGCCCGCGCCCTTCGCAGCGCTCGACGATCCACTGCAGCACGCGCATGTTCTCGCCGAAGCCCGGCCAGATGAACTTGCCATTCGCGTCGCGGCGGAACCAGTTGACCCGGAAGATCTTCGGCGCGTGCTTTACCGCGCGGCCCATCTTCAGCCAGTGGTCGAAGTAGTCGCCCATGTGGTAGCCGCAGAACGCGAGCATCGCCATCGGGTCGCGCCGCACCACGCCGACCTTGCCGGTGATCGCGGCGGTGGTCTCCGAGCCGAGCGTAGCGCCCAGGTAGACGCCTTCTTCCCAGCTCGGCGCCTCGACGACCAGCGGCACGGTGGAAGAGCGCCGGCCACCGAAGATGAAGGCCGAAATCGGCACTCCCGCCGGATCCTCCCAGTTCGGGTCCATCGATTCGCACTGCGAGGCGGGCACCGTGAAGCGCGCATTGGGGTGCGCGGCGAGACGCTCCGACTTTTTCCCCTCCTCCGGAGTCCACTCCTTGCCCTGCCAGTCGGTCAGGCGTGCGGGAGGCTGCTCCGTCATGCCTTCCCACCATACGTCGCCCTCCGGCGTCAGGGCGACGTTGGTGAAGATCACGTTCCGCCGCAGCATTTTCATCGCGTTGGCGTTGGTCTTCTCCGAGGTCCCCGGCGCGACGCCGAAAAAGCCGTACTCGGGATTGATGGCGTAGAAACGGCCGTCGCGTCCGGGCTTGATCCAGGCGATGTCCTCGCCGATGGTGGTGACCTTCCAGCCCTTGAACGCGGCCGGCGGGATCAGCATCGCGAGGTTGGTTTTGCCGCAGGCCGAGGGGAAGGCCGCGGCGACATAGGTCTTCTTTCCGGCGGGCGATTCCATGCCGAGGATCAGCATGTGCTCGGCAAGCCAGCCGTCGTCGCGCGCCATCACCGAGGCGATGCGCAGCGCGAGGCATTTTTTGCCGAGCAGCGCGTTGCCGCCGTAACCCGAGCCGTAGGACCAGATCTCCCGTGTCTCGGGGAAATGTACGATCCACTTCTCCTTCTCGTTGCAGGGCCAGGCGACGTCCTCTCTGCGGGGGCCGGAGTTGTCAACTAAGGGCGCGCCCACCGAGTGCACGCAGGGGACGAACTTGCCGGTCTCGCCCAGCCACTCGACGACCGCGCGCCCCATGCGGGTCATAAGGCGCATGCTCACGGCGACATAGGCGGAATCCGAGATCTCGACTCCGACTTGCGCGATGTGCGAGCCGATGGGCCCCATCGAGAACGGGATCACGTACAGGGTCCGGCCGCGCATGCAGCCGTCGAACAGACGGTTCAGCGTGGCGCGCATTTCGCGCGGTTCGATCCAGTGGTTGGTCGGGCCCGCGTCCTCCCTCGATGCGCTGCAGATGAAGGTACGCTCTTCCATGCGCGCGACGTCGCCCGGATTGGAGCGCGCAAGATACGAAGCGGGGCGCAGCTTGTCGTTCAGGCGGATGAAAGTACCGGCCGTCACCAGTTCCGCGCACATCCGGTCGTACTCCGCCTGCGAGCCGTCGCACCAGAGCACGCGCTCCGGCTTGGCAAGCCGCGCGACCTCGGCGACCCATTGCCGCAAACCTTGGTGACGGACCCAAGCTGGCGCGTTGGTCTGGTCGGCGGGAGCGGCTGCGGGTGCGTTCATTCGATCTGACTCCAGAAAGGCAAACGGCCCAGTGGTGCTGGGCCGGTCTAATGGGCAGGAAATCTCGAGGAGGAATTCTATCACCGGGGGTAGTCCGACGGTGCAGCCATGAATTGCCAGATTTCAGACAAAATCTTTATTAATTAGTGACTTAATCTATTCGAAATCGCTTCCTCAGCTGGCGCGCGACCCGGAAGCTCGGCCTGGTGGTGGTAATCAGGATCAGCACGCGAACGACGTGTGCGGCGGTCACCAGCGGTACCCCCAGCTGCAGCACCTTGGCGGTGATGCACATCTCGGCGATGCCCCCTGGCGCAAGCGCAAGGACCAGCGTCGGCCAGTAGGCCGCGACCTCGCGCGCCGGCATCACTTGCCGATGCAGAATCTCGCGAAAATCTCTCCGAGCAGATCGTCGGCGGTGAACGCACCGGTGATTGCGCCGAGTGCCTCCTGCGCGAGGCGCAACTCCTCGGCAAACAGCTCCGGGCGACCGAGTTGTCCCGCTGCCGTTTCGAGATGCCCCCGCGCCGCTTCGAGCGCGCGCAAGTGCCGCTCGCGCGCGAGGAACGTCGACTCGCCAGTGGCAGACCACCCCGCCGCTTCGAGCAGGCGTTTGCGCAGCGTGTCGATGCCTTGCCCGGTTTTCGCCGACACCGCGAGCGCACCCGGTGGCGCGCGGAATGCAGGTAACAGGTCTATTTTGTTGTAGACGTCAATTCGTTCCACTTGCGGAAGTTCGTCGAGCGGCGCTGCCTTTTTCCCCGCCTCGAATACGGCCAGTACCAGGTCGGCGCGCCCAAGCTCCTGCTGCGTGCGTTCGATGCCGAGCCGCTCCACTACGTCCGACGACGGTCGCAGTCCTGCGGTATCGACGACAACAAGCGGCACGCCCTCGATCTGGATCGGCTCGCGCAGCGCGTCGCGCGTGGTCCCGGGAACGGCCGTGACGATGGCGCGCTCCTCACCGGCGAGGCGGTTGAGCAGGCTCGACTTGCCGACATTCGGCCGGCCGGCGAGCACCACGTGGATGCCGCTGCGCAGCAGGCTGCCCTGGCGACTCTTGCGCAGCACCGCGTCGAGCGCAGCGCGCACCGCGACGAGGCGCGTGGCTGCGTCATCGCGATGCAGGTCGTCGACTTCCTCGTCCGGGAAGTCGAGCGTCGCCTCGATCAGCGCGCGCAGCTCGATCAGGCGCGCGACCAGCCCCTCGATGGCCGCCGAGAATTCGCCACCGAGCGAGCGCAGCGCCGAGCGCGCTGCCTCCCGGCTCGCCGCGTCGATAAGGTCCGCCACGGCCTCGGCCTGCGCCAGGTCGAGCTTGCCCTCGAGAAAGGCGCGCCGAGTGAACTCGCCCGGTTCCGCGATGCGCGCCCCGGCATCCAGGCAGGCGCCAAGCAGCGCCTGCATCACCACCGGCCCGCCGTGTCCCTGCAGCTCGAGGACCGCCTCGCCGGTGTAGGAATGCGGCGCCGGGAAATAAAGGGCTATGCCTTCATCCACCAGGGCGCCATCGGCATCCAGGAATCTACCGAATATCGCGCGACGCGGTTCTGGAACGAAACCCAGAACCCTCGCTGCAATCTCGGGAACTCTCGGGCCCGACAGGCGGACCACGCCGATGCCGCCGCGCCCCGCAGGGGTGGCGATCGCGGCGATGGTGTCGCGCGCTACCTCATCGCTTGGCATGCGCAGGTTTGTCGCGATCGAACATGCGCTGGATTTGCCACTGCTGGGCGATGGACAGGATATTGTTGACCAGCCAGTACAGCACCAGTCCGGCCGGGAAGAAGAAGAAGAAGATGCTGAACACGTAGGGCATGAACTTCATTACCTGCGCCTGCACCGGATCCGGCGGCACCGGGTTCATCTTGGTCTGCAGGATCATGGTGCCGGTCATCAGAATCGGCATAACGTAGTAGGGATCGAGCGCCGAGAGGTCCTGGATCCAGAGCATGAACGGCGCGTGGCGCAGCTCGATCGCCGCAAGCAGCACCCAGTAGAGCGCAATGAACACCGGAATCTGCACCAGGATCGGGAAGCAGCCGCCCAGCGGGTTGATCTTCTCGGTTTTGTAGAGCTCCATCATCGCCTGGTTCATCTTCGCCCGGTCGTTCCCGTACATTTCGCGAATCTTGGTGAGCCGCGGCGTGATCAGCTTCATCTTGGCCATCGACTTGTAGCTCGCCGCCGACAGCGGAAAGAAGATGATCTTGATGGTTACCGTGAGCAGGATGATGGCGACGCCCCAGTTGCCCGACAGCGCGTGATACTTCTCCAGCAGCCAGAACAGCGGCCAGGCGATGATGGTAAGCCAGCCGTAGTCGACCACCAGGTCCAGGCCGGGCGCGGCGGCCTGCAGCCGACGCTGCTCCTGGGGCCCGATGTAGAACGGCACTTCGATCCTCGACTCCGCGCCGGACGCCACGCTCGCGGGAACCAGCACGCGAGCGGCATAAGTGCCGTCCTGACGCTTCTCGGCGAAGTAGTCGCGCACGAGCCCCTGCGGCGGCAGCCAGGCGGACACGAAATAGTGCTGCACGAACGCGAGCCAGCCGTTATTGGCCTGCTTGACGTGGTCGGCCTTGCCCTTGTCGAGATCCGTGAGGTGGATCTTCTCGAACTTGCGCTCCTCGGTGTAGACGGCGAATCCGCTGAAGCTCTGCGCGCCGAAGGTCTCGGCGACGGTATTGCTGTTCGACTCCGGCTTGCCGTCGTGCGTGAGTTGGAAATAGGCGAAAGCGGAGAGCGGCGCTGCGCCGGCGTTACGGATCTGCAGCACGACATCCACCACGTAGCTCGAGCGCCTGAAGGTGTAGATCTTCTGCACCAGCAGCCCATCCTTGCCGGCGGCAGTCAGGCGCAGTTCAACCGCGTCCTGACCCGGCGCCAGCGAGCGTACGCCCGGCTCGGCGCGCCACAGCGTCCGGTGGTTGGGCCCCGCCTCCCCGGTGATGCCGCTCTGCGCCTCGTAGCGGTGGCGCTCGCCGAGCAGCGTGTAGTTCTTGGCCGGATCGTTGGAATCCTTGTGGCGGGTGAGCTCGACGCGCTTCAGCGTGCCGCCGAGCGTGTCAATGTCGGCAACGATAAAATCGGTGGTGATGCGCACCATCTCGCCCTTCGCCGCTGCCTCCGCGGCCGGAATTCCCGCCACAGGTGCAGTCGGCACCGGCTTCGCCGCCGCAGGCTTTTCCGGGGTGGGCACGCCTTGCTGCAGCGCGGGCGGCGGCGGCTTGGGGCGGCTTTCCTTCTCCCAGGCTTCCCACAGCATCAGCAGCGAGAAGCTGAAAATAAAGAGAAGAATCAGACGTTGCGTATCCATGCGCGGCGCTCAGGGTACCGGGTCGCAGCCGCCGGGATGCCAAGGCCCGCAGCGGCACAGGCGGCGCGCGGCGAGCCAGCTGCCGCGCCAGGGGCCGTGCCGCTCGAGCGCTTCTTCGGCGTACTCGGAGCAGCTGGGGTGGAAGCGGCAGGCGGGCGGCAGCAGCGGGCGGAGGATCCACTGGTAGCCGCGCACCAGCAGGCGCAGCGTGGCACCGAGCGAGGTCGAAATCACGGTGAGAGCTTGCCGAGCAGGTCGCGCAGGCCGCGGATCATGCCGGACGAAGGCCGCACGCCGTAGGGCGGGCGCACCAGCAGGTCTAGGGCGCCGAGCTTTTCCTGCTCGAGCCGGAAGGCCTCCCGGATGCAGCGCTTGATACGGTTGCGCACGGTCGCGGCGGCGGCATGTTTGCGCGTCACCAGCATGCCCAGCCGGGGCAGCCCCGAGTCTCGCTTTTCCATATAGAAGGTATAGCCAGCAATGCTGCGCCTCGCGCCCTGGCGCAGAAGCCGCTCGAACTCGGCTTTGCGCCCCAGCCGGCGCGCGCCATCCAGGCCGAAGCGCTTTTCCGTTTTTCCGCCGCGGCTACAGCCCGAGGCGCCGCCGGCCGCCGGCGCGCCTGCGGCGCAGCACCTTGCGTCCGCCGGGCGTGCGGCTGCGCACGAGAAATCCGTGGCGCCGAGCGCGCCGCGTCTTGGAAGGTTGATACGTTCGTCTCGTTGCCATCGCCACCCGATCCGAAAAAGGGCGGTATTAGAGCCTGCGCATCAATACGTTGTCAAATGTTTGAGGGGCGCCACGCGAACGCGTTCACGTCTGTGGATAACGCGGGATGAAGCAGGTAAAATTCAAGCTCGTTTAGGCCAATCCAAAAGATGCAAACCCTCTGGGACGCCTGCCTGCGCCGGCTTGAGCAGGAGCTCCCCGCGCAACAATTCAATACGTGGATCCGTCCGCTCGCGCCCGAAGCGGGCGCCGCCGGCGACACGCTGGTCCTCGCTGCCCCGAACCGCTTTGTCCTCGAGCTGGTACGCGAGCGCTTCGCGGCACGCATCGAGCGGCTCGCCGCCGACGCGAGCGGGCGCGAGCTCGGGCTGCGCCTGGTGCTCGCCCGCGGGGCCGACACCGTACCGCGCGCCACGCATGCGCCGCAGAGGCCGGTGGGCGAGGTGCCCACGCTCGCCGAGCGCTCGCGCCTGAACCGCGGCCACACCTTCGACAGCTTTGTCACCGGGAAGGCGAACCAGCTCGCCCGCGCTGCGGCGCTCCAGGTATCGGAAAACCCGGGGATTTCCTACAACCCCCTGTTCGTCTACGGCGGAGTGGGCCTCGGCAAGACGCACCTGGTGCAGGCGATCGGCAACCAGGTCGCGGAGCATCGGCCCCAAGCGCGCATTCGCTACATCCACGCCGAGCAATACGTTACCGACGTAGTGCGCGCCTACCAGCAGAAATCCTTCGACGAGTTCAAGCGCTACTACCACTCGTTGGATCTTTTGCTGATCGACGATATCCAGTTCTTCTCCAACAAAGGACGTACGCAGGAGGAGTTCTTCTACGCCTTCAACGCCCTGGTGGAGGCGCACAAGCAGATCGTCATCACCTGCGATACCTACCCGAAGGAGATCGCCGGAATGGAGGAGCGCCTGATCTCGCGCTTCGGCTGGGGCCTCACCGTGGCGATCGAGCCGCCCGAGCTGGAAATGCGGGTGGCGATCGTGCTTAAGAAGGCCGAGCTCGAGACGGCCGCGTTATCCGAGGAAATCGCGTTCTTCATTGCCAAGCACATCCGCTCCAACGTGCGCGAGCTGGAAGGGGCGCTGAAGAAGGTGCTGGCCTTCTCCCGCTTCACCGAGCGCGAGTTGTCGCTGGACCTCGCCAAGGAAGCGCTGAGCGACATCCTCAACCTCAACAGCCGCCAAGTGAGCGTCGAGGGCATCCAGAAGACCGTCGCCGAGTACTTCAAGATCAAGATGGCGGACATGCATTCCAAGAAGCGCAGCCGCAATCTCGCCCGCCCGCGCCAGGTCGCCATGGCGCTCGCCAAGGACCTCACCCAGATGAGCCTGCCGGAGATAGGCGAAGCCTTCGGCAACCGGGATCACACGACCGTGTTGCACGCCTGCCGCACCATCGCCAGCCTGCGCAAGCATGACAACGGTCTCAACCGCGACTACTTGGTACTCGAACAGGTTCTCAAGGGATGAACAAGCTGTGCGCCAGGCTGGGACGGATTGTGGGTAACAGCGCGTTTCAGGGAATCGGAGAAATCTATCCACACTGGTACATGCGCGCTCCACAGTTTTCCCCGCGCCAGCATCTCGCGCAAGGCGCGGGCGCGGCAGTCATTTCCCGGTTATCCCGGCGCGCGCCTTTCTCTATTAGTTGTTATTAGTTATTAATAAGTAGGTAAATAACAATGATCAAAGCAAAACGAGACGAGATCCTCGGGCCACTTTCCGCGGTCGGCGGCATCATCGAGCGCCGCCACACGCTGCCGATTCTGTCCAACGTCCTGATCGACAGCACAACGGATTCCCTCTCGTTTCTTGCCACCGATATCGAGATCCAGATCACCGCGCGCAGCGCGCTCCATGGCAGCGGCGAACCGCGCGCCCTAACCGTCGGTGCGCGCAAACTGCTCGATATCCTGCGCGCGCTGCCCGACGGAGTGGAAGTCAGCCTGCTGCCACAGGACAAGCGGCTGGTGGTCAAGGCTGGCAAGAGCCGCTTCACGCTGCAGACCCTGCCGGCGGAGGATTTTCCGCGCCTGGCGAAGCCTGCCGGCGAGGCCGCGAAATTCGCGCTCAGCCAGAAGGCTTTCCGACGACTCCTCGGCCTGGTGCAGTATGCGATGGCTCAGCAGGACATCCGCTACTACCTAAACGGATTGCTGGTGGTGACCGAGGGCAATCTACTCAAGCTGGTGGCCACCGACGGCCACCGCCTTGCCTTCGCTTCGTTGGAGATTGACGGCAAGCTGCCGCGGCAGGAGGTAATCGTTCCGAGAAAAACGGTGCTCGAACTCGCCAAACTCCTCGGCGACAGCGATGATGAGGTGAAAATCGAGATTTCCGCGACGCAGGCTTCGTTCAGCTTCGGCTCGATAGAACTGGTCTCGAAGCTCATCGATGGCAAGTTCCCCGACTACACCCGGGTGATCCCGACCGGGCACAAGAACCGCCTGCAGGCGCAGCGCGAGCCCTTGCGCCAGGCCCTGCAGCGGGCGGCAATCCTGTCGAACGAGAAATTTCGCGGAGTGCGCTGGGTGCTGTCCGAGGGCAACCTGAAGATCGTGTCGTCCAACGCCGAGCAGGAGGAAGCCCAGGAGGAGGTCGAAGTGAAGTACTCCGGCGACGCGCTCGACATCGGCTTCAACGTCAATTACCTGCTCGATGTGCTGAACAACGTCGGCGGTGCGCAAATCGAATGCGCCTTCGGCGATTCGGCGTCGAGCGCCTTGATCAGCTACGAGTCCGAGAAGGACTTCAAATACGTTGTCATGCCGATGAGGATTTGAAGTGGGAGAGCCCGAAAGACAGCTTCCCGGCGCCAAGGACTATGGCTCTGATTCCATCAAGGTCCTGAAGGGCCTGGATGCGGTGCGCAAGCGCCCCGGGATGTACATCGGCGACACCTCCGACGGTACCGGCCTGCACCACATGGTGTTCGAGGTGGTGGACAACTCGGTCGACGAGGCTCTGGCCGGGTACTGCGACGAGATCGTGCTCAGGATCCATACCGACAACTCGATCTCGGTGATTGACAATGGACGGGGCATCCCGACCGGCATCAAGGAGGACGACGGGCTCAAGCGCTCGGCCGCGGAGATCGTCATGACCGAGTTGCACGCGGGCGGCAAGTTCGACTCCAACTCCTACAAGGTGTCGGGCGGGTTGCACGGCGTCGGGGTGTCGGTGGTGAACGCGCTCTCAGAGTGGCTCAGGCTGACGATCTGGCGCGACGGCCAGGTGCACCAGATGGAGTTCCGCAACGGCGTAGCGACCGCGCCGCTGAAGGCGGCCGGCGCGACCGAGCGGCGCGGCACCGAAGTGCACTTCCTCGCATCGAAGGAGGTTTTCGGCAACGTCGATTATCACTACGACATTCTGGCCCGCCGCCTGCGCGAGCTTTCCTTTCTCAACAACGGCGTCAAGGTCATGCTGATCGACCAGCGCACCGGCAAGGAGGAGAACTTCGCCTTCTCAGGCGGCGTGAAGGGATTCGTGGAGTACATGAACCGCGCGAAGAACGTGCTGCATCCGAATGTGTTCCTCGGCAACGGCGAGAAGGACGGCATCAGCGTCGAGGTGTCGATGCAGTGGAACGACTCCTACCAGGAGAGCGTTCTATGCTTCACCAACAACATCCCGCAGAAGGACGGTGGCACGCACCTCACGGGCTTGCGCGCCGCGATGACGCGGGTGCTGAACAAGTACATCGAGGAAATCGACCTCGCCAAGAAGGCCAAGGTCGAAACCACCGGCGACGACATGCGCGAGGGCCTTGCCTGCGTCCTGTCGATAAAGGTGCCGGAGCCGAAGTTCTCCTCGCAGACCAAGGAGAAACTGGTTTCCTCGGAGGTGCGCCCGGTGGTGGAGGAAATTGTCGCCGAGCGGCTGCGCGAATACCTCGCCGAGCGCCCGGCGGACGCGCGCCTGATCACCGCCAAGATCGTGGATGCGGCGCGGGCACGCGAAGCCGCGCGCAAGGCGCGTGAGATGACGCGCAGAAAGGGCGTGTTGGACGGAATGGGCCTGCCCGGCAAGCTCGCCGACTGCCAGGAGCGCGATCCGGCGAAATGCGAGCTGTATCTGGTCGAGGGCGATTCCGCGGGCGGCTCCGCCAAGCAGGGCCGCGACCGGAAATTCCAGGCTATCCTGCCGCTCAAGGGCAAGATTCTCAATGTCGAGCGCGCGCGCTTCGACAAGCTTTTGTCGTCGACGGAGATCGCGACGCTGATCACGGCGCTGGGC